>Ga0222664_1000018_pt1 | contig 150890 bp, 152 predicted proteins | sample AntAcemetagen604_FD_181147 | JGI IMG/M metagenome (GOLD analysis project Ga0222664, IMG submission 181147) | Saline water microbial communities from Ace Lake, Antarctica - #604 | ecosystem: Environmental > Aquatic > Non-marine Saline and Alkaline > Saline | place: Antarctica: Ace Lake... | reverse complement strand
TCTTTGAATGTTTTTTTGAAATACTAGAATTACAAGTAATCAAAGAAGCATAAAAGCCTATCGCTCGAGAAGGGTCATCTTAAAATACTAAATCTCTTAAAACCAACCTTACCCACCATAACCTCCCGCGGTTCGAGCTCGAGAAGGCTCACAAAATATAATGAGCAGAGCGAGTATGTATTTGCAGTGTCTAGTTGCTGATAAAAACTCAGTATTATATATTTTGCTATAATCAAACCATGAATCAAATAAACAAAATTGCATCAGCTTCACTGCTCTTCATGTTTCTGGGAGTGATGTTTTTTAGTTTATTTTTTATGTCTGCAGGAATGGAAATGGGGCAGGGAATGAGTGATTGTATGTTTATGTCGCATGAAGAAATGATATGCCCAATGAGTGTTATTGACCACATCAATGCATGGCAATCTATGTTTCTTTCAGTGTCACCAACTTTTGTTTCTGTGCTCGTGATTTTATTAGTTGCATTTATTATTCCAATATTTTTTCGCAAGTGCTATAACACCTCGTCGCCGTCAATACTTCCATATTTGCATCAAAGAAAATATAACTTTTGCCATAGACCACTACAAGAATTATTTTCAAATGGTATTCTTCATTCAAAAGTATTTTAGTGAGTATGTTGTATTTTAATTTTACCAATTCATTACTATAAAAATAAATAAAAAATGAACAAACAAACAATTCTAATCGTAATTATTGCACTGTTAATTGGTGGTATTGGTGGTTACGCTATTGCAAATAAAAAAGAAATGTCTAACAACCTTCCGGCAGGAATGCATCAAATGAAAGACGTCACAATGATGGAGGATGGTGGTGCTAGCATGATGCAAATGGACCATTCAGGAATGATGGTTGAAAGCGAACGTGAGTTTTTGGTGGGGATGATACCGCATCATCAAGAAGCTGTGGACACCGCAAACGAAGTTATTGCACGCGGTGGTTCTACTCCTGAAATAAAACTACTTGTAGAGAATATTGTGGTCGCGCAAGAAAAAGAAATCGCTGAAATGAAACAGTGGTATGTAGATTGGTATGGTGAAGTGTATGTAGATAATGGAACCTATGTACCAATGATGCGTGAGCTTGGAAACCTGTCTGGTGCAGAACTCGACCGTGTATTCCTTGAGGATATGATTGGGCACCACATGGGAGCAATTATGATGGCTCAAAGTGTGCAACCATATATTGAACATGAAGAAATTTCTGAGCTTACTAAAGCTATTGCGGCTACTCAGTCTGCAGAAATTATAGAAATGAAGAAAATGTTAAGTGGTTTATAAAAATAGTTTGAATTACTAAATAAAAAACAGTCTAAATAAGACTGTTTTTTATTTTATCTAAGTAGGCACGTCAGACAAAGAAACAGTGGTTGATTTGATGTAATCTCTACTGGTATAAAGTTCTGAAAGTCACTCTAGTGGGTCACAAAATGTAATAAGCAGAGCGAGACCATAAAACACTAAAATTACCTCGCTTTACTTTTTTACCCAATAGATTAATGTGGTAGTAAATGAGTAATTTTATATTATTAGTGTGTATCGGCGTTATCGTTTCAATTCCGTCAGCTATTCTAATTTTCCAAATTAGAAGAAATGAATTGAAATACTACGATTACTACGCACATAAGATAAGAGGTCTTGGTTTGCTGCTTTAATAGCACGAAAATCATACAGTGAGCAGTTCATTGGGCAATCAACGCCGCAAGGTGAATATGAATACCTATCGCAAGATGTTTCTGTTGAACAGGAACTCCATGTTGACCCAGAGTTTCAACGACTACTTGCGATTGAGCTCGGCACATTCGCACTTTGTGAAATTCATAAACCAAACACAAAGATAATGAACGATGATCTTCTTTATAATTATGAGCCTGCGTTACGCAAACTCTTGTTATAAGTTTTTCTTTTATAATAGCGCACCTGCAAAAGACAATTTTACAATCTAAAATAGCTTACTCAAGAAGGGTCGTTCCAGTATCTCAAATTCTCTAAAACCAACCTTGCCCACCTTAACTTTCCAAAGTTCAAGCTCGAGCTCGACTCGGCTCATAAACTTAATCTATATATTAAAGGTTGTTTTGAACTTCGTCATTTAAATGTACTATACTTACAATATATGGAAAAATTTTCAAACAAAGACAATGGCGACATAATCCCAAAAGGTACTTTTGAGGCCGATTTTACTGCTGAAACTATGTCAGGAATTGCCATGAGTGCGCTATTGGGAGCTGAAATAAAAGTAGCATTTCCTACAATTGCCCATGACTATCAGAATGGTTTTACTTTAGAGCAAATTGTAGATAAATATAACTTACGTGACAGAACCACACTGTCGGTTGCACGAGCAGCAGTTCGGTTAGCATTATTTGGGTATGAAGGAGATTACGATTTTGTAACTTGTGATCAATACAGCGGCTTAATGTCTAAAGATGAATATATACAAAGTGCAAAAGACCATCGTTCCGCTGCGGCAAAGAAACAGATGGATGAAGGCAGAACTATTCACGGACAAACGTTGGAAGAAAAAAAGTTGTTAGGAAGATTGGGCGTACTAGCTCAAGGCTCAATGCCTTATGAACCTGAAGAAATGAAATTAATTAAAGATTTGAGCTTGCAACCAGAATTTCAAAGAAAAACAAGAATAAATGCACAAAAAATATCTGACCATTTGAATACTACTTTACATGAAGGTAAGCAGGTTAGAACACCCACTCAGATTAAAAAAATGTTTTATCAATTGAAAAAAAGAGAAGGGGAATAGTGTCATAAATTGACATTACTAATAATATGTCTTATTATTAGTAAAAAATGATACATTATATTGTTCTTCTAATTGTGTTGTATGTGGCTATGATTGCAGTCAAATGCTACGAAAATCAGTATCGGAATTGTTGCTTACTGTCGTGATTCCACTAATCTTCGTCTTGCAATATCGTTTATGCAAGAAAGAGACAAAACGTAGAGAGTACTCATCGTATCTAATGGAATGGATGCAACATCAGCATGCCAGAGAATCGTACGAGTACCAGCTCATCAAAGAGTTTACTCGCTTTCATTCGTCAGCAGAGTATGACTACTTGTCTACTGACATTGATGTAGAATCTCATGTGCGTGATGATCCGGAATTCCAGCGATTGTTGCAGATTGAGCTTGGTGCATTTGCACTATGCGAAATATACCGACCAGATACATTGGATACAATCAGTGATCTTTCTTATGATTACGAGCCTGAGCTTCGTAAGCTCTTATCGTAATATTTTCTCTATTCTACAATCTACTGCACCCATTATGTGTTCTAAATTAAAGAAAAACTTACTTGTAAAGCAAGTTAAGAATTAGAGTATGTTTTGAAGCTGGGCACCGATGGTACCAAGGTGTCGTTCAGTAATTCTGTCTGTGATAGTCAGCATTTGTCCTTCACTTAGGTCAAGTTCGTTTTCACAAACAGCTGAACCAATAAGTCTCACTCCATACTTATTAAACGGACCTAATCCGCTCGTAGCATTGTCTTCTGGAACTGGTGTTTCCGGGATTGTACATTTTCTCATAATTGAACTTCATTATTGATAGTAATTGATGAAAGAGGAAATGTAAAATATTAAGTATCTTTTTCTTTAAAGAAAATATCATTTACTCATCTCGCTTATCGATTGGAATAGATGAGTTGAATCGAATTGAGCCGTAGCCCCATTGATTCAGCCTGTCGGCTTTTGTTGCAAAATTCATTAAACACTTTTATACTCTTACCTACATGAAAAACACACGCAAAAATTTTAACAACCTGCTGCTTCTCGTTAATTAACGATGGGGTATTTGTATGTGTTCAATAAAAAATCTTAATGATTACAAACCAGTACCCGATATGGCTACTGGTTTTGTTTTTAACAAAAAAAATTATGAAAAAAATACAGTTCTTTGACACAACATTACGAGATGGCGAACAGGCACCTGGTGCCAGTATGAATATTCTTCAGAAAAAAGAAATTGCAGTAGCACTCGAAGAACTTGGTGTTGATATTATTGAGGCGGGTTTTCCTGGTGCAAGTGCATTCGACTGCGATGCAGTTCGTGCAGTTGCTTCAGTGACTTCACGAGCAACAATATGTGGTTTAGCTCGGCTTACGAAATCTGATATCGATGCGGTGCAAACTGCGCTACATCAAATTCCAGAGCGTGCACGAATTCATGTATTTGTTGGAACTTCACCGTTGCATCGAGATTTTAAGTTGAAAAAAACTAAGGCTGAAATTCTTGATTTGGTTGCTACGGTTGTACCGTACGCAATACAAACTGGTTTTGAAGTACAGTTTTCGGGTGAAGATGCTTTGCGTACGGAAATCGATTATTTAATTGAAGTGTACTTAGTTGCGTATACTGCAGGTGTGCGGATTTTTAATATCCCAGACACTGTTGGTTATGCAACACCTGATGAAATTTTTACAACTGTTTCAGCTGTAAAAAAAGCTTTGCCCAACGATGCTGTTATTTCAATTCATTGTCATGACGATTTAGGATTGGCCACCATTAATTCATTAACTGCGCTTTCTGCAGGAGCAAGACAGGTTGAATGTTGTATTAATGGTATTGGTGAACGTGCTGGGAATGCTGCGCTTGAAGAAATTGTAATGAATATTGAGGTTCGGAATAGTTTATATCCCTATGTTCATGCAATTAAAACTAAGCGTATTTTTGCTACATCACAATTGGTTGCGAAAGCTTCTAATATGATTGTTGCTGCGAATAAAAGCATTGTTGGTGAAAATGCTTTTGCACATGCTGCTGGAATTCACCAACATGGAGTAATGAATAATAGGGAAACGTACGAGATTATTGATCCGCAAAGTGTTGGTCAAAATCCTGATACATTTCCACTCACACGTCATAGTGGTAAGCATGCGTTGCTTATGAAGTTGCAGAAATTGGGCTTCACTAAAAACGAAGTTTCTGAAACCATATTTACTTCATTTAAAACAATTTCTGAAGGACATAAATATGTTACCGATGAAATGTTGCGTACACTCTTGTAATGCTTATATGTACTGTAAAAAGTACATATTTTTCTTTTAAAAAAGCAGCTTAATTAAATAGTTTTGTGAAAAAGTTATATTTTAAAATGCAACTATACTCCAAGACCATGCGGTATAGTTTTTTCATTTATATACTACTGGTATCTTTTTTAAAAAAGTAGGATAATAATAAGGGTGCAGAATTTTAATAAATAATTTTTAAATACATGGCAAAGAAAAAAGTTGTTGCAAAAAAGCCAGCTGTTAAGAAAGCAGTGGCTAAGAAGAAACCAGCTGCAAAGAAAAAAGTTGTTGCAAAAAAGCCAGCTGTTAAGAAAGCAGTGGCTAAGAAGAAACCAGCTGCAAAGAAAAAAGTGGCAGCGAAAAAGAAGAAATAGTTTTATTTCTTTATGATCGATGTGATAAAAGAGTCGGGAGGTCCCGTCTCTTTTATTTTCTCCGATAAACTATGTATTGCTCAAGAATAATCCACTTTCATATTTATTAAAAACAAGAGAAAATAGAGGTAGATGAACAAATTTATCCTAAAATAATTTTAATACTATGGCAAAAGGAAAAGACGCAAAAAAAGAAACAAAGAAGCCAAAAGCAGCTGCTAAGAAAAAGAAATAATAAAAAACCGCTCATGTAAAAGTGAGCGGTTTTTTATTTTATTGAACTTATTTTAGGAACAATTTTTTAGTTCTGTACTTTGATTTATTTGAAAAGTTGAATGTGTATTCTCCTGTACCCATACTGTTATTTGCAAATGTAATCGATTGTAGTTGAATTTCGTAGACTTCATTAGTTGCAACTTCATCTGGATGCAATTCAATAGTTAATTCAAAAGATTCGGTAGACCCTTCAGAAATTTTATACGAATCATTCTTTTTTTCTGAAGCTGAAGTATCACTAATAAATGCGATTTGTGATCCTGTAAATGTATTCTCACTATTTATTTTATACACAAATCCTCCATTAGATTCTGATACTTCATCTTTAATCCATAAGTCGTTTCCACTGGCGGTTACATCAAATGAGATTGTGTATACTCCAGTTTCGTTGTTACCTGCAATAGTTGGTTTTTCTACATATGCACTCATCTTTAAATTTTGTAGTACTTCTACACGAACAGCTTTTGATGGTTCGTTGGAATCATCTTCTTCTGTTTCGTTTTTTATATCAGTATTTTTCGATGCTTCAACGGCCGCAATGATTTCTGCAGTTGAAGGTGTTGGAGTATCTTCTGCCAATAAATACAGTAGGGGAATGAATGATGTATTTTCAATAACATCAAGTGAGACAAGTAAATCTATATCAGCTTTAGTAAAAGCGTGCGATACAGATAGTGGTGCAATAAGTACTAGTAATGTTGCTAGATAGAGTAATGGTTTTTTTATACACATAGTAGTTTAGTTATTTAAATCGTTTTTTTTATGAAGTAATACTGATCCAACAAGTCCGATTGCAGCTGCTGCAAGTGTAACGCCAATCCACATATATACAATCGCAAATAATTTACCTAAGGTTGTTACAGGAGCAACATCACCATATCCAATTGTTGTAAGCGTTGCGCTAACGAAATATAAAGAATCAATTAAATGCCATCCCTCAATTTGTTGGAATGCTAATACACCTACAGCTACTAATAAAATCACTAATCCAACAATAACCTGAAATGTTTTTCGTGTACTTTTAATTGTATTATTTATTCTTTTTGAGCCAGACATATATATCTTCTAATGCTTTAACTGCATCTCCTGCAGCGATGTTATTTTGGTGATATTTTCCGTTTGTGCAATCACCGGCCGACCAAATTCCTTCTTGTGTAGTTCGTTGTGTCCACGGATCAACTACAACATGATTAGTGTTGTCTAATTCTACCGTATTTTTCACGAGTGATGTAGAGGGAACGCTACCAATTTCAACAAATATTCCTTGGCACGATATTTCCTTTTCTTCATTAGAAACTGTGTCTTTATATACAAGACCAGTTACAAAATTGTCTGCGAGTATGCGTTGCGTATCTGCATTTTTTATTGCTGTCATTTTAGGGTCTTTTAGGACTGCTTCAATTGTTATTGGGTCTGCTTTGAATTCGTCACTTCTGTTAAGTAGTGTAACCGAATTTGTATAAGCTAATAGTTGTGCAGCAGATTCAAATCCTGCATTACCTCCACCAATTACCACAACATCTTTTCCTGAAAACATCGGTCCGTCACAAGACGCACAATATGTAATTCCTTTGTGTTCAAATGCATCGGCATTTTCAATTGAAGCTGGAAGTTTTCGTCGATTACTTCCTGTTGCGATAAGTACTGCATGTGCCTCAAAACTGTCTTTATCGGTGGTAATTACAAAGCCTTTAGATATATCATTTTCGTCAATTTTTTTTACTTCCTGCGCGTAATGACCTTCTTCTACATCTACAATATTCTCAGCATATGTTTTTAAGTGCGTCTCTAGTTTTTTAGCTAAATCTTGTCCTGAAACAACAACATCACCAATCCAGTTCTCGATACTATCTGAAACAATTGATTGGCCACCAAAATCCTTAGTAATAAAAACTGTTTTTAGTTGCTTTCGCGAAGCATAAACACCGGCTGCAACTGCGGCTGGTCCTCCTCCAATAATTGCCAAATCGTACATAATTAGGTATTAGAAATTAATAAGTACAAGTATTGTAACAGAATATAAAAAAACTCTGCATTGTTTCAGAGTTTTTTTATTGTGTATTTTATTTCATTTTACTTCTTCGCAAAAATGCGGGCACTGCACCCCAATCATCGTCATCATCTCCAGTGTCTGGTAGTGGCTTATTTTTTTGCTCAGCTTTCTTTTCTTTCTTAGTTTGAGGCTTAAGCTCAGTTATATCATCCATTTGAGCTTGCTCCTTTATTGTTTCTTTTCGTTTCTCGTCTTCTTCCTCAGTTTCTTCCTCATCAACTTTTTCTTTTTTGCGTCCAAAAAATCCAACTTCTTCTTTTTTAATTTCTTCCTGTTCTTTTTCAAATTCTTCTTTTCTGTTTGTGAAAAGTGAAGTACGTTTCATACCACTTTCGGCAAATCCAGAAGCAATAACTGTTACCTTAAGATCGCCTTTTTTAAGCGAATCGTCGTAAATAGTTCCAAAAATAATTTTTGCATCAGGATCTACCGATTCAGTGATTACTTTCGCTGCATCTTGAATTTCATACATTGTAATGTCATCTCCTCCTGAAATAGAGAACATAACGCCACGTGCGCCATTAATAGATAAATCTAGTAGTGGTGAATTGATTGCTTGCTTAGCAGCTTCCTCTGCTCGTTTTTCGCCTCCTGCGGTACCGATTCCCATAAGCGCTGAACCTGCATCTTGTAGAATTGCTTTAATATCAGCGAAGTCGACGTTAATTTGCCCTGGAGTAGTTATAAGATATGAGATTCCTTCAACAGCTTGCTTAAGCACATCATCACACATCATGAATGCATGCTTTGCAGTTGTTTCTTTTGAGATATTTGCTAAGAGTCTGTCGTTTGGAATAACGATAACAGCATCAACTTCTTTTCGTAAATCATCAAGTGCTTTTTCAGCAATGCGTCCACGATTTTGTCCTTCAAAAAAGAATGGTCGTGTAACAACCGCAACAGTTAACGCTCCAGCTTCTCGTGCAATTTGAGCAACTGTTGGACTTGCTCCTGATCCAGTTCCACCACCAAGTCCACAAGTAATGAATACCATGTCGGCTCCCTTGATAACTTCTTGCACTTCTTCTTTTGTTTCTTCAACTGCTCGGCGTCCTAAGTCGGGGTTCATTCCAGTACCCAATCCTTTGGTAAGATTTTTTCCGATATGGATTTTTTTCTTTGCGCTTGAGTGATGTAAGTCTTGTGCATCAGTATTAACAACAACGAATTCAACTCCTTTTACTTTAGAGTTAATCATGTGTTCAACCGCATTTCGTCCTGAACCACCAACACCAATAACCTTAATTCGTGCAAATGTTTCTACTTCTGGTTTTACTTGTGGCATAAATGTGTAATGTCTTTTAAAAGGCGTAATAGCTTTCTACTACGCAAATCTCTCATAATCTCTTATGGAATAGACAATACCACCTAATAGTTCTCGTGAAAAGATTGACGATAAGCGCTCTTTTTCGTCAAGTAAAATAGGTCTACGGTAACAACTGCTTAAAAAAACTACTCACTTTCCGTATAAGTGGCTTAAAGAAAGTTTTATTGATCCCTGAAGTAACGATTCCGTCTCCGTCTGCATGTAATCCAAATACGCAAAGTCCATATGCTACTGCCCAACTTCCTTCTTTTATTGAAACACTGTCTTTGTTTATACATTCAGCGATTTCACTATCACAAACTAGCTTAGAGACTTTTGAGGGAAGTTTTAAGTATGCTTTAGCAATATCTTCAATTGTTGTAATGCTTGAACCTCCTCCTGTAATTACGATACCTGCAGGCAACATTCCTCCTTTGTTAATTTTTTTAAGATGAGCATTAATTAAATCAAAAATATCCGCCATTCGTCCGCTTATGATATCTTCAAGTTTTTTACGCTCTTTAATGGTGTCGAACTGTTTGTGTTTGTGTGAGCGTTTAATGCTTTCTGCCTCTTCAAGAGAAATTTGTAGTCCAAGTGCAATATCATTAGTGATATCGTTTGAACCAATAGGGAAGACTTCAAGTGAAATTGGAATATCGTCTTCATACACGATTACTGAAACTGTTTCTGATCCAATATTTGTTAACACAACACCAGCTATTTTTTCGGCTTTTGAAAGTGAAACAAGGCTTGCCGCAAGTGGTGCTGCCATAACATCAGTTATTTCTACACCAGCTTCTTCAATAACCTGAATAAGTTCTGAAAGATGATGTTCAAGACACATCACAAATAAAACCTTTGCTTGTAGTTTTACTCCTTTCATCCCAACAGGATTATTTCCAAGAATTTCTTTCCCATCAACTTTGTAGGAAATAGGAATAGTGTGAATCATTTTTTTATTCACTGAAATTGGTTGTGATATTGCACGTTGTGCTTCGTCTACAGCTTTCTCTAAATCGAGCTCGGTAATTTCATTATCGGCACGAGTAACCATTATTGTTCCTTCAGAAGTAATACTAGAAAGACCAATTCCACCAATTGAAACGAAGACTCTTTTAATTTTCATTTTAGCCGAGCGTTCAGCAAGACGAATTGCTTTTCGAACACTACGAATTGCATCATGTTGATTGATGATATATCCGTGACGTAATCCTTTTGATTCTGCGTATCCAACACCTAAAACAGTAGGCATGCTTTGTGAATGAGTGGCATGCGCAGCAATAACAACCTTTATTTGGTGTGTTCCAATATCAATTCCAACTGCGACGTCTCGGTTCATATAAATAAAATAGGGAAAATTACTTTTATATTGTAACAAAAAAAATCGAAACTAAGGAATACCCACAATTAAGCATATTTCTTGAAATACGTATCTTCAAGTTGTTCCATTTTTTCTCCATGTGCGATTCCTTTTAGGTGCAAGCAACCGTGAATAAATAAAAATAATGCATAATTTTTATCGGACATTTTTTCTTTTTTTGCTGCTTGTTTTAGTACAGGAACACATAAAAAAATTTCACCAAGAGAGTCGTCTACAGGGAAAGAGAGAATGTTCGGAGTGTACGTTTTATTTCGATATTTTTTATTGAGTGATGCGGCGCGTGTGCTTCCAATGAATGCAATATTCAATTCATAACGCTTACCAAGAATTTCATTTTTGATACACAAAAAAAGCTCCTTGCTTATTGCAGGAGTTTTTTTAACTGTTCGAGTTACCGAGAGCATTACCGTCGTCGACGTGTTTTAATTTGAGACATTTTTCCCATCTTAATAAGATGTTCGATTTCAGCTTTTTTATCTAGTGATTTAAGACGCTTAGCTTTTCGAATGTTTTTAGAAAGGTCTCGTGCGTCGTAGCGTATTGATCGAAGTTTTGGAATTACTCCCGCTTCTTGAACTTTACGTGTAAAACGCTTCAACATGCTTCCGTTGTTCTCGTTCTTCTTTTTTTCTATAACTACGTTTGTTGCCATAAATGTTTGTGTCGATAAGACTACCACAAGTTACAATGAAATTGCAATATTACTTAGAAAGTTTCTTTATGTGCTTAATAAGATTTGATTGTGGAATAATAACTTGGCTATGTTTTACAAGATCTCGTATCACAATTGTTCCTTCATGAGCTTCTTTCTGTCCAAGTATAAGCGCATAGGGAACACCTTTTCGCTTTGCCTCTGCAAGTTGGTCTCCTAGTTTATCTTGTGAAAGTGTATTAAAAACTTTAATTTTTTCTTTTCGTAATTCTAAGAGTACTCCTAAGCTTTTTCTTCGAGCTAATGCTCCTAATTGCACAAAGAAGAATGAAACTTCTTCACTCTTTGGAACTTGTGAAAGTGCTACTTCTTTAGTTTTCTTTAGTTTAATAGTGATACCAACAGCGTCGATACCTTTACGTTGTACAGTTTTCTTTGCGAGTTGATTGTAACGTGACCCTGTTGCAAGCACTTCTCCGGTTTTCTTATTAATAATGGTGAACACTGTGTCGGTTGAGAAGTTTGGATTTCCTAAAATATCTTTGTTTACGTCGTATGGAATTCCTGCCTCATCCATGTACTCAACAACTTCTTTAAGATGATTTCGATTTTCATCAGTGAGATAATTGAAAGGTGAAGGTGCATTATCCTTAACTTCTTTTTTGAGTGTACTGCCGCAGCTAACAAGTGAGTGTGAACCGTCTTTAAATAGTTGGCGACACTCTGTGTCCATGTCGTTAATATGTTTTCTATAATACGCAGTTAGTTCTCGTAAAAAGTTAGGTAATGCTTCTTTTCCTCCGACATTATTGATTTCAACAGACATATCTTTATATCCTTCTTCTTGCAATACACACATTGCTGTTCTAATAAGTTGTGCTTCTGCAATAGATTTTGGAGTTCCAATAATATGTAAATGCAATAGTTTTTCTCCTCGCTTCGCCTTTCTTTTTGCGCCCTTAGCAACACCTTCGCAGTACAGCATTACAGGTTTTTTGTGCTCAAAATTTCTTAATCGATAACCTCTTAGTAGTGCAATTTTTTCCTCAGTTGTAGGTAAATCTTCATGTTCGTAGTTAGATTTAGTGCTAACTTTTTTTGCATGATCTCGATCTTCTTTAATTACTTCAGGTAAGTCGATTGCATCAAATCCATAGTATTGTGAAATTACATATGCATTTGGTACTTTTTTTGCGCGAAATTGTTTAACTTTTGGCTCAGATGGTTTGTTACTTTTTTTTGGCATGCAAATTGTATTATATTGTTAAATTATTCCGTATTTCCTGGAAGGAAAGAAATTTTGTTGAATGGAAGCAGCCTAAGATAGGCTTTCCCAATAATATAGTCTTTTTCCAGTGGTCCCCATACTCTTGAATCTAAGCTGGCTAGGCGATTATCTCCCATTACAAAATATTCATCATCATCAAGTGTTGTTTCAACATCCGACTCTTTTTGCATTGCAATGTATGGCTCTTTTAAAGCAACTTGCTCACCATCTTCTTTTGTAATGTATACAGTTGTGCCATCGATAGTTATGGTTTCATTTGGTAAACCTATGACACGTTTAATAAAAAATTTTGAAGGATTTTTTGGATAGTTAAAAATGATGACATCTCCTCGTTGCGGGTCGTTAAATCGATATGATATTTGATCGACAATTAGATATTGCCCAGTATCAAATGTTGGGTACATCGATTCGCCACTAACAATAAAAGGTTGTGCAATAAACATTCGTACTGGAATTACAATTACCAGAGATATGACAGCAAACGTCAGTAGTTCTTTGATGAATGCCATGATTTTTGATTTCATAAAATTAAAGGGGATGTGCACTTTTACACAATTAGCAATGATTATAGTACGGAATGTATGTTGACCGCAATGTTGAAGGGTGGTATTGCGGTAAATGCTTTAAATAAATTAATTCATGATAGTATTTTAGTAATGAAAATCATCATCGGTCTTGGAAACCCAACTCCTAAATATGAAGAAACGCGTCATAACATTGGTCGAGATATTGTTGAAAAATTTCGTAAAAAACACAAGTTCGAAGCATGGGAATTTGATAAAAAGGCAAATGCGCTTATTACAGAAGGGAAGTTAGGTAAAGAAAAAGTGTTATTAATGCTTCCTGAAACCTTTATGAACGACTCTGGGTTAAGTGTTATGAAGTATGTAAAAAACAAGAAGCAAGCAAAAAATACCATTGTTTTGCACGATGATTTAGACTTAGGAATTGGAGTATTAAAAGTTTCTTTCAATAGAGGTTCTGGAGGGCAAAAAGGGGTAGAGTCTATAATTAAGAAAATTCAGACAAAAGATTTTGGAAGGCTTCGTGTTGGAATTGCACCAGTAACTCCGAAAGGAATTGTTAAAAAAGTTAACGGGGAAGAGAAAGTGGTAAAACATGTACTGGGAAAGTTTTCTCCTAAAGAAGAACCTGTAATGAAGAAAGCGATAACTCGCGCTGTACAAGGATTGGAATTATTTATTGAAGAAGATGCTGCATTGATGATGAATCGGGTGAATTGTGGAGGGAAGGTAAAATAATTTTCTTTTCTCAACTGCTTGTGGTAATTTCAAATTAAGATTCCGCTAACAGGATTAACGAACATTATGAAGAAACCAATAGTTGGATAAGGCATCTTAGACCCCGACAAAGAACTAAGTGATCAAACAAAAGAGATTCTAGTGGCTCTTGAAACCTTACCTCGTGGACAAGTTGATTTATTGCTTGCAAGAAGCAGTCTCAAGACATCTCAATGTTGAGATTAGGCTCGAGGATGGTGAAGAGCCTACGAGGGCTCAAATGATTAGTTGTACATCAACGATTTCAAATTTTTGGTATGACCTCTTGGGTAAGCCTTAAAAGTGCCCATCTATTTTCTTTAAAAAATATTTCAATACTGATAAGCAAAAAACACCGCAAATTACTGCGGTGTTTTTTATATGTTTCAAACTAAAGTAGAAATAATATTATTTTCCTGCTTCGTGTGACAATGTCATTTTTTGATCTTTTGGTTCAAACAATGAGATTTTGAAGTTGTATCGGCTTCCTAGTGCTAGTTTGTCGCGTAAGTCTTGTTCATTTTCAAATTCTGAAACGTGAACCAGTCCCGCAACACCTTCTTCAATAGAAGCAAGTGCTCCATGTTTGTTGTATTTAATAACAACTGCTTCAACAACATCACCTTTTTTGTACTTAGCTTCTGCTGTTTGCCATGGGTTTTCTTTCAATTGCTTGATAGAAAGTGACACTTTTCCGTCTTTCACTTCAATAATTTTTACATCAACTTTGTCGCCAGTGTTGTAGTGTTGTCGTGGATCTTCAACAAGTGCCCAGTCGATTTCTGAAATATGTACCAAACCTTCAAGACCTTCTTTAAGTTTTACAAATACTCCAAAGTCTACTGCTCCTGTAACTTCACCCTTAACTACATCTCCAACATTGTATTTTTCATCGATTGCTGCAGCTTCTCCTCCATCTACATTTTTCTCAGAGAAGATAAGACGACCGTCGTCTTCAGTTGCTCCAATAATTGTTACAACAAGTTTTTCGTTAACAAGTTTTCGAAGTTCTTCAAGAATTCGCTCTTTGTCGCCATCTTGTACTCGAGGATAATGCTCAGGTTTTAGCTGAGAAGCTGGAAGGAATCCTTGTAAACCTTGCCACGACATAAGTAGTCCTCCTTTGTTCGCATCAATAACTGGAATTTCAATTGGAGTTTTGTTTTTGATAACATCTTCAACTTCTCCCCAAACTTGCGCTTGTCGAGCTTCTTTAACAGAAAGTTCTATGTATCCAGAGTCTCCTCCGAATTCTGTTACTTTTGCACTTACAGTGTCTCCTACATGTAGCTTTCGAACTAAATCTCGAGCTGTAATGTATTCTCGTCCGTAAATAAGTCCTGTTCCGTATGGAGCTAGGTCTACATATACTGCAGCTTTATCAAGCGCAATAACGTTTCCTTCAACCAAGTCACCAACCATTGGTGGAACTTGTGTATCATCGATAAGTGTATCCATGATATTTTTTACTTCACTCATAATATATTTTATTTTAACTAAATAAGAAAAAAGTGGTTCTACAAAATCATTGTCCTGTATAACGCTATAGAAAGGCGCATTATACTGCTCGTGCTTCAATTTGTAGGGTTAGCACTTCTCTCGCTGATAATTTCACAGCTCTATGAGTATACGGATATGAGGGGATAAGTAAAGAAATTCTAAAGAAAATTCTTGATTAATTCTCTTTATTTTATATAATGCAGAGGTGTTTGGAGGGTATCTACCCTGTTACGGTCATATAAAACTGTTCCCAAGCACAATAAAATACATCAAGTAAATTATTGCTTGGTGTTTTTTATTTAATCTGTTTTTGGAAAGAGGGAATAATGCTCCAAAAATGTTTCTCACCGCCTTGTGTTTGTCTCACAATTACTTTGAATCGGTTATCTTGATTAGTGGTTTGATTTTTTATTATCGCAATAAAACAATAGTAATTACAATTCTTTAGGACCATCTCTTTTTTATTATTGCTTTTTGTTTTTACAAAAACCGAATCAGAATATTTTTCTTGCAACGTGTGTGTTTTTTCTAAAATAATTTTTGCAAAGCGAATATTTTTTAGTCGAAATTCTGCATCTTTACTGTTTCTTTTGTGACGTTCGGACTTGTATTTCAAGTGTCGCAAACCTTTTTTATTGAAGGTGATAGTTTCCTTAAAATAAGGGCAAAATACTTTTTGTATAACTTTATATTCCTTGTCTGAATATTTATTCATACTAGTAGGTAAATAATATTATAATCTCCCGTGCCATTTATTGAGAACGTATTTCTTCATTTTTTCTTCACTAAAAACACATTCCACCACAACAATAACCAAACTACTTCTTCACAGAAACAACATTAGAATGCTACTATATCTCCACTATGGTAATCACAAACGAAGGAATAGGTTTTATTAAAATCACACAAGGAGATTTAACAGTTGCATTAAGTCCAATATCAAAAGACTCAAAACACAAAGGAGCACAATTTGGTGCTGATGTGTGTCTTATTTCAGTAAATCATCCAGACATGAATGGTGTTGATGCGGTGACGCGTGGAGGCAAAGAACCTTTTGTTGTTCGTGGTCCAGGTGAATATGAAATCAACGATTTATTTATTGAAGGGTTTTCATCAAAAACAACATATGGTGGTGAAGAGCGTTTCAATACATTGTATACATTTGAATTAGATGGAATTGAAATTGCATATTTTGGTGCACTTGGCGAATCTGATATTTCACCAGAAATTAAAGAAGCACTCGGAGAAATCGATGTACTATTCATTCCAATTGGAGGAGATGGAACATTAACTGCTCAAGAAGCGTACAAACTTGCTGTAAAGAGAGAGTCGGCAATTATTATTCCAATTATGTTTGGTGCAACAGGGGAGAAAGAGGCATTAAAACTTTTTCTAAATGAAAGTGGAAACGAAGGTTTGAAGCCTGTCGATAAACTCACTTTAAAGAAAAAAGATATTGCTGGTAAGCAAGGAGAAGTAATTGTTCTAAAACCTTCACTGTAATCATTTGATGTTCAAGGTATACTTCTTGTCATGAATGCTTGGGAAATTTTAGAGAAAATTAGAAGTCGCTCTCCTGAAGAAAAACGACTTTTCTCTTTTTTTATTGCAGCAGGACTTACTGCAGTAATTGCTATTTCATGGGCAACGGTGAAACTTAGTAGTGATGATCCAGAGCAAGAAATTGTAGACGAGCGTTCAAGTCCGTTCGCTGCGATGTCGGCCCAGTTTAAAGCATTAAGGAGGGAATTCACAGACATGAAAGAAGAAACAGCACCAGTTGTAAATGAATTAGATGGAATGAAAAATGACTTTGTTGATGTAATGAAAAACGGCTCATCTTCAGAAGCTTTAAAGTATTTACAACTAGATGAAATAGAAGAAATCGATACAGAATTAGAAGGAGAAGTTATTATTGAAGCTGAAATTGAAGACGAGAAAGAAGCAACAAATCAAACTGGAACATCAACCCAAGACACTGGCGAGATTGAACAATCTAGCTAATCTTGTTATTTTATGAAGGATATAAAACGACCTAGTAATTAATCATATGGCAAAAAACAACGACGACGAAAAAAATAAAGACGATGTAGAACCAGTTATCGCTGCAAAAATAATTGAATCCGCAATTTCTGGAGAAATGAAAAAGGCGTATCTCGATTACGCCATGTCGGTAATTACTATGCGCGCACTTCCTGATGTTCGTGATGGTTTAAAGCCTGTGCATCGAAGAATTTTATATGCGATGCATGGAATGGGTCTTCATTCTGGAGCTAAAACCAGAAAGTCTGCTGCTATTACTGGAGAGGTGCTTGGAAAATACCACCCGCATGGTGATGCTTCTGTTTACGAAGCAATGGTTAAATTGGCACAGCCATTCGCTACTCGATATCCAATGGTAATTGGACAAGGAAACTTTGGTTCTATTGACGGTGATCCTGCTGCCGCACCTCGATACACCGAAGCAAAACTCTCAAAAGTTGCGGGAGCACTTTTAAGTGATATTGAAAAAGACACCGTTGATTTTCGACCTAACTACGAAAACACTCGTAAAGAACCAGTGGTGCTTCCAGCCGCATTTCCAAGTTTGTTATTGAATGGAACATTAGGAATTGCTGTTGGAATGGCAACTAATATTCCTCCACATAACTTAGGAGAACTTATTGATGCAAGTGTTCATTTACTTGAAACACCAGATGCTTCAACAGAAGATTTATTTGAGTATGTAAAAGGTCCAGACTTTCCAGGGGGAGGAATGATTTTTAATGAAAAAGATATTCACGCTGCATATGCTAGCGGACGCGGTGGTGTAGTGGTTCGAGGAGAAGCAGAAATTACAGAAGAAAAGTCTGGAGCATTTTCGATTGTTATTACTTCAATTCCATTTCGAGCCAATCGATCTAATCTTGTAGAAAAGATTGCATCACTTGTTCGAGATAAAAAACTGGAAGGGATTAAAGGTATGCGTGATGAGTCTGCTGAAGACACGCGAATTGTTATTGATATTAAATCTACAGCACATCCGCAGAATATTTTGAATCAGTTGTATAAAAATACACAACTTGAAGACACGTTTCATTTCAATATGGTTGCCATAGTAGACGGTGTTCCTCAAACACTTTCACTTAAGGCTGCATTGCAAGAGTTTATTTTGCATCGTTTTGATGTTGTAACACGACGTACAGAATATGAATTACGAAAAGCTGAAGCTCGTGAACATATTTTAATTGGCTTGAAAATCGCACTCGATCATATCGATGAGGTTATTAAAACCATTAAGGCTTCAAAAGATACGCCAACAGCACATGCAGCTTTAATGAAGCAATTTAAGCTTTCTGAAAAACAAGCAACTGCAATTTTGGAGATGCGTCTACAAAAACTTGCAGGACTTGAGCGACAAAAAATTGAAGATGAGTTGAAAGAAATCCAAAAACTTATCGCAGAATTAAAATCTCTACTTGGTTCAAAAACCAAAATGAAAAACGTTATTAAGACTGAACTTGCTGATGTGCGTGCAAAATATGCAGACGAACGTAGAACAAAAGTATTTAAGCATGGTGTAAAAAATATCTCACAAGAAGATTTAATTCCTGATGATGACTCTGTGCTCGTACTAACTCGTGGTGGCTATATTAAGCGAACTAACCCCGATGAATATAAAAAACAAAAACGAGGAGGAGTGGGTGTTGTCGATTTAAATACAAAAGACGAAGATTTTGTTCGAGTATTCTTAAGTGCATCACTTCATTCCGACTTACTATTCTTTACTGATAAAGGAAAAGTGTATCAACTAAAAATGTACGAACTTCCAGAAGGAAAACGAGCAACACGAGGTAAATCAATTATGAATTTCTTGTCGTTAAGCGCTGATGAAAATGTTACTTCAGTATTGGCAATGCCAAAAGAAACAAAGGAAGTTAAAGATCTGTCTGTAATGATGGTGACTCGAGAAGGTGTTGGTAAAAAAGTTGATGCTGCTAGTTTCCATGATGTTCGACGAAGTGGAATTATTGCTATTAAAATTGCAGATAACGACAAACTTATTTCAGCTCATTTTGTAGCAAAAGGCGATACTGTAGTGCTTGTTTCTGAACACGGGCAATCAATTCGGTTTAAAGAATCGGATATCAGACAAATGGGTAGAACTGCAGGAGGAGTAAAGGCTCTTACGCTGAAAAAAGACGATATGGTTATTGGAGCTAATGTTCTGAAGGCACATGTTAGTGAGAAAGAGGCAACATTACTTGTGTTCTCTGAAAACGGGTATGGAAAACAAACAACACTTGATGAATATAAGGTGCAAAAACGTGGTGGTTCTGGAATTAAAACTGCGAATGTTACCGAGAAAATTGGTAAATTAATTTCTGCTGCAATTATTACTGAAGAAATTGAAGAAGTAATTGCAATGTCGAAGAAAAGTCAGGTTGTTCGATTTGATGTTCATGAGGTTCCAACACTTGGGCGAGGTACACAAGGTGTCCGTGTAATGAAATTGAAAGAAGGAGACAGTATTGCAAGTTTGGTTTGTATATAGAAAAAGCAGCTGTTAATTGCTGATAGTGATTGTTTTTACAATCTCTCCCGATGCACTTTTTGGTAAATCACTTATGTGAATTTCGTGCACCATATGTGTTAACCAGCTTGTTGTAGGATTCTGTGGCAGAAGACCTGCGTGATTATTATTATATTTAGCAAAAGGTAGATATAAAATATCATATGTACCATTTGGAATTGATTTTAACGATCGATGAATAACAAAGTTTTCTCCAACAATTGGTCCTCTTAGTTTGTCGATTTTTTTGAATACCCACGTTAGTAACTTTGCAATAAGCGGAGAAAGTATCGAAAGGATGAAAAAAATAACAAAACAAATAATCGGTCCGGTTTCTTTGGTGAATAATAATGTACTCATAATTTATTTCACTTTTACACAATCTTAAGAATTTTTCAAATAAAATTGGTATACTACACACAACAATGTTTTCAGACCCGCAACACAATTTAGAACAACTTTCAATCGATCCAGGAATGGTTGTTGCTGATCTTGGTTGTGGTGCTGGAAATTATGCTATTCCTGCAGCTAAAATGGTAGGAACAACTGGTAATGTGTTTGCGGTTGATGTTCAGCAAGAACTTTTGTCGCGTTTAAATGCGGATGCTTTGCGGTATGGTGTGCATGGAAGTATTGATGTGGTTTGGGGAGATGTTGATGAAGTTGACGGTTCAACGCTACGTGAATCTTCTGCCGACAGAGTTATACTTGCAAATATTTTATTTCAAGTTGAAAAAAATGAGGCTTTAATTACTGAAGCTTTCCGTGTTGCAAAAAAAAGTGCTCTTGTTTTACTAATCGACTGGAGTGATTCTTTTGGTGGGTTAGGGCCACAACCTGCAAATATTGTTCCTATGCATGAAGCACGCGAATTGTGCGAAAAAGTTGGATTCACATTTGTTCGTGAAATTACAGCTGGCGACCATCACTATGGAATGGTGTTTAAAAAGTAATGCCAATTTACCTACTAAATAGGCTATAATTATTTTGTAGAGAACAATTTTTATTTATGAAGAATCTTTCAATTTTCCAAATAATATTACTAATAGTATCGACGGTGATTATAATTATTGGAGTACTGATGTTTGCTTTTAGTAAAGCGAGCGTAAGTGGTGATGCTGGTCTTGTTGTGGTTTGGGGAACAATGAATGAATTAGATTTTGTACAATTGAATAATTATTTAATTGATGTAAAAAAGGTTCCTCAAAAAATTGAATATCGTGCAATTGAGTCTGCACAGTTCGATAATGTCCTTACAACAGCCTTGGCAGAAGGGAAAGGTCCAGACATTATCATGATTACCGACGATAAATTTGTACGCCACGAAAATAAGTTGTTTCAAATTGAATACGAGTATTATAACGAGCGAATCTTCAAAGATACGTTTGTAGAATCTGGGGAGATATTTAAGGACAAAGTCGGTGTATATGCTTTTCCTTTTTTGGTTGATCCTATGGTGATGTATTGGAATCGTTCAATCTTCACAAAATTTGGAGTTTCTCAACCACCAAAATATTGGGATGAACTACTAACACTTGTTCCTCGTTTAACTGAAAAAGACGAGCGAAATGGAATAAAAAAATCAGCATTGGCAATGGGAGAGTATCAAAATATAAATAATGCTAAACAGCTTTATTTAACACTAATTTTACAAGCAGGAAATACTGTTGCAGAAAAAAACTTTCTTGCTGAGGAAGATAAATTAAGTGAAATTGCTCGAGAATATCAAGTTGTATTTGAAGACGATTTTGGATATTCGATTAGTCCTGCAATAGCAGCAACAAATTTTTATACACAATTTGCAAACCCGGCTCGTTCTGTATACACATGGAACCGTTCTTTGCCAGACTCACGTGATGCATTTATTTCTGGTGATTCGGCAATGTATTTTGGATTTGCGAGTGAATTTGCAACCGTTCGGCAAAAAAATCCTAATTTAAATTTTGATGTTGCTGTAATGCCACAATCACGAACAGGAAGAGGTGCTACCTATGGAAAAGTGCTTGCACTAGGTATTCCAAAAAGTAGTCCAAATGTGGAACGGGCATATTCTCTTATTCAAGCAATGATTGATGCTGACACTGTTAACGCAATATCTGAAGATTTATTCTTACCACCAATTCGAAGAGATTTGCTTGCGCAGTCTGCAGATAATGCATATATGCAGACATTTCACGATTCTGCATTGCTTGCAAGAAATATCTACGATTTTAATCCTGAAGAATCAGATGCTATTTTTAAAAGTATTGTGGAAAATGTCGTTAGTGGGCGATTGAATACCGCGGATGCTGTTGGCAGGGCAGATGAAGAGTTAGATTTATTAGCACCAAAAGAATAAGTATGAATTTCAAAAAAAACATTTTTAAAATAGGGTTGGCTGGTTGTATGTTTTTATTTTTGTTTAGCACAACAGCAGTGATTGTAGATGCTCAATTCCTTAATGAACCTGTTTTGCCTGAAGGTTCATTTGGTGGCAGTCTGCTAGTGTCTGGAAATTCATTTAATAGTGCTCCAGCATCAAATGGTGGGAGGGAAGAAACTTTGGTTCAATGTAAAACTGCAGATGATTGCGACTTTGATGCATTTATGAAGACATTCAAAAGAATTGTTGATTTATTATTAAAAATTGCTGTTGGATTTTCAACAATAATTTTCGCTTATGCAGGATTTTTATATTTAACTGCTGGTGGTAACCCAGGAAAACGAACACAAGCTAATAATATGATAACCGCTGCAGTGGTTGGGTTCTTTATAGCAGCTGCGGCATGGTTGCTTGTTGAAGTGTTTATTAATACACTTGGTGGTAATAGTGAGGTTATAAAAGTTAAAGAATTTAATTTTAAAAAATAATGACGCGCCTCCAAATTAAAAAAAATATTTACACTACTACAACTTTTGTGTGTAAAAAAATCATAGCACTATCGTTCGCCTTGTTGCCAACGCTTGCACTTGCTAGAACTGATGCGGGTGGAATTGGTGGTGGTGGAGGTGTTAGTTTCCCAAACCCAATCAATAAACAAAGTATTCTAGAAATTGTTACAGCAGTTTTAGATTTTGTTACACAGCTTGGTGCTGTAATTGCTGTTCTGTGTATGGTGTACGCAGGTTTTTTGTTTGTACTTGCTCGTGGTAATCCTGGAATGCTTGATAAGGCCAAATCAACATTTTTGTGGACAGTAGTAGGTGCCATGATTGTTCTTGGTTCGTTTATTTTAAGTGAAATAATTCAAAACACTGCTAAAAACTTTGGCGTAGGATCATAATATGACTAAACAGTTATTTATAAAAAAAAATATAGTTGCAACAATTAAAATAACCTTTTTTTCACTATTATTCCCATTTGTTACTTATGCACAAACAGCAAAACAAATTATGGACAGTATAGTAGATATTTTTCAGGATTTAGTGCTTTTTGCTCTAGGGCTTGGCTTATTGGTATTTCTTTGGTCTATTTTTAAATATTCATTTTCAACTAGTGATGATGATAAAAATAAAGCTCGGCAAATGATGCTCTGGGGATTAATTGCATTACTCGTAATGACAATGCTCTGGGGATTTGTTCGTATTTTAAATCAAACTTTCTTTAAAACAGATGAATCGCCTTCAATCGATTTATTGCAACAACAAATTGATGCCACTTCGGCTCAACCACAGTCTCAGTCTTCTGCATCTTCTGGAGGGACAGGAGTAATTAAGATAACTAATGGAATTGTTAAAGTTGTGGAAACCACTTTCCCAGTTATAATTTTGGCTGGAGTCTTGTTCTTTCTTTGGAGTGTTTTGCAATATTCACTTATAGAAGATGCAGATAAAGGAAAAGCAACTTCTCAAATAGGGTGGGGGGTTCTCATTTTATTTATTCTTATTTCGGTGTGGGGTTTGGTGGCTGCAATAGGTCAAACTGCGGGAGTGAGTGTTAGTGGTTCGGGTAATGCTCCAAGCAATACTAAGGTTGATCCACAAAGCTTAATTGTTCGATAAAACTAATTATGTGTATGAAACTAAAAAATATAAACTCAAATAAAATAAAAAATATATTTTTTGGTATTTTTTCACTTTGGTTTGCTCCAAATATTATATTCGCACAAACAAAGCCAAAAGATTTTTCAGGTCTAACTTCAAACATCTTGATTGTGATTGGTGGTTTAGTTAACGTTGCTATGGCCTTTGCAGTAATGTATTTCTTAGTTGGTGTTGTTAAGTACTTAACACAACAGGGTAACGAAAAAGCTCGCTCTGAAGCAATCCAGACTATTTCGTGGGGGTTATTAGGATTATTTGTAATGATTACTGTTTGGGGATTAGTGAAATTAATTCAGCAGTCTTTGGTTGGAGGTGGTTCACTTGGGATTCCACAGTTTGGAGGCAACTAATAGAATTCCACAGTTTTTGAGACTATGTCAAATTAAGTGGTATACAATGGTATACTAAAAGGTATAACCATTCGGTTTACAAAAAAAAAGTTTACAAGTAAATTTATATAAAAAAATGATTGAAAAATTTAGTAAAGTATCAGCAGTAGCATTTTGGTTGTTTGCAGTAATTGCAGTACCTCTAACTACTTTTGCGCAATATGACCCTCGTGTTCAGCAACAGGCCCCAGGGGGTGGTGGAAATACTAGCGGACTTGGAGGTGTGCTCAAGGAGTTTGGAGGCTTAGTACAAGGACTTATTCCAATTGTTATTGGGCTTGGAGTACTAGTATTCCTATTTGGAATTCTTCGTTATGTTTTGGCTTCAGACGATGCAGGAAAATCTCAAGGACGAACATTTATGCTTTGGGGAATTATCGCATTATTCGTGATGGTTTCAGTGTGGGGACTTGTAAATATTTTGCAGCAAACTCTTAGGTTACAGAATATCACTCCTACAGCACCTGGTATTCCTAGAGCTGGACAATAAATCTATTTATGGATGCAGCAGGCCTAGTTCAAAAAATTGCAGTAACATTTGTGAACCCGCTCATAACTTTGTTAGTTGGGGGAGGAATGTTGGTTTTCTTGTGGGGGGTAATGGAATTTATTCGAGGTGCTGATAGTGATTCAGCACGAGACACGGGTAAATTACATATGATGTGGGGATTAATTGGTATTTTTATCATGATATCTGCATATGCATTGTTAAAACTATTTACAGAAACTGTTTGGGGAAAATAAAATATTGTAAAATCGAAAGTAAAAAAGCCCAGCACTCGTAAGAGGCTGGGCTTTTTGAATAGGTGTGTTAGCTAGTCCAAGAACTGGAACTGCAACGTCTGCGATGAAGCTCCGTCGATAATCCAATATTTCATGGTTATCCAGTTTGCTTGATCTTGGAACGTTTCTTGGGGTTGTTCAACTCCTACTCCCACAAGAACAGGACCGAAAACCACTGTACCGCTATGGTCGAGTGCTTCCCAGTAGATTCTGCCCTTGAGGTTAGGAGCCGCAGCGCGAAATGGTCTTCCGTTTGCACGAAATTCAATCGCATTCTTTTTTCCGGAGCCGTAGATTGTCATTTCGATAATCTTACTTCTCCGTACTTCAGTTTCTGCCGGCTCATGCTTCCTGGCATGTGCAATTGCTAAGACAATAAATGTGATTGTCACGAAGCAACCCACAGCCATTAGTCCAAAACAACCAACACAACCTACCGCAACCTTATTCGGCTGACCTTTTCTTATTTGGTCACTCATGGTGTACCTCCTTTGCCTTTTCCACCACCTCTGTTGCCAATGGCACTCCCGGTGGTCCCAAGGTTGAGGTTTCTGAGGTTCTCAAGACCTTGCACATCAAGAATGAATCGCTCAGCTTCATCAGAAATTGTAAGTAGAGATTTACGAATCTCATCTTTTTCTTTAGAAAGCTCTTTGCGAACATCAGTGATTGTGACAGTCTCGCCATCAGTAATTGCTTGGTCATAAACTTCTTTGACTCTGTCATTAAAGACTTCATCAATTTTAGCTTCAAGTAGTTTGTGAACACCAATCGCAATGTACATTTGCTTGCCATCTTTCGATTGGTCGATTTCAGCAAAAATAACTTTGGTAATGGTGAGACCAGTCTCTAGTTCGAGTTTTGTATCATTTTTGACAAACTCATCTGTAATCCATTCACTTAATGTCCCATATTGCGCAATCGCATCAAGAACATCAAGATCCATTAGTTTAGTTTCCACCATACCTTTAACGGTGGCACCAACCTCACTTCTAACGTTTTTCTCCTGGTCAGCGGCAGTTTTGCCTCTTGCACCAAGAACATCAGTTCGTGAAGCTGCCGGTTTGTAATACACAACAACTTTAACTGGAGCAACATCATTTTTGTAGGTAATCTCAATCGTAATCTTTAACTCATCTTCATTCTCGGTGTTAATTTCTTCACCGATGCAGTAATGATAGAATTTTGTAATTCCGAGCACACCACCTGTATATTTCCAAGCGACCTCGATTGGGTCATTTCCTGGCACAAGCTCCATGTACTTGGCAAAAAACATGCTCTTTACACGTAGTACCGAATTACTATTTGGAAGTTTGAATGTCCAAAATAGTGTAACGAACAAGAGTAAAGATGTGCACATAATCATTAATGCCAAAACGAAAAGAAAGTTAAGACTTTCTCCAGCGAAGAACCAAATGGCTCTTGTGGCAATCCAAATTGGTACCGAAGCTATCCAGCACCAAAAGATGTTTTCGTGAAGATTCACCAAAGACCTAACGTACTGACTTTTGATTGTCGGCAATCCGACGGTTTTTGCTTGTGAATCGATTAAATTCGAAAGCAGGGCGAGTGGTCTACCTCTCAGTAAACCAACTGGTTCTCCTCCTTGTATGCACAAGAAGTTAGATAAGAAGACAAAAAGTCCTCCTGTGATTATTGCGAAGAAGCAAAATACTTCAGCCAACACCGACATTAGTTCCATTAGTTCCATTTTTTGTTTCTTTCTTTTTTGAGTTGAAATTCTCAATAACACATCCTATTCAAATATGAATGTGCATTGAATTCTGTATATATTATACAACATAATTATCAATTATGTCAAGTATATATGTATAGCGCATTCAAATTCTAGTTAGCACAATTTATAGGTAAATAAGGGTTTTTTTATTCGTTTTCATGGTGTAAGCTATGTTGCACAAGTGAATATGCCCGGATGGTGGAATTGGTATACACGTTCGACTTAAAATCGGATCCCTAATGGGATGCGGGTTCGACTCCCGCTCCGGGCACAGAAAATAAATACGTTGCATGCGAAGCATGTTGCGGATATTATTTTCAGCTCGGAAGGGAAGAGAAAAGCGTAGCCGGTATACAAGACGAAGCGTAGCAAGTGCTTGTCGGCGAGCTGGGGCAGCAAGTATTTATGAGCATAGCGAATTAATAACTTGCGCCGACTCCCGCTCCGGGCACAGGAAATAAATGAGCTTTACGTATTGCGTAAAGTGAATGTTATTTTCAGCATCCGCTCATAGCTCAGCTGGTAGAGCAGTCGCCTCTTAAGCGAACGGTCGTAGGTTCAAGTCCTACTGGGCGGACAAATATGTTTAAAGTCGAATGAGAAGCATTCGGCTTTTTACATATTCCGCCTAGTTTGGCTTGAAAAACGGAAGTGATGTACAATTTTCTGTAAGAAAATTGTCACTGAGTTGGGGCAGCAAACACTTATGAATGAAATGAATTAGTGATTTGCGCCAAGTCCTACTGGGCGGACAAATTATATAGAATAGTTTTCAACCAAGGTGTTAAATTGTTCGCCTCTGTCGTACTCATTTTTAAACATCCCAAATGATGAAAATGCAGGACTGAATAATATAATGCTGTTTCTGGGTGTGTCTTTTGTTGCTTCAGTGAAGGCGCTCAGTAGTGAATTGTGTGTAGAATATTCGAAACTAATTTCTTCTTCAAGTAGTTTTTCGGTACCCGTTCCTTCTAATAAAACAACTTTTGTGGCGTACTTAGGTATTTCTTGAGCATAAGGTGCAACTGATACATCTTTAAAAGTGCCACCTGTTAGTAAAATGATTTCTTTTTCAGGATATTTTTCTTTCAATGTTTTGAGAGACATTATTGTTGCATCGGGAATAGTTGCGTTTGTGTCATTGTAAAAATCAATTCCATGCACATTACATAAAAATTGTAGTCGTCCAGGAAGCCCAGTGCATGTTGTAAAATGTTTTTCTATTTCTTTTTCTGGAATACCAAGTTTTTGTAATGCATAGTAGGCCATAGTTGCATTTTCTTGATTGTGTTTACCTGGTAAAAAAGGAAGTGTGAACGACTTTTTTGAATCGTCTACAGTGATTACTGCACTGTGGGTTCGAATGCTGTTCTTGCTGGCATAATCGAGCACTGAGGCCTGTGTTATAAGAACACTTGACTCTTTCTGATATGAAAAAATTGCTGATTTGTCGTAAAAATAAGCACTCATGTCGCCTTTATAATAATTCATATGATCTTCCAATAAGTTTGTAAATACAGCTATTTGAGGACTTATTTTTTCAGTATGAAATCCTTGTAGTTGCCATGAGTCGAGTTCTAAAACAACCACATCGCCAGCCTTAATTTCAGGAAGCATTGCGAGAGTAGAAACTCCTTGGACGTTTCCACCTAAATGAACTTTTATTCCAGATTTTTTGAGTGTATGAAAAATAAGGTTTGTGGTGGTAGATTTTCCTTTGGTTCCAGTAATTCCAATAATTGTTGCTGGTGCAAATTTCGCAAAGAGTGCTGTGCTCATTGCAATAGGAATCCCGTTTTTATTTGCTTCATCGGTGTAAATAGTTTGCAAAGGAATACCGGCACTTTTAACGATTAAATCTCTTCCCTGAAAGTCGGCTAAATTATGTTCTCCAAATCTATAGGTGATGTTGTCGAATTCTAAAAGTTGGCTTGTAGATGCTTTGAGTTCATCTGCAGATTTTAAGTCGGTAACGATAAGTTCTTCGCAATGTTCAGCTAAAAATTTTGCATCACCAACACCTCTTCCTAGTAATCCTAGTCCCATTAATGTGATTCGCTTTCCCTTAAAATAGTCTTTGTATGTCATGTTGTATTGATTATCTCACATTTTTGTTTGGTGTTATAATCTTGGTATGTCTATAGAAATTCCAAATGACGATAATGATAATGAGTATTTTGTTTCTCCTGAAGTTCAAACAGAAAGAGAGAGAAAAAATGAAATATTTAATGAAGTTAAGGTAATTTATGGTGCATTAGTAACAAAGGCTTTGGGTGAATTAGATGCTGAAATAGAACGTGCAACTAACGATGGAAAAGGTACTGCTTCAGAATTCACTAATGTTTCAGTTCCGAACTTGGCAAAACAATATCAGGAAGAATTAACTCAATTTTTAGGAGAAGATAATACCTTAAGTGTTACTGAATTAGATAGTAAATATGAATTATTCCACGCACTTAAATCGAGCACTCCTGGTTCTACTGAAACATTTGATAGGGAAGATTTTTCAATTAGAGATTTTGCAAAACGAATTGCAATGGAGTATGGTGTTGTAACTTCTGATACTGAAGAAGAGGTTGATAATTCTTAATATTTAGTTAGAATTGACAGGCTATCAAATTTGAAAGCAAAAGTATGCCGAAGTGGTGGAATTGGTAGACACGCTTGCCTTAGGAGCAAGTAGGGCAACCTGTGCAGGTTCAAGTCCTGTCTTCGGCACATATAAATAAAGAGCCCTGTACGCATGTACTGGGCGATTTTATTTATAGTGAAGAAGCATGACTTGAAAAACGGAGCACAAGGGGCCCATGGAGCGTAGCGAATGGGAAGTGCGAGTTGGGGCAGCAAGAACTTATGAGCAAAGCGAATTAGTTACTTGCGCCAAGTCCTGTCTTCGGCAGCACATAAAAAAGACCCACACGATTTATTGTGTGGGTCTTTCAGTTTAGTTTACAAAACTGAAAAAACTTTATTCTTCACTTCTTAATGCAATTATAGTATTAAGTAAAGCTGCTCCTGCAAGTATTCCAACGACGAACCTTGCTTCTGCATCAACTCCTTCGGGAGCGAATGTCTTAAAAAGAAAGCCTGCTAAAAAAAAGCAAAGGCCAGTCCGGCGAGTATAGTATGTACAAATTTCATTATATATATTATACAGTAAATAATGTATATGTCAACTTTGAGGCATGGACGAGAATCGAACTCGTGCATAAGGGTTTTGCAAACCGTCGTGTTTCCACTTCACCACCATGCCGTATATTATTCTTCAATTTCTTTCGAAAGTTCGTCTAACCGCTGTCGCGATTTTTCACCTTTATCAATTGCAAAATCAATAAAAGGTAATTTAGGAAGTTTAGTATGTTTCTTTATGTAATTACGCACATCTGCTCGTTTTCGGTGTAAGAAATCGACAGCAGCCTCTTCTTTGTGCTCGGGGAATACTGTAACAAAAAGCACGGCACTTTTAAAGTCGCTTGCAACATGAACACTGGTAATAGTAATCATTGATTGCTTGTTTGATTCTGAATCAATGTATCCTGCAACGGCAGAACGAATCACTTCAGAAATTGTGTCTATTCGATATTCTTTCATAATAGTAAGTGTACTTATACTACAGTAGTTTTAATTGCTTCAAAATGGTCACTTTCTGCTAATTCCACATCTGTAGAAAGTGCTGCCCCAAATTCATTTCCTTCTTGCACTTTGTCTGCTTTTAATTTTTGTTGTTGTAATTCTTTAATTATCCCTGTTCCAATGGCTTCATTTCTTCGTAAAATAGTAATTTTATTGCCAATAGCGATTTCACCATTTTTAACCTTTCCTCCAATAACTTGTATTTTTTTAGTTTGATTGAAAACTGCAAGAATTTTTGCAGAACCTGTAACCTCAGACACTTCTTTTCTAGGGCGTCGTGTTTCCTGTAATTCTTTAAGCCAGTCGATAAGTTCGTAAATTATCGAAAATGTTGCTGTTGTAATATTTTCTCTGTCGCGGAGTGCTGTAGCTTGTGTGTCGATTGAAACACCCATTCCAACTACAATTGTGTCTGCATTTGCTAGTGCAGACTTCATATCAGCCTCACTAATATCTCCAGTTGCACTTTGCACAATATTAAATGAAATATCTTCAGTGGCTAATTTTTTAATTTCATATGCAATTGCTTCAGCAGTTCCTGCAACATCAGCTTTTACTATAACGGGAACCGAAACATGCTCTTTGCTTTGTACGGGAGCATTATTATTTTCACTCACGTCATTATCGTTTGTGGAGCAAGATTTACAGAATTTTTCAGCCTCTTTTTTAGTTGCGAATGAATGTACTTTTGCTCCAACTGGTGGTAATGCAGACCATCCGTAAATAATCACTGGCTTAGAAACTGAGGCGCTTTTATAAATTCCTCCAATTGTATCTTCTATAGCTCGAACAGGAGAAAGGGTTGATTCACTCGCTAGTATATTTCCTGTGCTCAGTGTACCGTCTTTAATAACAATCGTGGCCGAGTTACCTTTTTTCATATCTTTATGTGCTTCCACAACAAAACCAGTTGCCATGGCAGATGTGTCTGCTTGCAATTCTTCAAGTTCAGCAACAAGTAGAATCATTGAAAGTAGTTCGTCTATGTTTTCACCAGTTTTTGCTGAAATTGGAACAAAAGGAATATCACCACCCATTCCTTCAAGATAAACCTCATTTTCAATAAGAGAATTTTTTGCTAAATCAACATTTGCTTTTGATGTATCAATTTTAGTAATCGCAACAACAAATGGAATATTGTCATTCTTTATACAAGCAAGCGCTTCTTTGGTTTGTGGCATGACTCCGTCTTCTGCAGACACTATAAGAATTGCAATATCTGCAATGTTCGCACCACGAGAACGAACTTCACAAAAAGCTTCGTGGCCTGGAGTATCGATAAAGGTTATTTTTTGTAGACCATGTTCTGCGTCTTCATGTTCAATTTCATAGGCGCTAATGTGCTGTGTAATTCCTCCAGCTTCGCCATCAACAATGTTGGATTTACGAATATAGTCGAGCAAAGTCGATTTTCCATGATCAATATGACCGAGTATTGCTACTACGGGTGGTCGTTTTTCAGTATTCATATGTAATATAGTTATTACAACTTGCCCGATTCTTTGGCTTGTGTCAATGATTCTGCCTCTTCATCTGTAAGTTGTACTGCAGGAATAAAAGCTTTGATATTTTTAGCAAAGACATTAACTCGTTCTCGAGCATGAATTGTTGAGAGTATAATACCATCTCCGTGTTCATTTAGTAATGTGATTACAAAACTTTGATTTCCTCCAGAGTGAAGCCCATCGAATGCGCTAAAATGAGTGATTGCATCTGTTCGCAAACAAGTTGCAATTTTTTCTTTCAACTCTTTTTGTGTTTTTGTGCTTATTTTTTTAAATTCGTGTAATTCGTGAACCTCTTTTGAAATAATTGCAAGACCTTTTTCAAAGTCGTACCCTTTGTTTGCAGTAACGAGTTTTCTAAAACGTTTAAAAATAGAAAGACAAATAATGATTGCTAGCAGTGAAAGTATTCCAGCTACGATACACGCATACAACACAATTTCATTTGATAATTCTGGCATGAGAGCTATTATACCTAAATGTCACAAACAGCAAAGCAAATATATCTAGATTACGCTGCGGGAACACCATGTCGACCTGAAGTTGTTACAGCAATGCAGCCTTTTTTTGCAGAACAGTTTTCTAATCCATCATCAATTCACAGAGGTGGTGTTGCTACAAAAAAAATACTCACATCGTCGCGTGAAGAAATTGCACTGCACTTTGGGGTAAAAAAAGAAGAACTATATTTTGTAAGCGGAGGAACTGAATCTACTAATACAGCAATTCTTGGTGTAGGAAGATTTTTCTTAACGGACGATACTTTTAAGGGAAAACCTCATATTATTACTTCAACAATTGAACATCCTGCTGTATTAGAGCCAGTTGCACAACTTGCAAGAGAGGGGTGTGAAGTAAGCTATGTTTCACCGAACAATAAAGGAATTATCACTCCAGAGTCGGTAGAAAAGGTTCTTACTAAAAACACTGTTCTTGTAAGTATTGCTTTAGTTAATGGTGAAATTGGAACCATACAACCAATAAGAAAAATTACAAAAACCGCACTTTCATTTAAAGAAAAAAATAACAGGGAAGTCGATTCATATCCATTTGTGCACACTGATGCAGCACAAGCTCCGCTCGTAATGTCGATCAAGCAGGAAAAGTTTCTTGTAGATATGATGTCGTTAGATGCATCAAAAATGTATGGGCCAAAATTTGGATTATTGTGTAAAAAAAAATACGTTCCTTTACAATCATTGTTGTTTGGTGGAAGTCAAGAAAAACATTTGCGTCCAGGAACCGAGAATCTTCCTTATATTGTTGGAACTGCAAAAGCCCTTGCTGTTGCTCAAGCAGAAAGCGAAACTTTTGCAAAAGAAATGTTTGCATTAAAAACATTTTTTATTAACGAAATATTAGAGGCTTTACCAAAAGCTTTTGTAAATGGAACATGTAGTGGTAAAGAAAGCTCTTCACTTATTAGTAATATTTGCTTTGCTGCATATGATGTTAATGCTGAATTCTTAGTGCTACAACTCGACGCAAAAAACATTGCTGTAAGTGCAATGACTGCATGTAAATCATTAGACGACACAGCATTTTCTTATGTTGTTTCTGAGGTTTCCGATTTGCACAAAACAAATTCTCAACAAAATGATTGTGCGAATGCAAGCATTCGGTTTAGTTTTGGAGTGAATACTACAAAAAAAGATTTATCTATTGTTGTACAAAAGCTTAAGGAGCTGCTGTAATGGCACATTTACTTCACTTATAGGTTGTATTTTAGTATGCTGTATATACTTATTTTATATGAATGGTTTAAATACTCAACAAATTATATTGTTATGTCTATTGGTTAGTTTTGTAACCTCTATTGCTACCGGTATTACAACTGTCTCGTTGTTGGAACAAGCTCCTGAACCAGTTACGCAAACCATCAATAGAGTAGTTGAAAAAACTATTGAGCGAGTAATTGAATCTCCAAAGACAGATGAAGAAAAAGAAGATACAGGCACAAATGAGCCAATTATTGAACGTGTAATCGAAACCATTGTTGTTAATCAAGAAGACTTAACCGTTGATGCAGTAGCAAAAAATAAAGATATCATCGTAGGTATTTATGGCTTAAACAGATTTTCCAATAAATTCTTTATTGGAAATGGAATTGTTATTAATGATGGTGGGGATGTACTAACTGATAGTGTTGTAACAAACAAAGCTTCGTCATTTGTAATCGATTACCCATCTGGATTTGCAACTGCAACTGTTGCCACAATATTAAGCCAGAATGGTGTTTTGCTTAAGCCGGTTACTGTTTTAGAAACTAAGCGTGTATCATTTGGTGATTCACAAAGTATCAAGCTTGGCCAAACTGTTATTGTAAGAAGTGGAAGCGACTCTCCAACAGTTGCAACAGGAATAATTACTAAATTAGAAACTACACTAGGAATTGTGACAGCAGATGACGCAACTTCAAGTACTGTTCCGTCTTCTCCAATAACAAAAATTCACACTTCTATAGATGCGAGTGTTATTAGTGCAGGAGCATTATTACTAAACCTTAAGGGTGAGGTAGTAGGAGTCCGTGTCGGACAAACAAGTGGAGTAAGCACTTTCCTTCCTTCAAATATTACAAGCGCATTACTAATACAGTAGAAATACTAAAATATGCAAGCAACCGAAGGTTACTTAATAAGTAGTAAAATATTTACAAGAACGGTGATAATTAGTATCCTACAAATATATGCAACCTCCATTCAAAAATTTTAATTCAAAAGCCCGAGAAGTTATTCGTCATGCACATGAGCTAGCTGTTGAGCGTGGTCAAAATCATGTAACGCCATTGCATTTGTTATCTGCACTTGTTTTACAAGACGAAAGTATTGTAGGTGCAATTTTAAATAAGTTACGAGTTGATGTTGTTTTGCTAACAGATACACTTCTTGATGCTATAGAAGCTCCAGAAGGGTCGCAAACACTATCTGCCTCATATAACATCTACCTAGCTCCAGAATTAGCGCAAATTATTGAATATTCAACAAGGATAGCTACAGAAATGGGCGAGAATTTCGTTGGAACTGAACATATGTTTTTAGCAGTTTTTGATGTTTCTGGTTCAGCTCGTGATGTATTAAAGCGTTTTAAAATTGATAAAGATGAAGTTATTGAAATTCTTTCGCATGTTAACGAAACTGGCGAAGATATTGCTGCGCCAACAAATACTAATAAAACTTTAGAAAAGTTCACCATAGATTTAACCGAAAAAGCTCGTGATAATGAATTAGACCCAGTTATTGGAAGAGATAAAGAAATTCATCGAATAATTCAAATTCTTTCACGACGAACAAAAAATAATCCTATTTTAATTGGAGAAGCTGGAGTTGGAAAAACTGCAATTGTTGAAGGTTTAGCTAATAGAATTGCAACAGGTGACGTTCCTGAGTCACTTAAAAACAAAAAATTAGTTTCACTCGATTTAGGTTCTTTGGTTGCTGGTACAAAATATCGTGGAGAATTTGAAGATAGACTTAAGAAAATTCTTAAAGAAATTAAAGCTGCAGGAGGAGACATAATTTTGTTTATCGATGAAATTCATACACTTGCAGGCGCTGGGGCAGCAGAAGGTTCGCTTGATGCGTCAAACATGTTGAAGCCTGCATTAGCTCGAGGTGAGCTAAAAGCAATTGGGGCAACTACAATTAAGGAGTATCAAAAAAATATTGAAAAAGATGCGGCACTCACTCGTCGATTTCAGCCTGTTGTTGTGGCAGAACCTTCGTTTGATGATGCGGTTGCAATTATGCGTGGAATAAAAGAAAAATATGAGCTGTATCACGGTGTTCGAATTTCTGATGATGCAGTAATTGCTTCAGTTGAACTAAGTTCGCGTTATATTACTGATAGACATCTTCCAGATAAGGCCGTAGATCTTATCGATGAAGCTTCATCACAATTAAAAATTAGTTTAGAAAATATGCCTGAAGAACTTGAAAGTTCACGGCGAAAAGTAATGCGTCTTGAAATTGAACGTGAAGCTTTAAAAAAGGAGACAAAACAATCTCCTAAAACTAAGAAACGGCTTGAAGCTATTGAAGCAAAAATCGCAGACTTAAAATCAGAAACTGCAGAATTGGAATTGAAATGGAAAAATGAAAAAGAAACTATTGGCTCAATAAAAGAACTTAAAGAAGATCTTGAAGGTTTGCGTTTAGATGCTGAAGCTGCTGAAGTTCGTGCAGACTTGTCTTCTGCTGCAGAAATACGGTATGCAACAATTCCTCAAGTAGAACGAGATTTACGCTCAAAAGAAAAACGCTTAAAGCAATTACAAAGTTCTCGACAGATTCTAAAGGAAGAAATTCTAGAAGAAGATATTGCAGCGGTTGTTTCAAGATGGACAGGGATACCTGTTGATAGAATGCTTGAAGAAGAAGTTGCTAAGTTGGCTCGAATGGAAAAACTTTTGCATAAACGACTTATTGGTCAGGAAGATGCTGTTAAAAAAGTTGCTAACACTATTAAGCGTTCGCGCGCTGGAATCTCAGATCCTAATCGGCCAATTGGTTCATTTATTTTCTTAGGTCCAACAGGAGTAGGTAAAACAGAACTTACAAAAACACTTGCAGAATTCTTGTTTGATGATGAGCAAGCTTTGATTCGTGTTGATATGTCTGAATTTATGGAAAAACATTCCGTATCAAAACTTATTGGTTCACCTCCTGGGTACGTTGGTCACGACGAGGGTGGAAATATAACTGAGTTAGTTCGTCATCGCCCATATTCTGTAATCTTGTTTGATGAAATCGAAAAAGCTCATCCTGAAGTATTTAATATTTTGCTACAAGTATTAGATAATGGACATCTTACCGATGCTAAAGGGAGAAAAGTTAATTTCAAAAATACTGTAATTATTTTAACTTCAAATATTGGTGCAGAGTTTATCGATAAAATGGAAACTATGGGATTTGGAGGTCCAGAATCTGATAAAGAGCAGTATGAAGCAACAAAGTCTAATGTAACTAAAGCTTTGAAAAAACACTTCCGACCAGAATTTCTAAATCGTCTTGATGAAATTGTTATCTTCGACTTGCTTACAAAAGAAGCAATTACGGAAATTGTTAAAATTCAAATGAAACACATTGAAAACAGACTTTCAGTTCAGAATATCAAGTTGAAATACCCTGTTAGTGTTGTAAAGCATTTGGCAGAAGAGGGTTATAATCCGAGTTATGGTGCTCGGCCACTAAAACGGGTCATACAAAATAAAATACTTGATGCAATAGCGCAACTCATTGTTGCAAAGCGTGTAAAAGAGGGGGACACAGTGACACTAGGTGTTACAAAAGGGGCATTCAATTTCACTGTAGCAAAAGGAAAGCGTAAAAGTGTTTATAAAGAAGCCGATATTAGTGAAACTGCATTAGTTGGGTAGAAAAAAGTTAAAAACCACATAATACTTTATGTGGTTTTTAATTTAGTGCGCCAAGAGGGATTCGGTAACAAATAATTTTCTTTGAAAATTTTCGCTACCCCAGCTCGCCGACAAGCACTCACTGCGTTCGTCTTGTATACCGGCTCCGCTTTTCGAATCATTCTTGCTTACTATAATAAAATCGCCCAATACTTTCGTATTGAGCTCGTTTATTATATGTGCGCCAAGAGGGATTCGAACCCCCGTAGGTTAAAACCGGCGGATTTACAGTCCGCTGCATTTGACCGCTCTGCCATTGACGCAGTGAAAGTATGGTAGCCATTATTCGCCACTTTGTCTACCTATTGACTATAATTATAATAATCAGTATAATATTGACACATTATATTTTTATTTTCTAATTATTATCTATGAATAATTTGTTACCAGAAAACGATGAAAAATTATTTGTTATGCAAACGGCAGGTATTTTTCTTGTTGCATTTGTTGTGCTATTTTCACTTGCAACACTTTTTGGATGGATTCCAGAAGAATTACAATTTTCTAAGCAAAAGTCTGCTAAAAATACACAAACGATCACAGACCAGATACCAGGTTCTACAGTCGGGAGTATTAACCCGAGCACTGGAGAGGTTCAATATGAATATAAACCTTTAGAAAAACAAGATCGTGAAGTATTAGTACCTCGTGTTAGTAACAAGCAACCATCTGAAGAAAGCGAACAATTCGTAGTTGGCACATCTCCAGACAGGGTGTCTATTCCAAGCATAAAACTCGATTGGAAGATTGAAAAACCTTCATCTCCGCACATAGATGCACTAAACGATGCATTGGATATTGGTCCTGTGTATTATCCTGGTTCTGGCTTTGTAGAAAGTGGGAATATATTTTTATTTGCACATAGTAGTTATTTACCACTTGTAAATAATAAAGCATATAAAGCATTTAACGACATTCAAAAACTATCTGTTGGAGATGAAATTTTTATAGAAGCGAAAGGGAAGACATATGTGTATTCTGTAACAAAAGTGGAACTTAAAGATGCAGACGATGCAGAAATTAAGTTAAATCAATCTGGACGACACTTAACACTATCAACTTGTAATGTTTTTGGGCAAAAGAGTGATAGGTGGGTAGTGGATGCGGTATTTAAAGAGGTTCGATAGGTGAGTGTTGTTCAGAAAAAAAAGAGTAAAAAACACTAAAGTAATTTAGTGTTTTTTACTTGCACTAAAGCACAAGCAAATATGCCCACTACGTTCCTTGTTTATTTGCACTAAAGCACAAATATAATATAGTCGCTTCGCTCGTTATTTGCTTGTACTAAAGCACAAGCAAAACATATTCATTTTATTCATTGTTTTGCTTGACTTATTTTTAAAAAGTTGTAGTATTCTTTTTGAATTGTATCTTAGTATTCTGCTACGATACTCAAACCAAAAAAACAGAACATTCCAATACAATGAAAAAACACTTTTCAATCATCTTACTTGTTGCTTTCTTTTGCGCTGGCTATGCCAATGCGGGAGACCAGCGACGACAAGGTCCTCCGCCAAAGCCAACGCTCTGGCAGAGGATGACAGATCCGAATGCAAGAGCATATCATCGCGAGATGACTGCACGCGCAGAAGCTGCAAATCGTGCTCGTCACGAAGCAGCAACGCGAGCTCAATACTCGCAGCGACAGCAACAATCTCACCAGAGAGTTGCTACGCCGAACATCGACGCTCTCGCTGCTCGTGGGTTGTGTCAGCATGGTAACCCTGAACGTTCTTGTGTGGCTTGCTGCAGTCCACAACATCCTTGTGAACCGCAACGTCAGCAATTTACGCAAGCACCGGCACGTCCGTGTCCACCGCAAATTGTAAATTTGCCTCATCAGCAATGCCCACCAGTTATTGTTCGGCAACCGCCGCCAATTCCTGCACAGGTGTATGTTGAACAACAGCGTTATTGTCCGCCAGCTCCGGCTCCGGTGTATCACACTGCACAAACGCAAGTGCGTACGCAGCAGAATTGCTATACAAGTCAATCTCATGCCGCAGCAGCCTTCACCGGCTATCGGACTGAGCAATTACCAAATGGTATGATTCGTGTTCATTACGGGAATGCTGCTCCACCACAAGCACCTCCTGGAACACGATATGTCTCATCTGGACAACAGCGAACTCAACATGGAAATTGCAGTACCTTTGCGTACGGTAATTCTGGTGGAGTACAGCCATCTTTGGCTGTAGCTAATACCGGACAAGTTCCATCTACGGGTACTTTTGCGTCAACTGCGACGCAACCGAAATTCGTAGATCGTCCTTGGTGAGTAGGGTGATTTTTAACTGCAGGCTGTATTTATACAGCCTGCACATTTTCTTTTTAAAAGTGTTGACAAATTATTTATATATGTTATTATTATAGATAGATATTGGGAACCTCTAGCATAATGCGAATTTCTACTTAGTAGTAGAAAAGAGTTCCATACAATTCAAATAGATCATTATCATGAGTGAAGAAAACGAAGAAACAATCGAAGTCGAAGTAACTGATGTGACCGAAGAGTCACGCAAAACCAGCAGAAAAGCCAAGATTCTTATGGGAGTCGGAGGAGTAATCGTACTCATCCTGATTCTCACAATTATCATTGGCGGAATCTGGGCCGTAAGCAGCTCTCGTAGTGCGGATGGCCGCATTGCAGAAGCTGCTCAAGCACAGCGCACTGCTGAAGCGAAAACAGTCGAAGCTGAAAAACTTGCTGCAGAGCAAGCAGACGCTAAGTCTAAACTCGCTGAAGCAGAACGGGTTGCTGCAGAGCAAACCGAAAAAGCTGAAAAACTTGCTGCAAAGCAAGAAGCTGATCGCGTGGAAGCTGAACGGATTGCTGTAGAGCAAGAAGAACAGCGTGTTGAAGCAGAACGGGTTGCTGCAGAGCAAGCCGAACTCGTTGAAGCAGAACGCCTTGCAGAACTTGAAAGAGTGAAGCAAGAAGCTGCGGCAACAGCAAGAGCCGAAACCGAAGCTCTTTTTGCCCAAAAGCTCGCTGAGCTTGAAGCAAAAAAAGCTGCACCAGTTGTGGGCAATCCACAGCAAGGTCAGGCAACTGCACCAGCTATGGACACTCCACAGCAAGGGCAGGCAGCTGGTGGGAATCAGACGTTTGATGGAAGACCAATTGTTAGTGCAACATTCCTGAATGGCGAATCAGCTATTCGGGCAGCACAGGTTATCGATATACCTAACAAAGCAGAAATTGTGCTCGCGCACAATAATGCGAAGGAATATCAGAGGCAAATTGGGGCGCCTCATACCGACGGCTTCTTTAACATCGGCAATCACCCTGAATTTGGTGAAATCCGGTACTTTCTTGTTTTCTACCCAAACGATCCGCCTCCGGCAGGCAAACAGTATCAAATGCCTCGTTTTTTCGCGCCTAAAAACGCGCAAGACCGTGCTGCATTCGAACGTGATTTTGCTTTGCCAGAAGGTTTTACTCGTTGGGAGCAAGACTCAGGCGCTTCGAGGGCTATGATGGCCGTTCGATAGGGTTTAGTCACCGAATTGACTAAAGCCTGATCCAAATGTTTTAACATGCGGATCAGGTCTTTTTATTTGACTTTTTTATAAATGTATATTATAATAGTTGACATAACTTAAATAATTAGTTAAAACGTAATCAAAAATAACATGAAATCATATTTTAAAAACAACAAAACAATATTTTCTGTAGCAATTGCAATTGTGATGTTTTTTACAGGAATTAGTTCTGTAGGAGCACAAGGATATGCTACCGACTACGCCGACTATGGTGGAGGATACGACTATGGTGGATATGATTACGGTGGATATGCTACCGACTATGCTGATTATGGTTCATACGGAGGATACGACTACGGTGGATACTCTGATTATGGATACGCTGATTACGGTGGATATGCTACCGACTATGCTGATTATGGTTCATACGGAGGATACGACTACGGTGGATACTCTGATTATGGATACGCTGATTACGGTGGATATGCTACCGACTATGCTGATTATGGTGGAGGATACGATTACGGAAACTACTCAGACTATGCTTCAAACGGAGGATACTCAGACTACGCATACGACCCATGTTCATATGGAGGATGTAGTAGTGGGGGTGGATATTCATCAGGAGGTTCTTCATACCAGCAACCATATAGTTCTGGATGTTCAGGATCATCATGTGGAGGAGGTTCATCTCGAGCACAACCTACACAATCTCGTGGAGGTGGAGGGTTCTCACTAGGACTGAACTACCAAGATAATGATACTACTACAACTATTACTGAAGATAACGACTGGACCTATACTGATAACTCAGACCGAAGTGTAAACATCTCAGAAGATAACGATGTTACAAATACTACTATTACAAACACTAATGTTTCTGATAGTTACAATACACAAGTTGTACAACGAGATGATGAAGCTCGAGATTTACGAGTACAATGTATCGTCTCAGATTCATCAGTAGAATTAGGAGATGTTGTTTCATACCGAGTTGAAGTTTCAGGAGGAAATTCACCATTCGATATTGAGTGGCGAGGATCTGTAGACGGAAACGATCAAGAAGAACGTGTTCGATACACACAACTTGGAACATTCTCAGCATCAGTAATTGTTGAAGATGACGATGGACGTCGAGCATCTGATAACTGTACAGCTGTAACAGTTGGAAACCCAGCAAATACTGGAACATTAGTTTCATCGGGTACTACATATGTGCAACCAACTGGGCAATTAGCATCACTTTCAGCAGTATCACTTTCGCAAGTGCCTTACACAGGACCTGCTGATATCCTAAAAGTGTTAGGATCGATTGCACTACTAGCACTGCTAAGTCTTGGAGGGGCATACTACCTACGAAAGCGACGTGGAACAAAAACAGTATCAAATGGTATTGCAGCGTTCAAACAAGCTAACAAAGAGGCAGTAGCAATCCGATAAAGCAAATGCGAGCTCAAAATGAACCTTGCTTTGCAAGATAGAAATTATCATGTACACGGTAAACAAAAAAAACACCCACATTTATGTGGGTGTTTTTTTTGTTTTGTGTCATCCATGTCATCCCGTAAACTGAGTGAAGCGAAGTTATGCGGGATCTATGTAACACCTCAATAGTTTCAGCTTTAGGTAGTTTTTACATGGATTCCCTCCTGCGCGGGAATGACAAATGGTGACAGGAATGACGGTGGTGATGATTATTTCTCCTCATTAATGTGTTCCAAGAAAGCATCAATACTCATACTTCCAATTTTTCCATTATCTCGAGATTCAACTGTTATTTCTTGTTTTTCAATTTCCTCATCTCCAATAATCAAGAAATATGGTGATTTATTAGTTTTAGCTTTACGAACTTTTTTTCCAAATCCTTCATCATTATCGTGAAGGGAAGTTCGAATCCCATCTTTTTTAAGTGCTTTAAAAATGGTTTTAGCAAACTCATTATGCGCTTCACCAATTGGAATAACTTCAACTTGTACTGGTGCTAGCCAGAAAGGGAAGTTCCCTGCAAAGTGTTCAATTGCTACCGACAAGAATCGTTCAAGCGATCCTGCAATTGCACGGTGAATCATAATTGGGGTTTTCTTCTCTCCGTCTTTTGCGGTGTACTCAAGTTCAAAGCGTTTTGGCATATTGAAGTCGAGTTGCACTGTTCCTAGTTGCCATTCTCTTCCTATCGCATCTGTAAACATGAAGTCGAGTTTTGGACCGTAGAATGCGGCTTCACCTTCACCAATAAAATAATTAAGGTTTTCGTCTTCAGCAATTTGTTTCAAGACACTCTCTGAATGTTCCCAAATTTCATCTGTACCTAAATACTTTTCTGGCGCTTGTGGATCTCGAACTGAAAGTCGAACTTTGTATGTTTTTTCATTAAACAATCCAAGCGATGTGTAAAAATCTCTAATAACCCCTACAATAATTCTAATTTCGCCTTCGATTTGTTCTTCAGTACAAAATACATGACCATCGTCTTGCGTTAAACTTCGTACACGAGAAAGTCCAATTAGTTCACCAGTTTGTTCATCGCGGTAGTTTGTTGTTGCTTCAGTAAAACGAACAGGTAAATCGCGATAACTTTTTGCAGTACTTGCATAAATTTGTGTGTGATGTGGGCAATTCATTGGTTTCATTACGAATTCACTTTCTCGGCCTTGTACCTTAAAAAGTTCATCTCCAAATTTTTCCCAGTGTCCAGATGTTTTATATAGTTCTGGTTTTGTTATGTGTGGAATCCAAACTTGCTGATAATCGTGTTCGTCTTGTAGTGCGTAAATTTTGTCTACAATTGCATTTCGTAGTGCTGTTCCTTTTGGTGTAAACATTGGAAGTCCTGGCCCAACTAATTCAGAAAAAGTGAATAAATCCAACTCTTTTCCTATTTTTCGATGATCACGTTTTTTTGCTTCTTCAACTTGTAGTAGGTGTGCATCTAAGTCTTCTTTAGAGTCGAATGCTAATCCATAAATTCTAGTAAGCATGTCGTTCTTTTCATCTCCTCGCCAATATGCCCCAGCAACTTTATCTAATTTAAAACAGTCTCCAGAAACATCTTTGCTCATATCTTCAACATGTCCACCGCGACATAGATCTGTAAAATCTCCAGAAGTATATAGTGTGATTGCTTCACCACGTTCTGTAATTCCTGCTATTAATTCTTCTTTATATTTATTTCCCTTAAAAACTTCCAAAGCTTCTTCCTTTGAAACTTTTTTTCCTTCAAAACCATGCCATTTATTGAGCATCTTCTTCATGCTTTTTTGAATTTTCTTCAAGTCAGCGTCTCCATCTTCTAATGTGAGATTTCCAAAATCATAGTAAAATCCATTATCTATAGGAGGGCCAAGTGTTGGTTGTGCATCTGGGTAATGTTCTAGAACTGCTGCCGCAAGTAAATGGGCGAGTGAGTGACGTTTTTTATCGAGTGGTGACATGTCTTCTGGGTTCATGGTTTGAGTTTAATATAATTAATTACTTGTTATTTTATCACTTCGCATTTTTTTAGTCATATTTGTATTCTCAACGGCTTCGGCTCATTTCATTTCGCCTGCAGATGTTTCGAAACAATTATGACCGGAGATGAAGTGTGACAAAAGAGCGAGGTAAAAATAAAATCACCGCGAGCGCGATGATTTATATAAACAACAAACAACCACGCTTTGCGAGAATTTAGATTCCTGTGGTTGTAGTCGTTTCAAGAAGTGACATGTAAAAGATTGTAATTGAGGGAAGGGGAGATTGCAAGTGAAAAAGAAAAGAAGAAGCTTATATGCTTCATTAAAAAAACGTGAGACTGGAAGGACTTGAACCTTCAACTTTCTGGTGTTCACCCAGTTACACTACCAATTGTGCTACAGTCCCATTCAGGCAACAAACTACACTGTTTAGAATAGATGTCAATATTTGCTACTCCTCCTTCTTCTCCAACCTTTTCGCCTTATCAAAAATCATAGAAACCTCACCATTTCGAAGTGAGATTTTTCCCATTGCAACCAAGCAAGTATCAACCTCAAATAAGTCTCGAAATTTCTCATAGATTTTAGGGAACACAACCGCTTCCATCATCTCTGTCATATCATCAATTTTAATGAATGCCATGTCGTGCCCTTTCTTTGTTTGGATTACACGAATTTCACTAATGATTCCTCCAATGGTAATAGTTCTTCCTTCGTAAGGATCTTCCTTAATTTTACTAATCTTCATTGTGTGCTTCTCGAGTTTTTCTTTAAATGGGTCGAGTGGGTTTCCTGAAATATATAAACCAAGTAATTCTTTCTCCCATCGCAATTTATCTTCCTGCGTCATTGTAGGAGCATCATTCATTTTTAATGTTCCTGCTTTCATTTCTGCACCAAAAAGTGAAACCTGATCTTTCGATTCTTTTGCAAGTTCTTTGTTGTATTTCACGAGCGCATCAAGATTATCAAGCATCTGTCCTCGTTCAGCAAACGCATCAAGTGCCCCCGCCTTAATGAGTGCTTCAAGCGATTTTCTATTTAAGTTTTTGTCGGTAACTCGGTTAAGAAAATCTTCAAGTGATGCAAAGTGTCCTGCACGTTTTCGCTCATCTATAATTGCATGTGCAATCCCTTCACCAAAGTTTTTAATAGTTGTTAAACCAAATCGAATTCGTCGTTCTGTTCCAACTGTTGCAAAGTCTTCAAAACTTTCATTAATGTCTGGAGGCAATACTTCTATTTTCATTCGTGCACATTCTGCAACCATTAAAGCAATTTTTTCAGTGTCACCTTGGTCGGCAGTAAGAACGGCTGTCATATACAAAACTGGATAGTTTGCTTTTAAATAGGAAGTTAAATATGCAATACGACCATAACTTGCAGCATGAGCTTTGTTGAATCCATATGCAGCAAACGTTTCGATTTGATCCCACAAATCATTTGTTTGCTTTTCAGTAAGACCACCGATTTCTATACAACCTTTCGAAAATTTTTCTTTTTGTTCGGCCATAATTTCTGGAATTTTCTTTCCCATGGCTTTACGGAATTTATCTGCTTCACCCCAAGAATACCCAGCAAAGTTTACTGCCAAGAGCATAATGTCATCTTGGTATATCAAAATACCGTATGTAGGTGCAAGATATTCTTCAAATCGAGGATCAAGATATTTTACTTTTTGAGGATTATGTTTTCGTTCAATATAGTCGGGAATGAATGCCATGGGGCCAGGTCGGTACAGTGCAACCATTGCATTAATATCGTCAATATTTGAAGGTTTAAGCTCTTTTAAAAAACGAGTCATTCCTGCTCCATTAAGTTGGAATGTTGCAGCAGTTTCTCCTTTAGCAAGCATTTCGTATGTTGCTGGGTCATCAAGTGGAATATCATCAACTTCGATATTAATATCAAGAAGTTTTTTAGCAAGCTCAACCGTTTTTCCCATCATGGTTAGGTTTTTAAGTCCAAGGAAGTCGAACTTTAAAAGTCCGGCACCATCTTCACCAACGGCATGCATGTCGTATTGTGTGATAAGTTTTTTCTCACCTTTGGGGTCGTATTGAAGCGGAGTGTCATCAGTGAGAATGTCTGGTGAAATTACAACTCCAGCAGCATGAATACCAATGTGTCGTGCACACCCTTCAATTTTCATCGCCATATCTAATACTTTTGCCACATCGTCGTCAGATTTATACATCACTTTTAAATCAGCAACCTCTTCAATTGCACCTTTAATAAATACTGGAAAACCTTGTCGAGGTGGGGGAATAAGCTTTGCAATTCTGTCTCCTAATTCATATTCAAAACCTAGCGCACGGGCAGTATCACGAACGGCACCACGCGCAAGCATTGTTCCGAATGTTCCAATTTGAGCCACATGTTCGCGACCATATTTTTGACGTGAATACTCAATTACTTCATCACGACGTGCATCAGCGAAGTCCATATCAACATCGGGAGCTGAGGGGCGTTCCGGGTTAAGGAATCGTTCAAAGGGAAGTCGAAGTGCAATAGGGTCGACAATAGTAATTCCAATTAAGTATGAAACTAATGAGCCTGCAGCAGAACCTCGAGTGTTACTTAAAATCCCGTTTTCTTTTGCAAAACGAAGCAAGTCTCCAACAGCAAGGAAATAGTTTGCATAACCCTTATCTCGAATAACTCCCAACTCATATGCAATACGAGTTTTCACTTCATCATTTAATTCCATCTTTCTTCGCTTCAAACCTTCGTTGGTAAGAAATGCAAGCTCATCGTCGGCAGTTCGTCCACTTTCAATTTCAAAATGAGGGAATTTCCATACTGCAAGCTCAAGATGTAAATTACACGCATCAACAATTTTTTGATTATTTTCTAATGCTTCAGGCGTGTCTTTAAAATACTCATTTGCTTGTTTTTGTGTAACAAAAGAAAAATCTTCAGTGTCTGTAACTTGTGTCGTTCCTCCAAATGTTCCTTGCACCGACATTAACGTTTGGCGGGCACTTCTGTCTTCAGGAACCATATAATACACATCATGTGCAGCAACAAGTTTTGCATTATGCGTTTTTGCAAAATTTTTCAGCTTATCCATAAGTGGCATATGGTCTTCAACTTCCGGGTGATGTGTAATTTCTAGATATACATTTTCTTCGCCATAGGTTTTGTAATAAAAATCGAGCATTTGCTTTGCTTTTTCTTCATCTGTATTACGAAGTGCGTTTATCAACTCGCTATTAAAAGAGGGAACAATACAAACAGTGTCTTCACTAAATTGTGCCATTGTCTCGTGGTCGATACGTGGTTTATAGTAAAAACCCTCCAACGCGGCATCAGTCATAAGTCGCATAATATTCTGATACCCATTTTTATTTTTTGCGAGTAGCACTAAACGAGTTCGTCGGTTATCGAGTCGACCTTCTTTATCTTTCCTCCCTCGAATTGCTACATATGCATCAACACCAATAATTGGTTTTATACCTGCTTTTTCACATGCTTGATAAAACTCAATGGCTCCATACATTGCGCCATTATCGGTAAGTGCGATAGCTTTCATTCCATCTTTTTGAGCAGCCTTAATTAAGTCTGGAATTTTAGGTGTTGCAGCTAAAAGGCTGTAGTGGCTATGAGTGTGGAGATGCGTAAAAGGGAGGTTCTTTGATGCCATAGATTGTTAGTATAGCAATTGAATGAATTTAAAAATACTTGAATAAATCTTTAAACTATTTTCACATTGGCACCCATATAATTCTTTAGTATGATGAAAATAATGAAAAACAATATTGTATTTGAAATAATTAAAGAAGAAGAGGGTGGATATTCTGCTGGGGCAGTTGATTATTTTATTGTTACACAAGGAGATACACTCGATGAATTAATGAAAAATATTGAAGAGGCTACTACATTATATTTTGAAACTACAGAAAATTCTATCAAAAGCGTATTGCCTGCAATTACTCTTCAGTTCGCGGCTCATGCCTAAATTAAGAAATGTAAGTGCTAAAGAATTAATAAAAATTTTAGAAACAGAATTTAATTGCAAAAAAATTCGTCAAAAAGGGAGTCATATTTCTTATTTTTGTGAAGGAGAGAATGGTTTGAGTGATAATCCAGTTATTCCGTATCATAAATCTATAAGTAAAGGTGTTGTGCAAACTACCTATAAAAAATTACTAAAAATTTTTCCGGAAGAAAAAGTAAAAAAGCATTTTTATACTGAATAATCATGAAAATCCAACAAATAATTGGAATAGACGAAGTCGGGCGTGGGCCATTAGCTGGACCACTTACCATTGGAGCTTTTGCTGTGTCTCAAAAAAATAGAAAAAAGTTTGAGGACAAGCTACTAAAATTAGGAATTACCGATTCAAAAAAACTTTCTGAACAAAAAAGAGAGGAATATGTAAAGCAATTATCTGAACTTAAGAAAAGTAGGAGGTGTGATTACGTTACAGTTTCAGTATCCGCAAAACAAATAGATAAAAAGGGAATGAGTTGGTGTTTAAGATATGCAGTACAAACTGCATTAAAAAAATTAGATGCAAATGTAAAAACCACACAAGTGCTGTTGGATGGCTCACTTTATGCTCCATTAGAATACCTACAGCAAGAAACTATTACAAAAGGGGATTTAAAAGAAGTACTAATTGGCGCAGCATCTATTGTTGCAAAGGTGAAGCGAGACACTTTCATGAAAAAACTTTCACTTAAAAAAGAGTATGAAAAATATCGGTTTGAGGTGCATAAAGGATATGGAACAAAAAAGCACAGGGAAGCTATACAGAAATATGGTCTAAGTGATGTTCATAGAAGGAGTTTTTGTAGGAATATTTTAGTTGACAAATAATTGTGATATGTTATTATATAGATGCTGAATAACTCGCTAACGGAGCAGCTAAAACAGTTAGCTATCGATCTTTAAGGTTTCGCCCTTAATAACTGATAGAAGAAGAGCGATGACCATGCCTCTATCACAAGCTGGCCTTGAACTTGTGAAAAGCCTCTGGAATAACAAAGAAGTAAAAGGCTATTCGCATGGCGAATACCTCTCATCTAATATACTGCACACTTCGTGTAGTTGAAGATGAGAGGCTTTTTTATTTGAAGGTTGAAGTTATTGCGAATTATTAAAAATCATGTATAGTTTTACGCACTAACAGAAAATCACTATGTCATCAAGAATGAGAGTAACAAAAGGACACAGAAACAACCGACGATCACATCACGGGACTGATGGTCCAACTATTACAATTGATAAAGAAACTGGCACACCGCATCTACGTCACCGAGCTAATCCTACAACTGGAATGTATCGAGGACGAAAAGTTATGGATATCAACAGCGCAGTTAAAGAATCTAAAGCTGATAAAAAAGCACCAGTAAAGGAGGAAAAAGCTGAAACAAAAACAGCAACTAAAGCTGATAAAAAAGAAGTAAAAGCTAAAAAAGAGAAGAAAGAAGATAAATAAAACGTTAAAACGTTCGGGAATACCGAACGTTTTAATTTATAAATAGTTTGTACTTTTAAAAAAACTGATATAATAAAACACATATGGCTAATAGGCACCTTGCACGTTCAATAGTATTACAAACTCTTTTCGAATGGGATTTCAGAAAAGACGCTGATGGAGCAATCGACTCTAACGATTCACTTCAGAAAAATTCAGATGAATTCGCAGAAGGAGAAGGAGATATTTCTTTCATGCAAACACTATTGCAAGGAACGCTTGATAAACAAAAAGAAATCGACAATATAATTGTTAAAGCTGCACCCGACTGGCCCTTAGAAAAAATTTCAAATGTTGATAGAAATATTCTACGACTAGGATTGTTCGAGTTACTCTTTGCAGATAGAAAAGAAGTGCCAGCTAAGGTTGCAATTAATGAAGCAATCGAATTAGCGAAAACATTTGGTGGTGAAACCTCAGGAAAGTTTGTTAACGGAGTGCTTGGTGCTGTATACAAAGAAATCGGTGAGCCAGGAAAAGACGACGAATCTCCAAACAAGAAAAAAGATGTTCCATTTGATGAAATGCTTATTGAAACTAAAGCTGGAGCAGTAGTATATGTTTGGCACGAAGATCAGCTTTATTTCGCATTAGTACACGATGTTTTTGGACATTGGACTTTATCTAAGGGAGGAAAAGAAGACAAAGAGACGGACGAAGATGCAGTTAAGCGAGTAATAAAAGAAGAAATGGGTCTTACTGTTAGTGATGTGAAATCATTACTTGGTGATACTGAATATGTTGCTAATCATCCTGAAAAAGGAAAGCATCGTAAACAAGTTAAATATTACTTAGCTGAAGCTGCAACATTCGAACCGCCCGTACTTGGCGAAAGTGGAGGTCTTGATGCTGCTCAATGGTTTAAAGCTAAAGATATAGCCGATTTGAATTTTTATAATGACATCGTGCCATTGATGACACAATCGATTACTATTTTGATGAGTGAAAAGAAAGACTAAGACTATGGATGAAGGAATTAAAACAAAAGAACAAAAGGTTGGAGTAACATTCAACAATAAAGAATTGCTAATTCAAGCTTTTACACATCGTTCGTATATTAACGAAAACCGACACGTTAAAAGAGAGCACAATGAACGACTTGAATTTTTAGGAGATGCAGTGCTAGAGCTTGTAAGTACTATTTTTCTTTACAACAAATATCCAAATAAACATGAAGGTGACTTAACTGCAATTCGTGCTTCACTTGTAAACACAATTACTATTTCAGGCGTTGCAAGAGATTTAGGGTTTAATGACGAATTATTACTTTCAAAAGGAGAGTCTCGCGATGAAGGGCGAGCTCGACAAGCAATTTTAGCAAATACGTTTGAAGCTGTTATTGGCTCTATTTATGTGGATCAAGGGTATGACGTTGCAAGTGAATTTATAAATAAACATTTGTTACCGCTTACAGATATAATTGTAAAAGATAGTTTGTGGATAGATTCAAAGAGTTTATTTCAAGAAAAAGCACAAGAGTTGTATAGCCACACACCTGTGTACAAAACTATTACTGAAGAAGGTCCAGATCACGATAAAGAATTTACTATTGCTGTGTATGTTGGAGAAGAAGAGGTTGCAACAGGTGCGGGTAAGTCGAAGCAGGATGCAGAGCAAAAAGCGGCTCGTGCAGGAATTGAAAAAAAAGGTTGGATTTAATGCTAAAATATATCAGTTATGCGTCTAAAATCGCTTGAGATAGCTGGATTTAAATCCTTTGCAAAAAAGAGCATGCTTACATTTGATGCTCCTATTACTGCTGTTGTTGGACCAAATGGTTCTGGAAAATCTAATGTTGCTGAATCGTTTCGATTTGTTTTGGGTGAACAGTCTATTAAAAATATGCGAGGAAAGCGAGGAGAAGATTTAATTTTTAATGGCGATACAAAAAGTGGTCGACAAAATAAAGCTCGTGTTTTATTAACATTAGATAATGCCGATAAAGCACTTGCAGTTGATTTTGATGAAGTAAAAATCGAACGTATTGTTCATCGTGATGGTGTGAACGATTACTTTATAAATGGATCAAGCGTTCGACTTAAAGATATTACCGAACTTCTTGCAGGAGGAAATATTGGTGCATCAGGACATCATATTATTTCGCAAGGTGAAGCAGACAGAATCCTTAATAGTTCACCTAAAGATAGACGTGCAATGCTTGAAGATGCACTTGGACTTAGAACATTTCAATACAAAAAGAATGAAAGTGAGAAGAAGTTACTCAAAACTCGAGAAAACTGTAAGGATGTTGCATTACAAAGAAAAGAAATTGCACCACATTTAAAATTTTTAAAAAAACAGGTTGAAAAAGTAGAGCGTGTTAAAGAACTGCAATTGTCGCTTACTAAAAGCTATCAAGATTATTTAGCGTTAGAAAAACGATATATTACAAATACAGAAGAACAAATACGTTCGAATAAGAAAATCGCTGAAGAGAAAAAAAACGAGCTTGAAGTTGCAGTTTCTAAGGAATCTGAAAATAGTTCATCTGATGGTTTAGAAAAAGAATTGCAAATAATTAGAAAAGAAATTCAAGAAAAAGAACAGCATACCCATTCTTTGCAACAAGAAAAAAACCAAATCATGCGCGAAGTTGGAAGTTTAGATGGAGAAATTCGTTCAATCGAGCGAATGCTTCAGCAACAGAATCAAGCAGTGGAAACAAAAGAAATTACGTCTGTTTCTATACGTGATGTAAAAGAAATAAAAGTATTTCTTCAGAAACAAAATACCGTTGAAAATACTTCACTAGAAGAATTAAAAGCTTTTTTGAAAGAGCTAGAAATGAGGATAACCCAGCTTATTGAAGCTCCAATACAGCAATCACAACAAAAACCCGACACTTCACAATTCACGCAACAAATTTCTGAAATCACCAAAAAACGTGAGGTATTACTTGCTACAATGCAGTCATTGGAAGTAAAAGAAATTGCCGCAACGCAGGTTGTAAGATCTATTCAGCAAAAAGAACAGGATGTGCGAAGAAGTCATATGGAATCAGAGCGGGAGTTATTTTCTTTACGTAACGATTTAAAAGATGTCGAGCAACAATTATTTTCAATTGAACAGAAAATACAGATGCTTGAGCGAGATAAAGAATCGTTTGAACAAGAGCTTTCTGAAGGCTTGGTGCTTGTAGGGCGTGAGGCCATTCATTACGAAGCTAGTTCGGTGGATACAGGAAAAGTTACACAAGAGTCAAGAGAGTTGCAGTATACGCGAAAACGAGAGCTTGAGAGGCAGAAAATTCGCCTCGAAGAGATGGGTGGCTCTGGAACTTCATCTGAAATTCTAAAAGAATTTGAAGAAGTAAGTGAACGAGATGAATTTTTACGAACAGAGCTTGAGGATTTAGAAGGAGCAATGAGAGGATTAGAACAACTTATTGCTGAGTTAGATGAAGAAATTACTACTCGTTTCATGAAAGGAATAGAGGCTATTAATGAAAAGTTTAAAGTTTTCTTTGGTGCAATGTTTGATGGTGGAGAAGCTGCACTTATTAAAACTGTAATTAAAAAAAGAACTGCAGGCGAAGATGACTTGAGTGAAGAAGATGAAGATCAAGAAATTGGAGTTGATATTGCAGTTTCATTACCTCGTAAGAAAACAAGTGGTCTTATGATGCTTTCGGGAGGGGAGCGTGCACTTACTTCAATTGCACTTATTTTTGCAATGTCTGCGGTGAATCCACCACCTTTTATTATTTTAGATGAAACAGATGCAGCACTTGATGAGGCTAACTCACGTAAATATGGAGATATGGTTGCGAGCTTGGCTAGCCATTCACAACTTATTTTGATTACACACAACAGAGAAACAATGTCTCGAGCATCAACTATTTATGGAGTTACTATGATGCACGGGATGTCTGAATTGCTATCAATTAAGTTTGAAGATGGAGTGAAATTTGCGAAGTAATATAGAATTATCTGTTGCAATGAAGCAATAGATAAACCAGTTATATATGAAAAATAGTATTCTAATTATTCTCACTTTTGTAGCACTCTTTCCAGCATTTGCTGAAGCAGGGTCCGCAAAACTGATTTCTTCAACCCAGTTTCTCCAAGGAGAAATGGTCAAGGCAACGATCCACTTTGATGGTGTGAAAGTTTTGGAAGGTACAGAACTGTACTTTCCAAAACGAATAACGCTCTTCGAAAAAGAACCTGATTTTTCAAAAATCGAGTTTGATTTCAAGCTTGGAGAAGAATTTTCTTCTCCAAAAAAAGAAGGGAAGCAGTTTGCGGGTTTTATCCCAAAAACGGCATCAATTAATTTGGGAGATAAAAAAGGCTTTTTGCTTTATTTTATTCCCGAGTGGAAATAAGAACATCTGAAACCAACAGGGCCCGCGTGAAGCAATTCGCCGGGCTCTTCTCATTTATATTGACTTTATATAAATTTGTTGTATAATTAAATATAAGAAAACAGTAATCAACTGTTTCGCACAACAACAAAAAAACCCAATATTTACTTATGAAACTTATTTCATTTGCAATTGCTGTATTCGCATTGCTACTTCTGTCATTTCAGTTGGCTAATGCCACGGAAACAACTGTTTATGACGATAAAACCCTCTCCGGAGTCGCCACAACCATAAATGTTGGTGAACTCAAAAAGGTGGGCGATATCTATCTCCCGTCTCAAAACAAATTCTCAACGGAATTTGTCGACGTACATCAGTCGAAGATCATGTTTTCCCTTGGGAGACATTTTCAAAAGCCTGTGCTTGAGGGATTCGAGTTCACTGGATTCAACGTTCGGTGCGTAAAGGCACCAAATGGCATGTTCACCTTCGAATTCTACCCACGTTGGAATGATGGTGCGTATGAACAGTGAAGGATAAGGGGAAGCAAAAGAGCCTACGTGGAACATTTCACGTAGGCTCTTATTATTTATATTTCGTTACGATTTCTTTTACGCCAATTTCATCTCCAACTTCCGCTCATCAATATTCGCCGATTCAATTTCTATTTTTATAGTATCTCCAAGACGAAATTGTTTATGAGTTTTTTCACCTACAATTCGATATTTCTTTTCATCATGTCGCCAATAGTCTTCACCAAGTTTTGAAATATGCAACATTCCTTCAGCTCCAGACTCATCTAATACAACAAAGATTCCAAACTTAGCTACACCAGAAATAATTCCATCAAATTTTTCTCCAATATGATTTGTCATAAACTCAACTTGTTTGAATTTAATCGATTCTCGTTCTGCAGATTGCGCATTCACTTCTTGGCTTGATGCTTGTTTTGCAACATTTCCAAAATACTGCGATTCTTTTTGGCTTGGAGCTTTATTGTGAGTCAATTCTTCAACAATTCTATGAACAATCAAATCGGGATATCTTCGAATTGGTGATGTGAAGTGCGTGTAATAGGGGAATGCTAAACCAAAGTGCCCTTCATTAGTTACGTCGTACATAGCCTTTGTCATGGTTCTAATTGCTGCAGTACTAATAAGTTGCTCTTCAGGTTTACCTTGAACACTATCTAGTAATGCGTTTAATTGCTTAGGAGAAACATTTCCATCGTCTTGTAGTTCAAGTTTGTATCCAAGTGCATTCACAAATTCAGCTAATTCTTCAATTTTTTGAGGATCGGGATTTGGATGAACTCGGTACATAAGTTCACAAACATTTCCTGTTACTTTTTTGCATGCATCGTGTGTGAATTTTGCTACATGTTTGTTTGCAAGAAGCATGTAGTTTTCAATTAAACTGTGTGTTTGAATATGTTGTTTTTTAACAACACGTAACGGTACACCGTCTGGGTCGAGTTCAAATTCAAATTCTTCGCTATGAAATTTAATTGCACCATTTGCTAGCTTTTTCTTTTCAAGTTTTAACGCAATTTCATTCATTGTAGTAAGAACTTCTTTGTGTTCTTCTGCTTGTCCATCGAGTACTCGTTGGGCAGATTCGTAGGTGAATCTGTGATCAGACTCTATAACAGTTTTTCCAAACCACTCTGTAACAACTTCAGCTTCAGGTGTAATTTCAAAAATCGCACTATAGGCAAGTTTTGCTTCGTGTGGATTTAAGCTACATAAGTCGTTAGAAAGAATTTCAGGAAGCATTGGGATTGTTCTGTCTACCAAATACACAGAGTTTGAACGCTCAAATGCTTCTACATCAAGTGCAGTTCCAGGAGTTACATAATGTGATACATCAGCAATATGAATACCAATTTCATAATTTCCGTTTTCTAATGGTTTAAATGAAAGGGCATCATCAAAATCTTTCGCATCGGCAGGGTCGATGGTAAATGTGGTTGTGCCTCGCATATCACGTCGTTTTTTGATTTCTTCTTCAGGAATGGTATGCCATTTGTTTTTAAGGTCTTCAGCTTCTTTGAGTACTTCATGAGGAAAGTCTGCATCAAAACCTTTTTCAAGCACAATTGCTCGCATCTCAACTTCATGAACTCCTTTCTTGCCAATTTTTTCTAGTAATTTTGCATTTGGGTTTTTATTTTTTGCATCCCATTCTGTCATCTCAATGAAGACTTTGTCGTCGTGTGCGACATTCGCACAATCAGATTCGTCTAATAAGAAATCGACATGTAGACGATTATTATCTGGTTTTACATAACAATATTTTGTTTTGTCGACAGTTCCAACAAATTTTGTTTGTTTTCGTTCAACAATTTTTTTCACAAAACCTTCAGCGTCTCCGTTAATTTCTTTTCCTGTAATTTCAACAGCAACAGTGTCGCCAGGTAATGCTTGAAGTAATTTGTCGAAGGGAATGGTAACTGATACTTCTGTATCTGGATGCCGAATAAATCCTAATTTTTGCCCTTTACTTACCGATAACTGTGCTTCAATAATGTCTCCTTTTTTCATAGTGTAATGTAGAATTTATGTATGTTTATGTTGCTTATACTACGTTAAATATTACATAAGGCAATTAAATACTTTATTCTTACTCACTTATTCTATTGACTTTGCTTTGTACATTAGATACTATCTTCCTCACTATGTTAAAAATTCGATTACAACGAACAGGACGAAAACACGACCCAACATTCCGTGTAGTACTTACTGATTCTAAAAACGGTCCTAAAAGTGGAAAATTTATTGAAATTCTTGGTCACTATGATGCTCGAAGAAATGATCAAACAGAGTTAAAAACTGAAAAAATCCAACATTGGATTGCTAAAGGTGCACAACCAAGTGATACTGTCCACAACTTACTTGTAAAAGAAAAAACTATTTCAGGAGAAATGCGAAACGTACTTCCTAAAAAAACACCAATTATTGACGAAGCAAAACTGAAAGCCGAAAAAGAAGCTAAAGAAGCAGCCGAAGCTAAGGCTAAAGAGGAGGCAGAAGTTGCAGCAGAAACTCCTGATGAAGAAGCATCTACTGAAGATGTAAAAGAAGAAGTACCTGCTGCGGAAGAAAAGAAAGATGGGGTTTCAGAAGAAGTTCCTGCCGAAGAAGCAAAAGAAGCTGAATCTCCTGAAGAAGAAGCAAAAAAAGAAGAAACTCCTGCTGAAACTGAAGAAGAAAAGAAAGAAGCTGAATAATTCAGTTTACTAACAAGTAAAATTTTGAGAAAATAAGAATGTAGTATATAGCTACATTTTTACTTTATAACTATAAATAATAATACTGTGGAGAAAGAAAAAGAATTTTTAGAATATGTAGTTAAATCGCTTGTTGATAATCCTGATGCTGTAAAAATAGAACGAACAATGGATGCACAAGGTGTTTTTCTTAAGTTATGGGTAGCACAAGAAGATATGGGAAAAGTTATCGGTAGAGAGGGCAACACTGCTGATGCAATTCGTATTTTGCTAAAAGTTGTTGGAATGAAGCATAATGCTCGGGTTAGTTTTAAAATTGAAGAGCCAGAAGGGTCTGAACGAACAAGCAAAAGTGTCGACGATGTTCTGGAAGACTTAGAATAGTTATTATCTATGCATTTTCATATTGTTACAATATTTCCAGACAGCATTGCTTGTTATGTGAACAGCTCAATACTTAAACGGGCGCAAGATGCAAATAAGATAAAAATATCATTCTATAATCCTCGAGATTTTGTCACTAATAAACATAAGAAAGTCGACCATAAGCCATATGGTGGTGGACCTGGAATGGTATTACAGGCAGAGCCCGTAATTAAAGCAATTGCAAAAGCTAAGGGAAAAAAACAAAAGATAAGAATAATTTGGCTCAGTCCTGGAGGAAAAGTATTTACAAATACTATCGCTAAAAAGTACGCTATTGCAAAAAACTGTAAGCATCTTATTTTTGTTTGCGGAAGATATGAGGGTATTGATGCGCGAGTGAAGCAGGTTTTCAAAAAAGAGATTGAGGAAATATCAGTGGGCGACTTTGTGCTTACTGGTGGAGAGTTGCCAGCAGCACTTATAATTGATGCGGTAGCAAGACAAATTAATGGCGTGCTTGGTAACATGGAATCTCCAGAAGAACTACGGATAGTATCACATGATGCATATACTCGGCCTGAAACATTTATATATAAAAAGAAAAAGTACACAGTTCCTGATGTACTTACTTCTGGTAATCATAAAGCAATCGATATTCATAGAATGAAACAACAGTCAAAGAAAACTGTGGATAAATAAGCTTTTTATCTTGACTTTTATTTGATAGTGCGTACAATTTGCAGTTAACGATTGAGTCAGGACCGAGAAGAAGAACTAGTTGCAATTTTTAATAAATCCACTTTTGCTGAAACACATTTTGTAGAAACATACCGAAGCTAAATTTAACCGCTCTATAAAGCGGTAATTTTTGCTTCCATAACTTTTTTATGAATGTTGTGTAGTAGTGATTGTCTTAAATAAACATACAATATGTCAAAGCAAGTCGAGAGAAGTACTGTTGGGACATGGCCAAAAAAGACATTTGAAAAGTATCGAGAGCCTTTTGTGAAGCTCCCGAACCTTTTTGAAGGTCAAACTGAGTCATTCCAGTGGTTAATTAAGAATGGAATTCAAGATGTGTTCAATGAATTTTCACCAATTAAGGATTATTCAGATAAGAAATTCGAATTATCGTTTGAGAGTTTCGAAATGGGAGAACCTAAGTATGATGAAAAACATGCAAAAGGAAATCGATTAACATTCGATGCTCCTTTAACTGTTAAAGTATCGTTGCTTAATAAAACTATTGGAACTGAAAAAACACAAGAAGTGTTTATGGCAGACTTTCCAATGATGACGAAGCACGGAACATTCATCATTAACGGTGTTGAGCGAGTTATTGTTCCTCAACTTGCACGTTCATATGGTGTTATCTTCAATACTAACTTGGTACGAGGACGACGATATTTTGGAGCTAAAATTATTCCAGGACGCGGAGCTTGGATTGAGCTAGAAACTGATGCTGAAGATATTGTATATGTAAAAATTGATAAGAATCGAAAGTTTCCAATGACTTCATTCTTACGAACTATGGGACTAGAAACCGATAAGGAGCTTCTAGACTTCTTCAAGGCAAAACCAAAGGTGCAAGAAGCAATTAGAAAAACCATTGAAAAAGATCCAGTTCTAGATGCAGATAGTGCATACTTGGATGTATACAAAAGGCTTCGTGATGGCGATTTGGCAACACTCGACAATGCTAAGGAATTTGTGAATTCTATTTTAAGCGAAGAGCGTTACGACTTCTCAAAGGTTGGAAGATTTAAGTTTAATAACCGGTTTGGGCTTCCAACAACTCCAAAAGCGCTTGAACAAAGAACTATCTCACTTGATGATATGCGTTTAATTATTACGCATATGGTTATGTTAAATCATACTTCTGGAGCTACAGAAGATGATATCGATCATTTAGGTTCACGACGAGTTCGTTTTGTTGGAGAACTTTTGCAACAAAAAGTTCGAACAGGAATGGCTCAAATGAAACGAAACATTCAAAACCGAATGTCTACTATCGATAGCGATGCAACACTTCCTGTGAATTTCATTTCACCTCGACCACTACAAGCTCGTGTAAAAGAATTCTTCACTACAAACCAGTTGTCACAGTTTATGCAACAAGATAACGTTTTGTATGAAATTGAGCACTTAAGAACTATTTCAGCATTAGGTCCCGGCGGTCTTTCTCGAGAACGAGCAGGTCTTGAAGTTCGTGATGTTCATCCATCTCACTACGGACGTGTTTGTCCTATTCAAACTCCAGAAGGTCCAAACATTGGTTTGATTCTTCGATTTACTAACTATGCACGAACAAACGAGTTTGGAATGCTAGAAACTCCATATGTAAAAGTAGAAAAGGGAGTAATTACTAAGAAAATCGACTACTTGAACGCACTTGAAGAAGAACAATTCAAAATTGCACACGCAGCAACCCCTTATAATAAAGACAATAAGTTCACAAACGATACTGTTGATGTTCGACAAAAAGGACGACCGATGGTTGTTTCAAAATCTGAGGTTGATTATATGGATGTTGCCACAAATCAGGCATTCTCTATTGCAACTTCAATGATTCCTTTTGTTAATCACGATGAGGCTTCTCGAGCACTTATGGCATCGAACATGCAAAAGCAGGCTGTACCTTGCGTAAAGCCTGAGGCCCCATTAGTTGCTACTGGAACAGAAGAGCTCGCACTGCAAAATTCAGGAAGAATTGCACGAGCAGAAGAAGCTGGAACAATTGAATATGTTGATGCTGATAAGGTTGTACTGAAAACTGAAAAGGGTAAGAAATTTGAACATCATTTAACACACTTCCAACGAACAAACAGTTTCTCGGCGTATTCACAACGACCAACTGTTTCACTTGGACAAAAGGTTAAAGCAGGCGACTTACTTGCAGATGCCTCATCAACAGATAATGGACAAATTGCTATTGGACAAAACTTACGAGTTGGATTCCTTTCATGGTCTGGAGCAAACTACGAGGATGCGATTATTATTTCTGAGCGACTTGTTCGTGATTCAACCCTAACTTCAATTCATATGGATGAAGTTGTGGTTAACGTTCGAGACACTAAGCTTGGGCCGGAAGTAACGACCCCAGATATTCCTAATGTTTCAGAATTAAAACTTCGAAACTTAGATGAAGAAGGAATTGTGCGAGTTGGTGCAGAGGTTCGATCAGGAGATATTCTTGTTGGAAAAATTACTCCAAAGGGAGAAACACAACTTACTCCTGAAGAACGACTACTTCGATCTATTTTTGGAGATAAAGCACGAGATGTAAAAGATACTTCAACTCGAGTTGAAGCTGGAATGAAAGGTCGAGTAATTGGCGTTAAAATTTTCTCACGAGAAAATGGAGACAAACTTGATTCTGGAATTATCAAACGAATTCACATTGAAGTGGCGCAACTTCGAAATATCTCGGTAGGAGATAAGTTGGCTGGACGTCATGGTAACAAGGGAGTTATTTCACGAGTGCTTCCTGTAGAAGATATGCCGTACGATGAAAACGGAACTCCTCTTGATATTATTTTGACACCTCTTGGAGTGCCATCACGTATGAACCTAGGACAGATTCTTGAAATGCACCTTGGAATTGCAGCACACGAGCTTGGATATCAAGCAATTGTGCCAGCGTTCGCTGGAGCAACTGATAAGGAAATCAAATCTGAATTAAAGGCAGCAGGCTTAAATGAATCTGGAAAAATGCCAATGTTTGATGGGCGAACAGGAGAGAAATTTGAGCAAGATATTGCAGTTGGTTACATGTACATATTGAAACTTCACCACATGGTTGAAGATAAGATTCACATGCGTTCAATTGGTCCCTATTCACTTATTAATCAGCAGCCACTTGGAGGACGAGCGCAAAACGGAGGACAGCGACTTGGAGAGATGGAAGTGTGGGCGCTTCTAGGTCATGGAGCAGCATATATGCTTCGAGAAATGCTCACCTATAAATCTGATGATATCCAAGGACGTTCGGCTGCATTCGATGCGATTGTTAAAGATAAACATATTCAGCAATCTAATACGCCCGCATCATTCAATGTACTACTTGCAAACATGCGAGGATTAGCACTTGATGTTGAGCTTAATGAGCCTGAGACAAAGAGAGACGATAGCAACCTAACTAATGATGAAAAATAGGCCTATGCAAAAACGAAATCAAAACAACAATAATAACTTCGATAGAATCACACTAAAGGTTGCTTCACCAGAGCGAATTAAGGAATGGTCACACGGAGAAGTTACAAAACCAGAAACAATGAACTATCGAACACAACGTTCTGAAAAGCATGGTTTGTTTGACGAAAAAATATTCGGTCCAGAAAAAGACTACGAATGTTACTGTGGAAAATACAAAGGTATTCGATATCGAGGAATTGTATGTGAAAAATGTGGAGTAGAAGTTACTCGAAGTATTGTTCGTCGAGAACGAATGGGACATATTGAACTTGCGACACCTGTTGCGCATATTTGGTTCCTGCGATCGATGCCATCTCGAATTGGAATGGTGCTTGGTATGACCACTTCCGACCTAGAAAAAGTTATTTACTTTGCTGGTTACTTGGTAACAGATGTATATGAAGACGAGCGAAAGCGATTTATGAAAGAGCTTGAAAGCGAGTTCAAGAGTAAGTCTGGGAATGCACAAGATGATAAAACTAAGGCTGCGTTGAAATCTTTGTACACAGAAACAAAGAAAGAAATTGAAATGCTACAAAAAGGCGTAGTGCTTGATGAAGTTGCATTCCATAAGTATTCAATGAAGTATTCAACATTGTTTGATGCTCAAATTGGAGCTGAAGCTGTGTATAATATTTTCAAAAATCTTGATTTACCAACGCTTGAAAAAGATTTGGAAACAAAAATTGAAACTGCAACTAGTTTACAAAAAGAAAAATTACACAAACGGTTGAGTCTTACTCGATCAATGATTCGAGCAAATATTCGTCCTGAGTGGATGTTCTTAACACGAATTCCAGTTACACCACCAGCAATTCGACCTATGGTTGCACTTGATGGAGGGCGACATGCAACTTCTGATGTTAACGACTTGTATCGACGTGTAATTAACCGAAACAACCGACTAAAGAAATTGGTTGATATTTTTGCACCAGACGTAATTCTTCGAAACGAAAAACGTATTTTGCAAGAAGCTGTTGATGCGCTTATCGATGGATCAATCCGGCACGGAAATCAATCATACGCTGCAGCTGGAGCACAGAAGCGACCACTTAAATCACTTGCAGACAACCTAAAAGGAAAGCGAGGTATTTTCCGAAACAACCTACTTGGTAAGCGAGTTGATTATTCAGGACGTTCTGTAATTGTTGTAGGACCAACACTTGCATTAAATCAATGTGGACTTCCAAAACATATGGCACTTGAATTGTTCAAGCCATTTGTGATTGCAGGATTACTTAAAAAAGAACTAGCGTTCAACATTCGAGGAGCGAGTCGACTTATTGATGAAGGAATGCCAGAAGTTTGGGAAGTGCTTGAGCAAGTTATTAAAGGTAAGTACGTATTACTTAACCGAGCGCCAACATTGCACCGACTAGGAATTCAGGCTTTTATGCCGACATTAATTGAAGGTAATGCAATTCAAGTACATCCACTTGTTTGTGCAGCGTTTAATGCTGATTTCGATGGTGATCAAATGGCAGTACACGTTCCACTTTCAGATCTTGCACAATTTGAAGCGCGAGAGATTATGGCTTCAGATAAAAACATTCTTAAGCCAGCCAGTGGAGACATTATTGTAGCTTCAAAACTACTTGATATTGTTCTTGGAGTATATTGGATGACGAAAGATGTTAATGGAGAAAAGGGGGAAGGAAAAATGTTTCCAGGATTTAATACTGCGATGTCTGCATTCGATTTTGATCAAATTGGGCTACGAGCAAAAATTAAAGTACTTGGTAAAGCTGGAACAAAACTTGCTGACTATCTTGACAGTACACTAGAAACTACAGTTGGACGTCTGTTATTTAACAGAATTCTTCCAGATAATTATCCTTATTTAAATGAAGTTATTGATAAAAAAGCAATTGAAAAGCTTGTTGATGATTTGGTTATTAAGTATGGTCCAGATGAAGTTGTGAAAATTCTAGATAAAATTAAATCTTTTGGATTTAAATATGCTACACAAGCTGGAATTACATGGGGAATCGACGATATTATCGTTCCAGAATCTAAATGGGACCTTATTAATATTGGGCGAGAGAAGGTTGCTGAAATTAATAACCAATTTGAAGAAGGATTTCTTTCATCTGAAGAAAAACTTCGAAAAATTGTTGAAGTTTGGCACGGCACAAAAAATGATATTGAGGAATTAATTCCAGAGTTACTTGATACAAACGGTTCAGTATACGATATGTGGAAGTCTGGAGCCCGAGGATCACTTTCACAGATTTCACAGATGTCTGGTATGAAAGGACTTATTCAAAACTCTAAAGGTGAAACTATTGAGTTCCCAGTATTGTCGTCTTCAAAGGAGGGACTTTCTCCAATTGAATATTTCACCACTACCCACGGTTCACGAAAAGGTTTAACTGATACAGCTCTAAACACCGCTAAGGCTGGTTACTTAACTCGAAAATTATTTTCTGTTGCACAAGAAGTTGTGATTACAGAAGCAGATTGTGGAACAAGCGATAGTGTAATTATTAAACGTGAAAGTGATTCAGGAATTGATGTTTCGCTTTCTAAGAAAGTACGAGGAAGAGTGCTTGCAGATACGGTACGAGATAGTAAAGAGGCAATTTTATTCAAGAAAGGTCATCTTGTTACAAAAGGGGATGCCATCGAGATTGAAAATCAAGAAGTACAAGAAGTTTCAGTGTATTCACCTATGACTTGTGAATCACGAAAAGGAATTTGTGCTAAATGTTACGGGCTTGATCTTGGAAAAGATAAAATGATTGATGTTGGTGAAGCTGTTGGAACCGTTGCTGCACAAGCAATTGGAGAGCCAGGAACGCAGCTAACTATGCGTACATTCCATGCTGGAGGTACTGCGAGTGTTGGAGGAGATATTACTGCTGGTTTGCCTCGAGTTGAAGAAGTATTTGAAAGACGTAAGCCAAAAAGTAATGCAGTTGTTTCTCGAATCGACAGTATTGTTTCAGAAATCATTGAAGAAGGAAAAGATAAAACGATTTTCCTTTCTCCAAAAGAAGGTAAGAAAGCTACAAAACGAGAATCAGAATATAGTTTCTCATCTGTGCGAACAGCGTTGGTAAAAGCAGGTGATGAAGTCAAAAAAGGACAAGTATTAACTGACGGATCTGTAGATTTACAAGATTTGTTTAAGTATGCAGGAAAAGTGCCAACTCAAAATTACATTATTAGCCAAATTAATAAGATCTATGAACTACAAGGCGAATCAGTTTCTCGAAAGCATATCGAGGTTATTGTTCGACAAATGTTCTCTCGAGTTAAAATTACCGACCCAGGAGATACTCCGTATACACCAGGAACTATCGTAGAAAAGAACTTATTCTTGGAAGCTAATGATGAAGTTGGAAAAGGAACTCCTGCAACTGCAGACTCATTAATTATGGGAATTACAGAAGTTGCGCTAACGCGAGATAGCTTTTTGTCTGCAGCATCATTCCAGCACACAAACAAAGTGCTTATCGCAAGTGCAGTTCGTGGTGCAGTTGATAATTTGCATGGTCTAAAAGAAAACGTAATTCTTGGACGTCTAATTCCCGCTGGAACTGGATTCCCAGGAAGTGAAAAACATCGATTAGCACAAGAAATTGAAGCATCAATTGCAGAAGATGTTGCTAGTAATGACTACATGTAATCGGTATAGTAAAAGTTGTAACTTTAACTATAGCCAATTCATATTGCATGTCATCAGATATTGAACAAATTAAATCAAAACTTTCTATCGCAGAAATTGTAGGCCAATATATTGAACTACAATCTTCTGGTAGAAACTATAAAGCGCGGTGTCCATTCCATAACGAAAAAACACCTTCTTTTATGGTTTCTCCTGAACGCCAAACATTTTATTGTTTTGGATGCGGTAAAAAAGGCGACATATTTACGTTCGTTCAAGAATTTGAAGGAATAGAATTTCCTGAAGCACTTAAAAACTTAGCTGATAAGGCAGGTGTCACATTATTAAATGTTACGCACAAAAGTGGAGAGTCGAAGCAGCGTGAAGCGAAAGGGTATACGCTGTTAGAGCAAGCAAAAGAGATATATCAAAAGCAGTTAATGAAATCAGAGATTTCAAAAAACTACTTAAAAACTAGAGGATTAACTAAAGAAGTGGTTGAAACCTGGGGAATTGGTTTTGCAGAAGATGAGTGGAGATCTTTAAAAAATCAGTTGCTTGAAACCGTTTCTGATGAAATGAAAAAGAAAGAACTTGAAAACATGCTCATTGAAGTTGGACTTGTAAAACAAGGAGAGAAAGGTGAGAGTTACGATACCTTCAGGAATCGTATTCAATTTCCACTTTTTTCTGAATCGGGTAAAGTTGTTGGCTTCACCGGAAGATCACTTGATGACGGTGAACAAGCCAAATATCTTAATAGTCCAGATACGTTCTTGTTTAATAAATCACAAATTCTGTATGGCTTTCATTTAGCAAAAGGTGCTATTAGAAAGAACGGCTTTAGCATTCTTGTCGAAGGGCAGTTTGATGTTATTGCATCGCATGTTATGGGATATAAAAATACTGTAGCTACATCAGGTACAGCTATTTCAGAGCAACAGCTTACGTTACTAAAACGACTATCGAATAATTTAGTGATAGCTCTTGATGGAGATAGTGCTGGTTTCAAAGCATCAGAGCGTGCGTGGTTACTTGCATTAGAACTAGGAATGGATGTAAAAGTTGCGGCAGTTCCAGAAGGTTCAGATCCTGCTGATATGCTTGTTTCAAACCAAGAAGATTGGAAAAAAACTATTAAAGGTGCAAAACATGTTATTGAATATGTCACCGACCATTACGTTTCCCAATCTAAAGATAAACGAACTTTAGCTCGTATTATTCATTCTGCAGTGGTTCCACTAGTGCAAATGTTGCAAAGCGAAGTGGAAAAGTCGTATTTTGCAGAATACATTTCTAAAGTGAGCCAAATTGATATTATGGCCTTGAAAAAAGAAATCGACACAGCACCAATAAAGAAAAAGCAGACATCAGAAGACGGGTATGAAGAATATGGTTTTGATGAGCAAGTTGAGGTGGCAGCAACAACAACGCCGCAAAGTAGTTCACATGGATTACTGCAACACTTATCTACTTTGCTTTTGTGGCAAGAAACTGTCTCCGAACCATTTATTCAGTCGGTTAGTTCATTCAAAGAAAAATTTCAAGCAGTTGTTGGTGAAAAATTAGCAACACGATATCTTAGTCAGAATAAAGAATCACTTGAAGAAACTTTTTTTGGATTTGATGAAAGTTATACCGATAAAGAAATTTTAGAGCGAACTATTGAAGAACAATTTAAAAGATTAGAATTAAAAATCTTAGAACGTAAGCGCAGTGATTTGCAAAATAAGATAGTTCAGGTGGAGGCTATGAAAGATTCCAGCTTGCTTGAAGCTACTTTGCAAGAATTACAAGCAGTAAATAAAAAAATTCATTCTCAGCAATCAGAAGTATAGTCGGTGACAGAAACAACCAATTATTGTATACTAAATCCTATATTTGTAATGCCAAAAAACAGCGAAGCAAACAAAACAACAAAAAATACAAAATCGACTACCAAGTCGAAAAAAGATACTAAGAAAAAGAAAGCTACAACAACAAAAGCTTCTACAACAACAAAAGCTCGTGCAGCAAAAAAAAGCACAACAACAAAAAGTGAGACAGTGGCGAAAGTAGTAAAGAAAAAACCGCTTTCTAAAAAAGCACAAGAGTTACAAAAAAAATATACCAAGCTACTTACAAAAGGACGTGAGCGCGGTTATGTTACATACGATGAAATTTTGAAAGAATTTCCAACAATCGAAGATGATCTCATTAGTTTAGATGATCTGTATCTTCAGTTTCATCAGTCTGGAGTTGATGTACTTGAAGGTGGAGGATTGCTTGGTATTGAAGGAGAAGATGAGACTAAAAAATATTCTTTTTCAAAAAGTTCTTCAGGATATGATTCCATTCAAATTTATTTAAAAGAAATTGGACAATATCCACTCATTGCAGCTGCTGAAGAAAAAGAACTTGCTCAAAGAATTGAAGCAGGTGACGATGAAGCTAAAAAATTGCTAGCTCGTGCTAACTTACGACTTGTGGTTTCAATTGCAAAAAAATACGTTGGTCGAAGTCCCGACTTAACGTTACTTGATTTAATTCAGGAAGGAAACTTAGGTTTATTTAAGGCAGTAGATAAATTTGATTGGACAAAAGGATTTAAGTTTTCAACCTATGCAACTTGGTGGATTCGGCAAGCAATTACGAGAGCGCTAGCAGATCAGTCTCGAACAATTCGAGTACCTGTTCATATGGTGGAAACTATTGCTAAGTATAAGCAAGTATTCCGAAGATTGAGTCAAGATTTAGGGAGAGATCCTATGCAAGAAGAAGTTGCAATTGAAATGGGAGTGGATGTGGAAAAAATTTACACTATTGAAAAAATCGACCAAAGTACCGTTAGTTTGGAAAATCCGGTTGGTGATGAGGGCGATGAAAAATCTACATTAGGAGACTTTATTCCGGATGATAAAATTCTTTCACCCGATCAAGAGTCTTCGCGAAGAATTCTTTCAGACCAAGTGCGAGAAATTTTGAATGATCTTTCTGAAAAAGAACGAAAGATTTTAGAAATGAGACACGGACTCGATGATGGAATTCAACACACACTAGAAGAAGTTGGGAAGAAGTTTGGAGTAACGCGAGAACGTATTCGACAAATTGAGGCTAAGGCTCATGAAAAAATTCGTCAGCATGAGAAGTCAAATCGACTTAAAAATTATTAATAAGAAATAATTAGAACGTTGTTTAGGGTTTTCAAAACACTCACATATACTGTGAGTGTTTTTCGTTGCAATGTTTTTATAGAACACGTACAGTTTTAGTAGATGATGACGGACCTTGAGATAAAACAGGCAGTTGAACGAGGAATTAGTCGCTTTGATTCTCATGTCGGAAGACGTGTTTGGACAAAAGCATTTACGACTCAACGACTGCAAAATTTACGCATCGAGAGTGAATCTCAATGCGCTGCAATAATTGCTACACAATCTAAAACTTACGACGAAGCACTGAGTGTTTTGAAGCTACCTCCATCACAAGACATTTTGCATGGATTTAACGCTTCGACAAGTGAAGAGTGTGAGTTTGATGTATTGAGTCGAATCTGGACCAGCAGAATTTCAGTAATACTCATGCGTCCAATAATTTTGAAAAGTAAGCTTTTATTGCCACTAATACTGCAGGTGTAGCATTAGTTTTTCTTTTTTAAAAACATTTACGGCACCAAAGATTCATTATGCAAATGTATCGGAAGTGTGAAAGAGGGTTTGATAGAAAACTTAGTCGAGTAATTGTATACTATAAAATATTATAAATCATTTATGTATCTCATGAAGAAAAAACAACTCGTTCTCATTCTAATAATCACACTTGTTATTATTATGATAGGTGGCCTTGCGTATTATTTCTTGCGACCAAATAGCACTTATGTAAACAATCAGGGTGGTGTAAATAATGAACAATTATCAGACAATCAAATCCAAAAGATGCTTACCGAACTTGGTGACAATATTCTCCTTCCTAAAGAAGATGAACCTTATGTTGCAGTTATTACTGACATAGAGGTGCTTGTTGCAGAGCAACCTTTTTATTCTGGAGCAGAAAATGGAGATTATCTTATTATTTATCCTAAAACAGCACGTGCAATTACATATAGTTTGAAGAGAGATCAAATTATCAATGTTGGGCCAGTTGAATTTGATCAGACTCAACAGCAAGCAGAGGTTGTTGAAACACAAGAAGAACTTTTTAGTGAACCAGGTGCAACAACAGAAACTACTTTAGATACAGAAATTGAAGAAGAATAATTATCTAAAATAGAGCTCTGAAAAACCTCATGATGTTCATGAGGTTTTTATGTACAAAAATAAAAGTGCTACAATGCTTGCATGAACGAATTTGAGCAACTATTTCAAAAAAAGTATTCACAGCTCAATGCTGAGCAAAAAGAGGCCGTAGATGCCATTGAGGGGCCTGTGGCAGTGGTTGCAGGACCAGGAACAGGTAAAACTACACTACTAACTCTTCGTATAGCAAATATTCTTAAACAAACTGATGTTGCACCAGATAATATTTTGGCATTAACGTTTACTAATGCTGGGGTTCATGCGATGCGTAAAAAGTTACTAGATTTAATAGGGGATAGAGCATATCAAATTAGTTTTTACACATTCCACTCGTTTGCTGAACATATCATTAAAGAGTATGGTTTTTATTTTCCGCAATTCGAGCAGGCGCGTGTTATTACTGAATTAGAAAAATTACAAACGGTTGAGAAAATAATTGCTACAAATAGTTTTGAACATATAACATCTAAGTTCGATCAGCTGTATGCAGTACGTTCAGTTGCAAAGGCGATTGATACACTGAAACAAGAAGGTGTTACTCCTACTGACCTCCCTAAAAGAATTGTAGAATGGAAAAAAGACTTATACGAAGATGAATCTTTATATTATAAACGTAAATATGGAGCTAATGCGGCAGGTGATATTAAGAAAAGTGAAGAAGAAAAGTTGCTAAAAAAGATTGCTCGAGCAGAAGAAATAAAAATTACATACGAAGCATACCAAGAGTACTTAGAAAAAAATCACTTGTATGATTTTAGCGATATGATTTTAAGTACAATTGCAGGATTGGAAAAAAGCGAAGACTTTCAGTTTGATATTGCTGAGCAGTATCAATATATATTAGTTGATGAGCATCAAGATACAAATGAAGGTCAAAATAAAATTATTGAACTTTTAACTGCAGCACCACATTTAGAAAATCGCCCTAATATTTTTACTGTTGGCGACGAGAAACAGTCAATTTATAGATTTCAGGGTGCTAGTAAAGAAGCGTTTGAGCGATTTGAAACAATGTATAGCGATGTGAAAACTATTGCATTGCAATCGAATTACCGATCGTATCAAGCAATTTTAGACGCTTCACATGAATTGATTCAAGAATCAATTCCAGATGCAGTGCAATTAACTTCTCAGCAAACAAAAGATGTTCCAGAAGCTGTAATACATACTGCAGAATTTTCTAATACAAAATTTGAATCACTGTATGTAGTTGATTCAATACAAAAGCACATTGCAGCCGGAGTTAGTGCAGAAGAAATTGCAGTAATATATCGATCAAATAAAGAAGTGCAAACGTTACAAGATGCTTTCAATGCATTTTCTATCTCGCACACCATCCAATCGCATGAATATGTACTCGATAATGTAATGATTCAAAACATTATTTTATTATTTCGAGTTTGTAACAGTATTAAAGATAATCACGCTGTTGCGAAATCTTTATTTATTGATTTTCTTTGCATTTCTCCATTGGTGGTTAGTAAGACACTCAGTGAATACGATACCATTAGGAGAGCTGAGACAAACGAAAATAAAATTTCACTTTTTGAATATTTAGAATCAAAAGATGAATATAAAAAATTTGTAACACTTATTTCAAACTGTATCTCATTTACACATAACAACACGCTCGATAGTTTCTTTAAATACTTTTTAGATGAAAGTAGTTGTCTTGAGTTTGCACTTTCACAAAATAATAGCCAAGAAAGATTAACAATTATTGATAAATTTTTTGATGAAATTAAACGTCTCCTTGATGCTCACAAGAATCTGAAACTTAAAGATTTTTTAGAAATTATTGCAATCTATGAAACGTATGGTGTGCAAATTGTAACTGCAAACGCAGAACGTTCTACTGGTGTGCAACTTGTTACCGCTCACAAATCAAAAGGTTTAGAATTTGAATATGTATATATTATTAATGCAGTTCGACAGAATTGGGAAAAGTCTGGAGGGTTTAATTCCATTGCTTTGCCTGTAGAAACATATAAAGGTGGTGTTGATGATGAGCGTCGTTTGTTTTATGTAGCCATGACACGAGCCAAAAAACAACTGTATATAACCAACGCAATTACCAATGATTTAGGTGTAAAAAAAGAGAAGTCGCAGTTTCTTGCTGAACTTCCAGAAAATTCGTATCAAAACGTTGATACAAAAGCATTCGAAAATTCTAATGCAGATAAGGTGAGTATATTCTTGAAAACAAATAATCCAGATAACACTATTTTTGATAGCGCTTTCATAAATGATTTATATGAAAAAAGGGCAATTAACGTAACAGGGTTGAACAACTTTATACAATGTCCAATTTCATATTTTTTTAAAAATTTATTACGACTTCCAAGTCCATATAGTGCTAGTTTGGCATATGGAGACGCAGTACATAATGCGTTAGAGGAGTTTTTTAAGCAATCTGTTCAATCAAAAAAAATCTTAAGTAAAGAAGAACTTCTTACTCTTTTTGGTAAAAAACTTGGCACACTTTCAATGCTACCAACTGAATTAGAGCATTTGCGTAAGCGAGGTGAAGATTCTTTGGGTGAGTACTATGAAACATATAAAGATACTTGGAGTTTGGATATTGCGCTCGAACAATTTGTTTCAAGAAATCTTATTGTTAAAGATGGTTTAGTAACACTTAATGGTAGACTCGATAAAATTATTTTCACTGATAATTCACATTCAAAAATTCAAGTTGTCGATTATAAAACAGGTAAGACATTTTCTGAAAAAAATAAAGAACAAAAAGTTGCGTTGGAACGACAATTGGTGTTTTATCATTTGTTGTTAGAAAATAACGACGCACTTCCATATAAAATCGAATCAGCCTTGTTAGACTTTGTTGAGCAAAATATAAAAACTAATCTGTATGAACAGCACAGTGTTCAAATCGACGAAGAAAAAATTAATGAACTAAAGCAAGAAATTGCAGTAATGCATCAGTCTGTAACTTCAGGAATATTTCTTTCACAAGGATGTGAAAAGAAGGATTGTGAATATTGTTCGCTCTATAATTCAATTAAAAATAGAGCATAACAAAAAAAGACTCAGAAGTTCTGAGTCTTTTTTATCTAAGTAGTTTGCAACTTATTCAGTTAACATTGCGTCGATAACTTGCTTCACAACACTATAAGGTTGTGCTCCAGGAATCACTGCCTGTGTACCATCTTTCCGAATAATAATTGAGTAAGGAGTTCCAAATTGTGGATCTGCTTGTGCAATTGCTAGTCCGTCGTTGTACATTTTCTGTACTTTGCCTGCATATCGTCCTTCTTCTACACAGCTTGTGTATGCTGCTTCGTCTATTCCTTGTGCTACTGCTGCTGATTGCAGTTTTGCAGTAGTTAATGAATTTGGTGCACCTTCAAACAGTGTTTTAGAGTAATCCCAGAAAGCTGTATTACCTCCAAGTTCAGCTACACATTCTGATGCTTCAGCTGCAGGTCGTGCATCTGGGTGAATTTGTAGTGGAAAATGTCGATATACCCAAGCTACTTTTCCATCAGCACCATATTCTTCAATGATTTGCTCCATTGTTGGGTGGAATCGTGCGCAGAAAGGACATTCATAATCTGAATATTCAACAACAATTAGTTCTGCATCAGGGTTTCCTAGAATGTGATCATCCTCGGTTACTGGTGTCACAGCAACTTCTTGCGGTGATGCAACCTCATCGTTTCCATCATTTGTTGGAACTGCTGGTACTTTATCTGCACTATTAAAAAATATTGCGAATGCAATAACGATACCCGCAACCACAATTGCGATTGGGATAAATAATTTACTTTTGTCTTCTTGCTCGATCATAATTTTTTTCTCGTGTTACGTATAGTATGATTACAAGCATACTACATATGTCAGAAATAAGTAACGTAATTTTATTAGGAATAGTCCAAGGTTTAACAGAGTTTTTACCCATATCATCATCTGGGCATTTAATTCTTGCTAGAGAATTTTTAACTATACAAATTGGTAACGATTTAGCGTTTGATGCTGTGTTGCAGCTTGCAACCACCTTGGCGGTTTTTGTTTATTTTAGGAAAGATATTTTAGGTTATATTGAGAATTTCTTTTTTATTATTACTAAACGAGGTGATGTGGTTGAGAAAAAAGAGCGAACGCTTCTGTATGCTGTAATTATCGGAACAATTCCTGGTGTTATTGCTGGATTATTTTTGGAATCAAGCATGGAAACTATTTTTAGAAATACTAATTTGGTTGCTTTAACACTTATTGTTGGTGCGTTAGTAATGGTAGCCGCAGAATTGGTATTTAAACAAAGATTGTCATCCCCGAAACGCAGCAAAGCGAAGTTGTCGGGGACCCATGTTGAACTATCGAAAGATGAAACCTTAACAAAAGACATACATTCTCGTTTTCACGAGAATGACAGTAATGAAAATAATGAACTCACTATAAAAAAAGGTTTACTTGTTGGTTTATTTCAATCGCTGGCATTAGTTCCAGGATTTTCGCGGTCTGGAATGACAATTTCAGGAGGATTATTTGCAGGACTAAGTAGAGAAGATGCAACACGTTTTTCTTTCTTGTTAGCATTTCCAATTTTAGTTGGTTCAGGTGCAAAAAAGATTCTTGATTTAGCACAAGACGGTGTATTAGTTTCTTCAGGGTTGGAATTATTTGCGGGAGCAATTGTTGCGTTTATTGTTGGAATTTTTGCGATTCATTTTTTACTTACGTATTTAAAAACACATACGCTGTATGTGTTTGTGTGGTATAGAGTGGTGTTGGCGGTGGTTATTTTGTTGATGTTTTAGTGTCTCGTGTAAAAAAAAATCCATAAAACTATGCAACTGAAAACTTTACTGTTGCAATAGTGAGTTTGATTGCCGTTGGAATGTCTTTCAGCGGAGAAGTTTAAGAGAAGTTGAGTGTAATCATTTAAAAAACACTTGATTAGCAATAAAAAAACAAGCTAGTAAATTAAAACCCAAACGTTGGAGCAAGCACAGTTTCTCCTTTTTCCTCCCAGCTCGATGCATCAATATTGAATGTTTTTATTTCTCCAGTAGTTTTATCTGGATACTTAAGTTGATTATTTTTGCGCGCATAATCGTAGACATCTTTTGTAACTTTTACATCTTGAATGCAATAATCAACAACTTTTTGAATTTCACCATTTCGCCACCACACAATACTTTCAAGCCCACTTCCACTTTTTGCTTCACCAAGTGTTGCTTGTGCAACATGGTCAAGTTTAATTCTTCTACCAAGCTCTGATGCACGAATTTCTTTCAAAATATCTAAGCTTTTAATTGTTGTTAAATCTCCCGAATAGTATTTATTCAAAAGTGGTACATCAAAATGGTCTGAATTAAAACCGATAAGCATATCTGCAGATTCCAGTATTGGCCAAAGCTCTTGCAATGTTTCTTTAAAATAGTGCGAATATTCATTTGTCTTAGAATCATGAATACAGACAACAGCTAAATCTAAGTCTGCTGCTTGCGACGAACCTGCTTCGTCGAAGGTGTTTGTTGTTTCAATGTCAAAGGTAATTTTTCTCATGGTTTTTGTTTAAATTCTGTCATTCTCAGCTCGCCTCGCCATGACGTAGTTAGGACTGAGAATCTAGCAACTTTGTATCTAACGTTTGTATTTTGTCTTAATACATGGTTCCTCAATCAAGTTGAGGATGGCAGTGGTGTGTAATAACAGGAGGTCCTGAAATAAATTCAGGAAGACAACCGTAAGCAACTATTCTAATACTACTTACTTTTTTTCACAAATTTCGCAATTTTATTCTGTTTCATTACTTTTTCTTTACCAGTTGCTAATTCTTTCACAGTAAATTTATTTGTATGAATTTCATCATCTCCTAAGCAAACTACAAATGGAATTTTTCGTTTGTCTGCTCGTTTAATTTGTTCGCCAACCTTCTTTCCAGAATAATCAACAACAACATTAACAGCCTCTTTACGTAGGTCATCTGCAAGAAGTGCCGCTGCATCGTAATAACTATCGTTTAGTGGGCAAATTGCTAGCTCTGCTGAAGGTTTAAATACTGGAAGCAGTTCGTATGTTTCCAGAACATCTTTAATAGTAACGTCGCCCATGCCAAATCCAACTGCTGGGAGTTTATCTTGATCAAAAATAGTAAGTAAATCGTCGTATCTTCCTCCGCCAAACAACGATCGTATATTGTCGCCATCTGTACTAAAAACTTCAAAAACTACTCCTGTGTAGTAGTCGAAGCCTCGCACAACCTCTGGTGCAAATTCTACGTTACTAATTTGTCGTAACCGTAATTTTTCTTTTATTGCAGTAATATTTTCACTTTCAGTGATTTCGGGTATTGTGATTCCATCAAGTATTTTTTCTGCTTTTTCTGAAAAATCTTTAGTGTTCATTTTGGCCTTTTTATCGAGCAATTTTCGATATGCATGTGATTGGATCTCATCTAAACCCGCTTCGTCTAATAGTTTTGAAAGGTGTGCTGTGTCATTAATTTTTATTACAAATTGTGTGTCGGATAATCCAAAATTTCGTAATAGTGTTGCTGCGATTTCAATAGTTTCAATTTCTGCTTGCACATGTGCAATGCCAAAAACGTCAACATTTAACTGCCAGTGTTCGCGCAGTCTGCCTTTTTGTGGTCGTTCGTAACGAAATAAGTTAGGAATAGAGAACCATCGAGCAGGGAATACAATCTCACGTTTTTTTCCTGCTATCATTCGGGCAACCGTTGGTGTCATTTCTGGTCGCATTGTTACCATTCTGTCTCCGCGATCTTTGAAATTGTAAGTTTGTTCAGTAACAATTTCTTCACCAGATTTGGCTTCATACAACGAAGAAGGTTCTAGTACTGATGCATTGTATTTTTCATACCCAAAGCTCTCAAGTGTATGTTCCCAAATAAAGAAAATGTAATCTTGGATAAATTGATCTTCAGGATAAAAATCTCGAACTCCCTTGTATGCATCTGTAGTAATTTTTTTGCTCATAATGTGTATAAGTGTAACAAATTGCATGCAAATTACATGCAAACCTGTGTTGATTGTAAGGTTGTAAGTGTTATTTATCGAATTATTACTTTGTTTATCTACAAATAAAGAGAAACCTCTGTTATTGTAGAGATATACTTCTCATTTATCTGCTACAATTACTCTATGAACGAAGCAGTTTCATTTGGATTAAAACGAATGGGTGATATTTTTATTTTAAGTATTCCGTTGTCACCAAAAATTTTATGGTCGGTTTGGTTTCTTGCACTGTGTGCATTTGTATTGGTAAGTTGGATATTAGTACATCACTGGGGGTACTATGGTGTTAAAGAAAATAGAAAAGTATTTGCAAAAACAATTTATTTTGTTGGTGGAATTGGCGCTATAATTGTATCTGCGTTGTTTATAACTGCTTTTAGTTTTATTTCATAATTATGGTTACCTTAGATAAAGACGAACACATTTTATTTGAAGTGCGAAAGCATTGGTTTGTATTAGCTACTGAGATTTTTTTGGGAGTGTTGGCAGTTTTAAGTCCACTGGTTCTTTATGCAATTATTTCATCACTTCCAGTTGAGTTACAAACATCGGGAAATCCAATACTGTTATTCTTATTTTTCTACACTGTGTGGTTATTAATTGTGTGGATGATTATGTTTGTGTTGTGGACCGAATTTTATTTAGACGTATGGATTGTTACAAATAAACGGCTTATTGATATTGAGCAGCACGGATTGTTTAGTAGAGAAATTTCAACAATGCAATTAACAAAAATCCAAGATGTTACATCTGAACAGCATGGAATTATTTCAACATTTATGAATTTTGGAGAATTGCGAGTGCAAACAGCTGGAGTTGAAAAAGAGTTTGTTATTAAAAATGTTATTGATCCAAATACTTTGAGAAAAAAACTTGATGACGCATTAGCAAAATTGCGAGAATAGAATAGTTAATGGTGGTTTAGTGCAACTTATTTTGTCCACACAACACCATTATCTTGATGATGTGTCGCCCATGAAAACCACATTTCTGTATAACCTGGTAATTCATTTCCTGCTGAATTTTTAACACTAATAGTTCCATTTAAAGCGCTCACCAAAAGCACTTCACTATTTACTTCAAGTTGCACATTTTGCGCTGACAACACATCATCACGTTTTAGTGCTACAGAGGTGTTACCGCTGTTTACAACATACATAAGCGTTTTTGCTGGAAGGCGAGTGTCTTGTATGCTCGTTTCAAAAATAAGAGCTTCGCTTGTGTTGTAATCTCCATATGGATAAAAATCATAATTTCTTACAGAATCAGTTGGTCTTGCGAGTACTTCACCATCAGGAAATTGTTGTGTAAATTGTTGCAGGGTGAGTACCTCAGAATCGTATAAAGATAATTTTGTGCCTGTATCAATTCCAACAACAGCTTCACCAATCGATTGCGACCACAAACTTTCATTCTGTCTATCAAACATAAGTAAGTTTGATTCCCAGAGTAGTCCAGATACTCCAAATTCTTTTCGCACTCCTTGAATAACTGGATTGAACACCATTGCAGATCCGCATAACGGGCAAAATGTAACTAATACAGGTGTTCCATTAAACGTATCATTCACGATTTCATGCCACACCATAATGTTATACGGGTAAAATTTGTTTACTCCATTTAATGAAACTGCCACACCAAAACCATTTGCATCTTCAGTTTCTAGTGCATTGGTAACTGTGCTAAAAACAGGAGCATTTATTGCAGGAATACCATCTTTCCCTGGACCTCCATTTAAAATTGCATCTAATGGAATGGAATTTTGTAAAGTATTTGTTCGTAATCCAAATTTCAATAAAGCTTGTTCATCCAAACTCCCTTTTCCAGCAATATCACTTTCAAAAGTGCCATCTGTTGTTGTATCTATTTCATTATCAAACCCTGTAAATAGTAAGCGAGGACCTTGAGTAATAATAATAAAAATAATAATAATTGCGATAATTCCAATGAATACGATTCCTATAATTTTTCCCATAAATGCGTTTTAGTTAAATGTTACATAAACTATAGAATACATTTAATTCTGTTGCTAGTTTGTTATACTAACAATATGAAAATGAATGATATTTGGTTAGATCTTCAGGGTTGGGCTTTAGTGCACGGTGTAAAGATTATTGGAATTCTCGTTGTTGCACTTATAGTTAATAAGTTTGCAGCTATTGGAATTGAACGATTGATACAAAGGGTAATTACTAATAAAGGAGGGTTACTTTCGAAGGAGGCAGAAGAGAAACGTGAAAAAACACTTACTAAAATACTTACTGGTACAGCTCATGTGCTGTTGTGGATTTTTGCAATAATGATGATTTTATCTGAAATTGGAGTAAATATCGGGCCATTAATAGCAGGAGCAGGAGTTATTGGTTTAGCTGTTGGTTTCGGTGGTCAATATTTAGTGAAAGATATTTTCACTGGGTTATTTATAATTATAGAAAATCAGTATCGCGTAGGAGATTCAGTTGAAATTTCAGGTATCGGTGGTTCTGTTGAAGATATCTCACTTCGCATTACAACACTTCGTGATTTAGATGGTGTTGTGCATCATATCCCTCATGGTGCAGTTACAACAGTTTCAAATATGTCGAAAGGATTTTCAAGAATTAATATTGATGTTGGAATTGGTTATGGTGCAGATATTAACAAAGCTCGAGATGTTATTAATGAAGTCGGACAAAGTTTACTTGAGGACGATGTTTGGAAAAATGATATTATTACTGCACCGTGCTTCCTTCGAGTTCAAGATTTAGGCGATAGTGCTGTAATTCTTAAAATAATAGGAGATACTCGTCCAGCTCGACAATTCGCTGTCGCTGGTGAAATGCGGAAAAGAGTTAAAGAAGCATTTGATGGAGCTGGAATTGAAATTCCATTTCCGCAAGTCACTATGCATCAGTTATCAGAATAATGCATCATATTTACACAACATACTATGAATAAAAATCAATCTAATAAAAAAATAGAAACTGCTATTGCTGTAGCAATAGCAGTAGTGATGGTGCTATATTTTTTCTTGTTGTAAAAGGTAAATGGTTAAGCACTTTTTCTAAATGGCGCATCACGTACTAACGTTAGTATTTCCTGATGGTCATCTGTAATTGTGTACAGTTGTTCATCTCCTGAACTAATTTTACCTTTTTTTAGTAGCTGTTTTTTAATGAAAGTATCTAGGTCATTCCAGTAATGTTCCCCAACTAAAACAATTACAGGTGCAGGGCTAATTTTTCCTGTTTGTATTAAGGTGAGTACTTCAAATAATTCATCGAGTGTTCCAAATCCGCCAGGGAAAAATAAATATGCTTCTGCTGCGTACGCTAAACAAACTTTTCGGGTAAAAAAGTAGTGAAAATCGTAATAGTGTGTCACACAAGCATTAGTTGTTTGTTCCATTGGAAGTTTAATTGTTAAACCAACAGATTTTCCGCCAGCATCGTGCGCACCACAGTTTCCAGCTCCCATAATACCAGGACCACCACCGGTAACAATTGTGTATCCTTCTTTTGCTAAACTTTCAGCAAGTTTTTTTGCATTTTTGTAATCTGCTTCCTCGGGTAATGTGCGAGCAGAGCCCCAAAAGGTTACAGATTTATCGAAGGTGCTTAATAATGTAAATCCATTTTTTAATTCTTCACCTACTCGTTCAACACGATTAGTAATTTCACTACTAATTGACTCATAAGTAATTGGTTCTATTAACGGGCGATTAAATTTTCGTTTTTCTGCTTCTATTTTTTTTTTCTTTCCAAACATGAAAGGTATTGTACAGGTGATGTGGTGAAGTGTAAAAAGAAAATATGATACACGTAGTTGCGTATCATGCACTAAATGAAAGTTACTTCTTCTTTCTCAAAGCTTTTTTAAACCCTGGCTTTTTATGACGTGGTTGCCTTCTGTCGTTTCTTAGCCGAGCTTCCTGAGTTTGTTTATCCAAACGTTTCGATTTGAAATTGTTTGGCAGTGTGTTTAGATATGCTTTTTTCATGATCAATCCTTCATTAGCGATTAAACAATATTTAATGTAATCTAGCAACTATGAAAAAACCAATTACCTTTAGTATAGAAAAAGAAATTCCAAACCGAATGGGACGAGCTGGAATTTTAGAAACACTACATGGAATTATCAAAACACCTGCTTTTGTTCCAGTTGCAACTAAGGCAACTTTAAAAGGTGTTTTGCCACTGCAAATTTCAGATTTAGGGTTGCAAGTTGTGTTGGCAAATACCTATCATTTGTATTTAGAACCAGGCGACGAGCGAGTTGCTAAGACTGGAGGACTGCATGAATTTATGCAATGGAACGGACCAATCATGACTGATTCTGGAGGATTTCAAGTATTTTCTTTGGGAGTAGCTTTTGGAAGTGGCATATTAAAAATTCAAAACAGTACGAGCGAAGATGGGCAGCAAGAAGAAATTAAGCTTACCGACATTGCAGAGAGCGTAAAAGACGGACGAGCAATTTCAGAGCATTTCAAGCCAGCAAAAGTTGATGCGAATGGAGTTACATTTCGTTCACACATAGACGGAAGTGCTCATTATTTTACACCAGCAAAATCTATTGAAATTCAACATAACTTAGGGGCAGACATTATTTTTGCATTTGATGAGTGTACTGCAACAGGAGAATCCGACCACTATCAAGCAGAAGCCCTTGATAGAACACACAGGTGGGCAAAGCAATCGTTAGAATTCCATAAGTCAAAACCTGAGCATGCAGAAAAACAAGCACTGTTTGGAATTGTACAAGGAGGTAGAGTTGAAGCACTACGTAGAGAGAGTGCAAAGTATATTGCGGGATTAGATTTCGACGGCTTTGGTATTGGAGGTGGATTTGAAAAGAAAGATATGTCTGATGCTGTGCAGTGGGTGAATGAAGATCTTCCAAAAGAAAAACCACGCCATTTGTTGGGAATAGGAGAGCCTGAAGATTTGTTAATGGCAATTGAACGAGGTTGTGATTTATTCGATTGTGTTGCGCCAGCTCGTTTGGCTCGAACAGGAACAATGTACACCAAAACAGGAAAAATTAATTTAATGCGAAGTCGGTATAGAGATGATTTCTCAAAATTAGATGAAACCTCAACACTTCCATTAGATACGCAATTTACAAAAGCGTATCTAGCGCATTTATTTCGTGCAAAAGAAATGTTGGGAGCAATTATTCTTACGCAACATAATTTACATTTCATAAACCAGCTTGTTGTGGGGGCACGAGAAGCTATTTTAGAAGATAGATTCGCAGAATATAGAGATGACTTTTTGAAAGCGTATTTAGGTTATAATAATTAACATGCTGAGAAAAATAGGAGATTCATTTCTTAAGGCAGTAATTACTGTAATGCTACTGAGGTTTTTCTTTTGGTTAAGTTTTTTACTTGGTCCACTGTCTATTGTACTTCTCCCGTTACATTTAGTTGCTATTTTTCTAATAAAAAGTCCAATATATTCTTTGTTTATAGTAGCATTGGTGGTTTTTATTCTTTCGCATTTAACTAATAATTTCAGAATTAGAAAAGTAATTAACAATAACAAATATTCGTATTTGGGGTACGTATTGTTGCTATTTTATATCGTATGGTTTGCTTTCGTTGTGTCATTTAATCCATCGAAATTGAATTCTCTTAATTGTCTTATATACCCTTGCGAGACAGTAGAAACTACGGACATAATGAAAGAAACAGTACTTACTGTTTTAGGATTAGATTTTTCGAAAGAAAGTAAATTACAATCCGAAGTATATGATGAAGGCTCAATTACTGACTGTGGCTCAATTGCAGATGATCTTGATAGGGGTAGATGCTTAAATAATAAAATGCATAACATCACTAATCCAAAGGATTGTTTTGAAATTAATAATTTAAACTTAAATCATTATGAAAATCGATTAAGTACAAATGAAATAGTATGTTTGATTAACATTGTTCGCAGAAATGATGATGTTGAAATATGTGAAATTACAGGTGAACTTATTGAAGTTCATGGATATAGTAAAAGTAATATTCAAGAAGAAATAGATGAGTGCTACTACAGGGTTGTATCATACAGTTCAGTAATTATGGATGATAATTTGAGTTACGAAAATCGCTTTAAAGCATGCGGCTTCATTTCTGACATTGAAAGAAGAAATCATTGTTATAAAGCACTATCTAGAGTTACTGAGGAGATTTCTGTTTGTGAATTAATTTCAGATAACACTGAGAAGCAAGATTGTCGTGATGATTGTTTGAATTATGAGTGGTGTAAATAGAAATAAACTTTTAGTCTATTTATTTCTTAAGAGTGTATTCACAGTAAGGAAAAAATAGGAAACAGGTTCCTAGAAGTTATTGTGGCGGAAAATCAAGATCTCTTGGGTCGGTTTCTTCAATTTCTTCAACATACCCTGGTTCTTTAAGTATCCTTAGAATGTTCAATAGTATTGTGCTTTCAGGGCTATGTGAGTTATCTATCACAAAATTCTCTAGATCAAAATAACTAACTCCTTGTAATTTAAGAATAGTTAGTTGTTGATTTAAGTATTTGTAGAGATGTAACAGTTTAGTGTATTTTCCCTCGGTGTTGCATTCTTCAAGCGCCTCAATGATTGGTTCGACTGATGCAGCTAGTAAGGAAAATATACGGTCACTGTTTTCTTGCAAGGAATCACTGGTTATACTCATTTAATTTGATGCTAGTAATATTTCATCAAATAGTCAATCAAAAGTAAAAAAGAAAATTCACTTCCTAATAGATAGAAAGTGAGAAGTCGTCGGTGGTTTCGTTAAAAGTGTGCTTGTCTTGTAACATTTTGTTTCGTTCAAATGTTACAAAATCTCGAATTAATTCATCACACACTCTTTGAAACGCTACTTTTTCTAAAAAAGGACAAGTGCATATAATAACAAGTTGACCTTTTCTGTCGCGAAATTTATTTAAAATATACATCTCTCTAAGTTCTTTTTCAAAGTACAGTGTGTTATTCTCTATGTCAATTACGCTAAGTGCGATATAAACTATGGAATCAAAGAAATTCTCACTACAATCAAAATATAAGCCAGCAGGTGATCAGCCTGAAGCCATAAAAGCATTACTAGATGGATACAGAAAAGGTGAAAAACATCAAACACTATTTGGTGTTACTGGATCTGGAAAAACATTCACCGCTGCTAATCTTATTCAGGAAATTCAAAAACCAACTTTGGTAATGGCGCATAATAAAACACTTGCTGCTCAGCTAGCACAAGAGTATCGCGAATTTTTCCCTAACAATGCAGTGCACTATTTTGTTTCGTATTACGACTATTATCAGCCTGAAGCTTATATGCCAATAACTGATACCTATATTGAAAAAGAGGCTCAAATTAATGAGGAAATCGACCGGTTACGTCACGCCTCAACACAAGCATTGCTTACTAGAAAAGATGTAATTATTGTAGCGTCAGTAAGTTGTATTTATGGATTAGGTGCTCCAGAAGAGTACGAAAAAAAGAACATGAAGCTCCAAGTTGGAGATAAAATGAGCCGAGGAGATTTTGTTCGTTCACTCATTACAATTCAATTTCAAAGAACAAATGCCGACTTAAATCCAGGTTTTTTAAGAAGTATTGGTCAGTCGGTTGAGGTTATGCCAATTTCTGAAAAATTTATTGTTCGCGTTAGTTTTGATGGTGATGTTATTTCACATCTAACTAAAATAAACGCAACAACACGAGAAATAATTGAGGAACTTCCTTTTTTTTATTTTTTTCCTGCCAAGCACTTCGTTACCGACAAAGACACTGTTGAGGCTTCCGTAAAAGCTATTAAACATGAGCTCGCAGAACAGCTTAAGAAGTTTGAAAAAGAAGGGAAGTTGCTTGAGGCAGAACGTTTAAAGCGTAGAACAACGTACGATACTGCGATGATTCGAGAAGTTGGTTATGCAAACGGAATTGAAAATTATTCACGACATTTTTCAGGAAAAAAACCCGGTGAAGCTCCCGACACACTGCTTTCATATTTTCCTAAAAAACCTAATGGCGATCCAGACTTTTTATTAATCATCGATGAATCGCATGTAACTGTTCCTCAAATTGGCGGAATGTTTAATGGTGATCAGGCAAGAAAACGAACATTAGTGGAACATGGATTTCGACTTCCAAGTGCAATGGATAATAGGCCTTTGCAATTCCCGGAATTTATGGAACGTGTCGACCAAGTAATTCACACCACCGCAACACCAGGTAAGTTTGAATTAGAACATTCAAAAACTATTGCCCAACAAGTAATTCGTCCTACAGGATTACTCGACCCGGTAGTAGGTGTTAAACCTGTTACAGAAACTAAGGGCTACAAAGGTCAGGTTTATGATTTTATTAAAGAAGCTCAGATTGCAATTAAAAAAGGTGGACGAGTTTTAGCAACAACATTAACTAAAAAAATGGCGGAAGACTTAACTGAATATTTGCAAGAGAAAAAAATCAAAACAGCCTATGTCCATAGTGACATTAAAGCACTTGATCGAATCGAGATTATTACTGATTTTAGAAAAGGAAAATACGACATACTTGTTGGAGTTAACTTACTTCGTGAAGGGTTGGATATGCCTGAGGTAACATTAATTGGAATTTTAGATGCTGATAAGGAAGGATTTTTGCGAAGTGAAACTGCACTTATTCAAACAATTGGACGTGCGGCGCGTAATGTAGATGGAAGAGTTATTTTGTACGCAGACGAAGTAACTGGCTCAATGGAACGTGCGATGGCAGAAACTTCGCGTCGTAGAGCGTTGCAAATGGTATATAACAAAAAACACGGGATTACTCCAAAAACTATTGCCAAGGAGATTAAAGATATTACCGACTCAATGAAAACTGATCATCAAAAGGCAGTGCAAACTTTGTTGAAAGTTGATATGAAACGAGCGGAAAAAAATCCAGATAAAGTTATTTCCCAAAAAGAAAAACAAATGAATGGTGCAGTTAAAATTTTAGACTTTGAGACAGCTGCAATTCTACGAGATGAAATAAAAGCAATTAAAGATAATCTAGAAAAAATAGAAAAGAAAAAAATCAAAGAAGAGAAAGTTGCACAAAAAGCTACAATAGAACAATTAGGGGACAACGAGTAATAGATATACTTTTAACAGGTATACTTAAAAGTAATGAAACGAACACAAAACAAAGGATTTACATTAATTGAAATTTTAATCACTGTTACTATAATTGGAGTACTTGCATCAGTAGTTGTTGGCTCGCTTTCAACGGCACGAGAAAAAGGAAATGATGCAGCTATAAAATCTACATTTTCAAGCTTACGTTCAGAGGCTGAAATTATTTTTGATGATACCGGTTCGTATGCAACTTTTTGTACAGAAATAGCAAATTTTATTGCCAATGCTGAAACTAAGTCGCTCGATGTAAATTGCATTGATGCAACAACACGTTGGGCAATTGAGGCGCAATTAAATGCAACTGATGAGTATTATTGTGTTGATTCTACAAACAAATCTTTTACAACAAATGCATCATCTATTACTGATACGGCTGATTATATTTGTGGAGAATAATTAAGGGTACTTGCCAAAACCTATTTATTTAGGTATTTTTTGATGTGAAGTTTAGAACGAGGTAGTTCTAAAAAAAAGAAAAGATCATTCAAAAGATATATATGTCACAAACATTATTTACAAATGTCCCATTCACCGTTATTCCGCTTGTAAGTGGAATTTTTGGAGGCAAGGAGATTGCTTCTGCGAAACTTGTTGCTGATGCAGGTCTGCTTCATGTGGGTATTGGAGAAGTATTGCGGAAAAAACAAAGTTACGTTGATTATTCTGATCCAGATTCACGAACAATCAGCGAACTTCAAAAAGCTCGTGCGCTTGTTTCAACCGACACAACACTGGAGCTCTTAGCTGAGCACGTTAATACAATCGACTTAAGTCAGTACTCAGGGATTATCCTTGAAGGTTTTCCTCGGAGGATGGATCAACTTGATCGACTTAACGAGTTTGGCGAGTCTGTTGGCGCAGATATAATTCAAGGTTATTACTTGGATGTTTCTGTGGGTGAAAGAAGGCGACGTGCCGAAGCAGCCGCAAAAGAACGCGCCATTAGGAATGATGGACATGTTCCATTTGATGTTGCTGACAAATTCTTTCAAGAAGAAACTATTCCATTGCTCAGAAGATGGATGACAGAGCGTCCTGTTCCTATAACACGCTTGTCTGCTGCAGACTGTGAAAGAACTAAACGCAAAGGCTCTGAACTTTGTGCGGAATTAATTAAGTGTCATCTTGCAACGCTTTGGGAAGAACCAAGTCTTCTTACTGTTGTGTAAGTATGTAATTTTTGCCACCAATTTTGGTTGGCAAAAATATTTTTCTTTATACAAAAACTATAATCTGCTACACTACTTTCTTACTATGGCAGATAAAAAGGCTCAAAAAAATAGTGTTGGTGGACCAGACGAAATTATCGTTCGTGGCGCTCGTACGCATAACTTAAAAAACATCACGGTTTCTATGCCACGAAACAAAATGGTGGTTATTTCTGGTCTTTCAGGTTCAGGAAAGTCGTCACTCGCGTTCGATACTATTTTTGCAGAAGGGCAGCGGCGTTACATTGAATCGTTGTCTGCATATGCGCGACAATTTTTGCGACAAATGCAAAAACCAGACGTTGATGAAATTGTTGGACTTTCGCCTGCAATTTCAATCGACCAAAAATCTCGTTCTAATAACCCTCGTTCAACAGTAGCTACTATTACAGAAATTTACGATTACTTGCGTATTTTATTTGCTCGTGTTGGTAAGCCGCATTGTTTGGAGTGTGGTCGCGAGATTAAAAAACTTTCTAAGGATGAAATTCTAAGTACTGTTATTTCGACTGTTAAGAAGATTGATCCAAAAAAACTCGGTGAGAATCAAAAGGTTATGGGTGTAAAAATTGATAAAATGAAAGTGCAAATTTTTGCACCAGTTGTTGTTGGTCGAAAGGGTGAGTATTATCAAATGCTATACGACTATTTAAATAAAGGGTATGAAAAAGCTCTAATTGATGGAAAAGAAGTTAAGCTGCGAGACAGAATCGAACTCACAAAAACCAAAAAGCACGACATCGATATTTTAATTGATGAATTTTATATTAGTGAAGTTAAAACTGGTTCAGATGATATTAAGGAACGACTATCTGATGCAATCGAATCGGCTATCGAGGAAACTGAAGGGTTGCTTAAAATTGTAAGTCCTATGGGTGAAAATTTAATGTCGTCGAAATTTATGTGTCCATACGACGGATTTTCATTTCCTGAAGTCGAGCCTCGATTATTTTCATTTAATTCACCGTACGGTGCTTGTGAACGTTGTAATGGTTTAGGTGTAAAACATATTCACTCTGATGAGCCATGTCCGCAATGTAAAGGTGTCCGATTACGAGAAGAGGCATTACATGTTTTTTTGAAAGACGGAAAAGAAAATGTCGATATTGTTTCAGTTACTGCTATGGCAATTAGTGATGCTTCATTGTTTTTTGACACATTAGATTTAACAGAAAAAGAACGAGATATTGCGAAAGTTGTTTTGAAAGAAATTTCATCTCGACTGCGATTTATGAATGATGTTGGAATTGAATATCTTTCGCTTGATCGTCGAGCTAACACACTTTCTGGAGGAGAGGCACAGCGAATTCGTCTTGCTTCACAACTTGGTTCTGGTTTAGTTGGTGCGTTATATGTTTTAGATGAACCGACAATTGGGCTTCACTCACGAGACAACGATAAGCTTATTCAAACGTTATTAGAATTACGCGACCTAGGAAACTCTGTAATTGTTGTTGAGCATGATGAAGATACTATTTATGCAGCAGATTATTTAATTGACATTGGCCCAGGTGCTGGTATTCATGGCGGGGAAGTTGTGGTGGCCGATGATTTAGATACATTGTTAACGCAAAAAACTAATCCTTCTGGTTCAAAAACACTTGCATATTTACGGGGAGAAGAGTCAATTCCGGTTCCTAAAAAACGACGCGATGAAAATAGAGGAAAAATATCAATTAAAGGTGCTGAAATCCATAATATTTCAAATATGAATATTGAAATTCCGTTAGGTAAACTACTTACTGTAACTGGAGTTTCTGGTTCAGGGAAATCGTCGCTTGTATATAACGTGTTGCATAAAAACCTTGAGGGAAGATACGACCGAAAACTACGAACAAATAAGCTATATAACTGTAAGGAGTTTACTGGAACTGAATATATTGGACGAGCTATTTTAATTAATCAATCTGCTATTGGAAGAACTCCTCGTTCTAACCCTGCAACATATACTGGGGCTTGGACACATATTCGTGACATGTTCGCAGAAACCGAAGAGGCTCGATATCGAGGTTGGAAAGCTGGGAGGTTTTCATTTAATGTGAAAGGTGGACGATGCGAAGCATGCCAAGGTAACGGACTTATTGCTGTTGAAATGCACTTTTTGCCAACAGTGTATGTAACATGTGATGTTTGTGATGGTAAACGATTTACTAAAGAAACACTTGAAGTTCAGTATAAAAAGAAAAATATTTACGATATTTTGAAGATGACAGTTGAAGAAGCGTTAACGTTCTTTGAAGATATTCCTGCAATTTATGACAGAATTCATTCACTCAATGATGTTGGCTTAGGATATTTAGAGCTTGGTCAATCTGCAACAACACTTTCTGGAGGAGAGGCACAGCGTGTAAAAATATCTTCAGAATTATACAGAGCACATGTTCAAAAAACTATTTACATTCTTGATGAGCCAACAATCGGACTTCATTATGAAGATGTACGAAAGCTTATTGAAATTTTGCAGAAATTAGTGGATAAAGGGAATACTGTGTTGGTTATCGAGCATAACCTAGAAGTTGTTAAATCTTCAGATTATGTAATTGATATTGGTCCTGAGGGGGGAAGTGGAGGAGGAAAAATTGTTGCCAAAGGAACTCCTGAGCAAGTTGCTGATAGCGGGAAAGGATATACAAGTAAGTATTTGAAAAGTGTGTTGGAGAAAGGGAAGAAGAAGTAAAGAAAAAGAAATTAACCTGCGTTTTGCATATTAATTTCACGAATTTGGTCTGTGATTTCTACCACCTCAAAGCCTTCGGCAACAAAGAATATCTCTGTTGTTGGATGTAAAAATAGCGCAGTTCTTGCTATGTCGAGTACTCTTACTCGAAGATGTGCTGCTTTGATATTTCTTGAAGTCACATTTTCAGTAATTTCATCAGAAATATCATCGTTATTAAAATATATTTTCATAATTTGCCCTTTTCATTTTTCACATTACTATTACAACCATGAATTTACAAGAGTTCAAAAACTTTAATCTTCCAGACACACCCGGTGTCTATTTGTTTACAAAGACATCACCTTCGCCCAAGGGTTCCGGTGTAACTAAGAAGAAGATTTTATATATAGGAAAGGCAACATCATTGCGAAGCAGAGTTCGTAGTTATTTTTCTAATGATCTTTTGAAAACGAGAAGTGTGCTTATTTTAGATATGGTGACAAATGCAGATACTGTTGAGTTTATAGAAACCGATTCTGTGTTAGAGGCTTTAGTTTTGGAAGCTGAGCTTATAAAAAAGCATCTTCCTGTTGCGAATACAAAAGAAAAAGACAACAAAAGTTATAGTTTTGCTGTAATAACTAAAGAAGATTTTCCACAAATTTTAATAGAACGAGGAAGAACGCTAGATTTTGATACAACAAAATTTTTAGCAGTGTACGGACCTTTTCCTTCACAAACACAACTACAAGCCGCATTAAAAATTATTCGTAAAATATTTCCTTTTCGTACAAATAACAACATCTCATCGCTTTATAAGCAAATAGGGCTAGAACCAGATTTAACGAGCGAAGAGGCAAAAATTAAATATAAAAAAAGTATTCGTCATATACGATTATTTTTACAAGGAAAGAAGAATGCTGTTATTAGCTTACTAGAAAAAGAGATGCAGGTTGCCGCAAAGCAAGAACGATTTGAAGATGCGGCAAAGATGAGAAATCAGATTTTTGCATTACAGCACATTAAGGATGTTTCATTACTAAAACACGATGCAATAAAAGAAAAAGGCAATGATGTGCGAGCTGCAACAAGAATTGAGGCATATGATGTTGCACATATGTCTGGAAAAAACTCAGTTGGAGTATTGACCGTTGTTGAAGATGGTGAGGTTAGAAAGTCTGAGTATAGAAAATTTATTTTACGAAAAACAAAACGTGGAGATGATGTTGGAGGATTAGAAGAAATATTACTGAGAAGATTACAACACACAGAGTGGCCTATGCCAGAAATTATTGTTTTAGATGGAGGTATTGGTCAGCGAAATCGTGCAGAGCAAGTAATGAAAGATTCATCAGTTACAGTGCATCTTGTTAACGTTGTTAAAAATGAAAAACATATACCAGAAAAATTTATTGGAGTTGAGCAGATTGTAAAAAATAATCAGCGTGCAATATTATTAGCTAATAGCGAGGCGCACAGATTTGCAATTGAATTTTATAGACTGAAGCAGAGAAAAAGTAGTTTAATAAAATCTACAGATTCCAAGAAAAATAAATAAGAGTTGGTATACTTATAAGTATATGATTCACACTATCGCAGTACTTCGTGGAGGACCTTCAAGTGAGTATGAGGTTTCACTTAAAACTGGAAAATCGGTTATTACGGCACTGCAAGATGTGTACCGAATAATTGATATTACAATTGATAAACAAGGTGTTTGGCATAAAGAGGGAATTGAAGTTGAGCCACTAAAAGTGTTGCGAGGAGTTGATGTTGTTTTTAATGCAATGCATGGAGAATATGGTGAAGATGGGCAAGTTCAGGAACTTTTGCAATGCCTAAACGTTCCATTCACTGGGCCAAAAAAACTGGCTGCCGTTGTTTCAATTAATAAAGTGAAAACTAAAGAATTGTATGAAAGCTACGACATTAAAACACCCGACTATCGAGTTGTGGAAAAAGGCGAAGATATACATCAGGTTGCCATTGAAATGGTGCGTGAATTTAGGATGCCAGTAATTGTAAAACCGGCAGACAAAGGTTCGTCAGTTGGAATTACCATAGCTACAAATTACAAAGAGCTTGAAAATGCATTCTCTGTATTGTTTGAAAACTGTAATGTGATACTCGTTGAAGAAGTAATTAAAGGAAAAGAGGGAACCGTTGGTGTTGTAGAAGGTCTACGAGACGAAAAATTATACACACTTCCAGTTGTCGAAATAATTCCTCCAAGTGATAAAAACTTTTTTGATTATAATGCCAAATATGGAGGGAAGACAAAAGAAATTTGCCCAGGAAATTTCACACAAAAAGAAAAAGAAACAATGAAGGAATATGCACGATTAGCACATCATATTTTAGGACTCCGACATTACTCACGTACCGATTTTATGATTCATCCAACTCGTGGAATTTTTACTCTTGAGACTAATGCATTGCCTGGTTTAACTTCAGAGTCGTTATTGCCAAAGGGTCTTGAAGCCGTGGGTGTAAGTTATAAAGATTTTCTAAAGCATGTTTTAGAAACTGCTTTTAAAGATTCTAAGCATAAATAAGATAAAGACTTGCACACAAAAAAGAGTAGTGTACAATCATTTGCACCTGAATTAGTTAGGTAATTTGGGCCCGTAAGAAAAATCTTTCGTGCCCTGCATTCAGATATAATAAAAATGTAATTTTTATTATATTCTTCAATTGGGCCCGTAGCTCATCTGGCTAGAGCGCCTCACTTGCACTGAGGAGGTGGCAGGTTCAAGTCCTGTCGGGTCCACAAAATGAAACTTCAGGTAGGAGTAAAAGTTTTTCTAAAAAATAGCACAGGCCTTTTTTACTATTACAGAGAAATTTAGAGAAATATAATAAAGTGAAAGGTTCATGGGATATTGTTGGAGGGAGAATAAATCCTGGCTTGTCACTCGTTACTAATTTAAAAAGAGAGGTTTTTGAAGAAACACAACTCACTTTTATTGATGAAAAATTAATTCATGCGCAAGATATTCTTTTAGAAGAAAAACACGTTGTTCGATTAACATATGTTGCTCAAGTAAATAATGAAGAAAATCTTGTTTTAGATACTTCTGAAAATATTAATTATAGATGGTTAACCCTTAATGAGATTGGTACTCAGGAAGATTTAGATATCTACGTAAAAGAAATTATTAACGCAAAGCTTATTTAAAGTAATTTTTAAGTTATAATTACGACATGAAATTACGAGCTGTTCTTGCTATTCAACGATTCCTTACAATTGGTATTCCATGTATGTTAGTTGCGGCACTTTGGTATGCAATGGTGCAAAGTGCCGACAAACAGCTTGTTTTTATTCCATACTCGATTGACGACCGCGAAACCGTTGAACAGCTAAAGGCTGATGGGTATTTAAATAATCCATTTATGTATGCTGCCATTAGTAGTGCAGTTGAATTTGGTGTTGATATTGAATCGGGTGGGTATACACTTTCAAAAATGATGGGGCCATTTTCTATGCTTGCTGCCTTAACAGCTCCAGAATATAAATACATTTCTTTTTATGAAGGATTGCGAAGGGAAGAGATTGCAGACATAGTTGGAGATAAGTTAAATTGGGATGAAGCAAAGAAATTATCTTTTGCCACCACCATTCCAATTTGCACTGAGTCTGGAGGAGAAGGATATTTGAAATCTGGTAAATATATTATTCACAAGGATGAAACACCTGAGCATGTGCGAAAACGAATGGAAGCAGAAATGTTTGCAGCCATTGATGCTGTGGTTGGTGCTAACAATAGCTCTGCAAGTTCAAAACATGAAATAGTAACGATTGCCTCACTTATTCAACGAGAAGCTGCGGGGAAGCATGATATGAATATTATTTCTGGAGTTATTCAAAATAGAATAAATAAAGGAATGCGATTACAGATTGATGCAACACTACAATATATTAAAGCTAATGGGGAAGAAGATGTTTGGTGGCCACTTGTTTATGCTGAAGATAAATATCTTGATTCACCCTTTAACACCTATCGAAATTCAGGATTACCTCCTGCGCCAATTGCTAGTCCGGGAGAGGCTGCATTAGCTGCTGCAACAAATCCAATTAAAACAGATTGTTTATTTTATATTCATGACAGAAACAGAGTGATACATTGTGCCTCAAATTACGATGATCATAAAAGAAACATTGCAAAGTATCTTAAGTAACACGTGGTATAGTTGTTACATAATTCACAAATAATACAATGAAACTATCTATCACTTTTTCAGTAATCGTTGCCATTTTATCTCTCTTTTTTGCATTTCAAAATAATGAACCTGTAACGATTTCATATTTTAAGACAACATTTGAAGGTTCATTAGCCTTAATAATTATTTCTGCATTACTCGTTGGATTTATTGTTGGTGTTGTTTTGATGATCCCTTCGGTAGTCAGGGCACGTTTTGAATCAAAAAAACAAAAGAAAGAGATTGGTTCACTACAAAAAGAGCTTGAAGATAGTGGAACTATTAGTTATGAATCAGAGGGACTAGGAGACGAAGGAGCAATAAAATAAGATAATTTGTAAAAGAACATAAATATTGCTACCATATCTTTACTATGAATTTCTTAGCAAAAGCAATGCTTAAAAAGCAGCTATCACAATTACCAAAAGATCAAGCCGACATGATGCTCCGAGCTGTAGAAGAACATCCTGAAATTTTTGAAAAAATGGCAAAAGAAATTAAAGAGAAAGTTAAAAATGGTGTTAATAAACAAAATGCAGCAATGTCTGTAATGATGGCTCATCAAAACGAGCTTCGAAATATCTTGATGAAGCAAAACAACCTCAAGAAGTAATAATTAACTATACATCTACCATGTCACTATCTATTGGTATCGTTGGGCTTCCAAATGTTGGTAAGTCAACACTTTTTAATGCATTAACAAAGCAGTCAGTTCCATCAGAGAATTATCCTTTTTGTACCATTGATCCTTCTGTAGGAGTTGTTGGAGTTCCAGATGAGCGACTCTATAAACTGGCTGAAATCAGTAAGTCTGTGAAAGTTATTCCAGCGGCTGTAGAATTTACCGACATTGCTGGATTAGTTAAGGGTGCAGCTGATGGTGAAGGGTTAGGAAATAAATTTTTAGCTAATATCCGTGACACTGATGCAATAGCTCATGTAGTTCGAATTTTTGATAACGACAGAATTATTCACGTGCATGGAGCGGTTAATCCGCTAGATGATATCCGGGTTATTAACCTTGAATTAGTTATTGCTGATTTACAGACAGTTGAAAATCGTATTGCTAAAATTGGAAAAGATGTAAAGAGAAACGATAAAGACGCTGTAAAAGAGCAAATCTTACTTGATAAAATAGCATTTGTTCTAAAAGATCAAAAACTAGCTAATAGTATTTTACATTCACTTACTGAAGAGGAATTGAAGATATTTAAAGGTTTGCATTTACTTACAGCTAAACCAATGTTGTATGTACTTAATCGTCAGAGTGGGTCAAAAAACATAGACGATCCTGAATCAAGTTCAGGACAAGCTCACAATGAAAAGTATAAAGAACTACTAACCTTTTTTGAAGAAACTGGAGCAACATACGTGGTACTCGATGCTGCCACAGAAGCAGAACTAATTGATGTTGAGGGGGAAGAAAAAGCTGAATTACTACAAGCTGTTGGAATTGAAATGTCTGGATTGGATAGTCTGATCGTTAAAGGATACGAAATTTTAGGATTAGTAACATACTTCACTACGGGAGAAACTGAATCTAGAGCATGGACAACAAGAGTTGGTTCAACTGCACCAGAGGCTGGAACAGCAATTCACACCGACTTTAAAACAAAGTTCATTAAAGCTGATGTTGTTGCATACAATGATTTAGTTGAAATGGGCTCATATGCTGTCGCTCGTGAAAAAGGTAAAGTTCGAATTGAAGGCAAGCAGTATGTCGTGCAAGATGGTGATGTTATTGAGTTTAAAATTTAATAGGCGTAGTATTAAAATATTAATTTATATATGAAAATAATTACACCAAAAGATTTCTTTTTATACATAAGCGCAACGTTGTTCTTATTTTTAAGTGCGTTTAGTTTTCTACAATTTATTTTTGCGGTAACAAATATTGCATTCCCGGAAATTAACGAATATTACAGCAGTAATTATGAAATGCTTCGATTTGCATTGTCGTTACTTATTGTTTCATTTCCACTCTTGATATTTTTTACAAGAAAAGTGAATGCTTACTTACACAAAAATACTGAAGAACGTGAAAATACTATTCGTAAATGGCTTACGTATTTCACATTATTTATTACAACAATTACTTCTGTAATTACGTTAGTTGTTTTACTAAACTTCTTCTTAGATGGATCGGTAACGACTCGGTTTATTATTAAAACCGCATCTGTGCTTGTTGTTGCATCAGGAATATTTCTATTTTATAAAAAAGATTTAAATGGTGTTTGGTATACAAAACCGCAAGATTCTAAAAAAGTAGGTTATGTAGTTTCAGTAATTGTGCTTATTGCGATTGTTTCAGGATTTATGGTTATTGGGTCTCCTGCAGAGCAAAGAAGAATAAAAAATGACACTGAGCGAGTTACTAATTTACGTTCGGTGCAATATGAAGTGCTAGATTATTGGCAACGAACTAAGACTTTGCCAGATTCTCTTACAACACTTAATGACCCACTTCGTTATTTTGTGGAATCCAAAGATCCAGTGACTGGTGAAAATTACATCTATACTAAAAAAGATGATTTGATTTTTGAGCTATGTGCAACCTTTGAAACCAAATCTCCTGGACAAGAAAATCAACTTGATGTCTCTTTGCGCCCATATAAGGCAGGTTACTTAGAGGAGGATGAAAACTGGCAACATGGTAGTGGGTACACGTGTTTTGAGCGAACAATTAATCCGGAAATACATAGCATTAATCAGTAAATATTTTTATGAAAGAGTATAACCACAAAGAAATTGAAGCTAAGTGGCAAAAGCAATGGAAAGATTCTGAATTATATAAAACAGAGAATTCTGTTGGTGAAAAAGAAAATGAATACGTGCTTGTAGAATTTCCGTACCCTTCTGGGAATCTTCATGTTGGTCATTGGTTTGCATTTGGTGTAACTGATATTTATGCACGCTACATGAAATTGCGAGGTAAAAATGTGTTATTTCCAATTGGGTTTGATGCCTTTGGCTTACCAGCAGAAAATGCGGCAATTAAGCATGGTCTTAATCCTCGAGTTTGGACAGAAAAAAACATGGAAGACATGCGTTCGCAACTTCATTCTATTGGAGCTATGTTTGATTGGTCACGAGAAGTTGTTACATGTCATCCTGAATACTATAAATGGACACAATGGTTATTTTTGCAGTTACACAGCGCGGGATTAGTTGAAAAGCGAGCTACAACTGTTAATTGGGATCCTGTAGACAAAACGGTACTCGCCAACGAACAAGTACTTCCTGATGGAACAGCAGAGCGTTCTGGAGCACTTGTAGAACAAAAAGAGATGAACCAGTGGACAATTGGCATTACTAAGTACGCCGACAGATTAATAGATGATTTAGATGAACTAGATTGGCCACAAGCAATAAAAGATTCACAGAAAAATTGGATTGGAAGAAGTAAAGGCGCAGAACTTTCTTTTTCAGTAAAAAAATCTGAAAATATAATTGATGTTTTTACAACGCGACCAGATACATTGTTTGGTGTTACATACATGGTCTTGGCTCCAGAACACAAACTTGTAAAAAGTTTTCTAGAAAGTGAGATGATTACTAACAAAGACGAAGTGTCTGACTATGTTGAAAAAACTGCACGAAAGTCAGAGCGCGATCGCCTTATCGGAGAAAAAGAAAAAAATGGAGTACAGCTCGATGGTGTGTTTGCGATTAATCCAGTAAATAACAAAGAAGTACCAGTATTTATTGCGGATTATGTGCTAGCTAGTTATGGAACTGGTGCAATTATGGCAGTGCCTGCGCATGATGAACGAGATAATGAATTTGCGAAGAGGTTTAATTTGGAAATTAAACCTGTAGTTGCAAATGTATATTTTGATGGGAGAGAACCTCATGTTTCTGGGAAAGAAGTGGTATACAGAAAAGGTATTGTTGCTATTTTGTATAACAGTAAAGACGATACATATTTATTGCTTGATTGGCCAAAGCAAAACTGGAGAACCTTTGTGTGTGGAGGGGTTGAAGGTAATGAGAGTTTCATTGATGCAGCCAAAAGAGAAATTATTGAAGAGACTGGTTATACAGATGTAACTTTCAAGCGATTATTAATTGGTCCAGTATTATCTGAATTTTTTGCAAAACATAAAGACGTGAATAGAATTGCAGAACAAGAATTTCTTTTATTTGAATTAGAAAGTGATACACAGGTTGCAATTAGTGATGCTGAAAAAGAAAAACACCACTATTCTTGGGTAAAACTTGAAGAAATTACTGAAGATATAAACCATGCTGAGGCTCGAGATGTATTAAAAGCAATTAAATCACAAGAACCATATTTTTTTGCTGGTTCAAAGGGAAAGTTAATAAATTCTGAAGAATTTAATGGTCTAACTGTTGAAGATGCTAAAGAAAAAATTACAGAACATGTGGGAGGAAAAATGACGAATACATACAAGTTGCGAGACTGGATTGTTTCTCGACAGCGCTATTGGGGATGTCCAATTCCATTTATTCACTGTGAATCATGCGGAGCAGTTCCTGTTCCAGAAAATCAACTTCCTGTTGTGTTACCAGATGTTAAAGATTACTTACCAAATGATTTAGGACAATCACCATTATCTAAAGCGGATGACTGGGTGAATGTACAATGTCCAAAGTGTAATACTGCTGCAAAACGAGAAACAGATACACTCGATACATTTTTAGATTCATCTTGGTATTTCTTGCGCTATTGTGATCCGAACAATAGCGAGCACTTTGCAACTAAAGAAGATCTTGAGCAGTGGATGCCGGTAAACTTTTATTCAGGTGGCGCAGAGCATACAACTATGCACTTGCTATACTCTCGTTTCTTTCATATAGCACTGTTCGATTTGAAGCTTGTTCCTGAAAGTGAGCCATATAAATTTCGTTTAAATAGAGGGCTTATTCTTGGGACGGATGGAAACAAAATGAGTAAATCGAAAGGGAACGTAATCGACCCAGACAAAGAAGTTGCACAATTTGGTGCTGATGTTGTTCGAACCTACTTAGCATTTTTGGGCCCATATAATGAACCAGGAAATTATCCTTGGGACCAGAATGGGATTGTTGGAATTCGAAGATTTATGGAGCGATTTGCAGCCATTGAAGACTACATAAAAGATAAAACCCCTCCACAAGTTACACGACAATTGCATCAAACAATTAAACGGGTTGGTAAAGATGTACAGCGTCTTAAGTTAAATACTGCAATCTCTCATAACATGGTTTTACTTAATCTAGTAATTAAAGAGGGGATTAGTAAAGCAGACGCAGAAATGATAATTATTTTAATGTCACCATTTGCACCACATTTATGTGAAGAATTATGGGAAGTACTTGGAAACAAAAGTTCTATTCACCTAGAGTCGTGGCCAACTTACGATCCTCAACTTTTAGAATCTGATGAAGTGACGCTTGCAATTCAAATTAATGGAAAAGTTCGTGATGAAATAACGGTCTCAAAAGACAAAGATGAGTCCAGCTTGCAAAAAGAAGTTGTCCAACGAGAAGGTGTCAAAAAATGGCTTGAAGATAAAGAAATTAAGAAATTTATTTATGTAAAAAATAAATTGATTTCTATCGTTGTTTAGCTAGTTTGAGGCTTAACAAAGCCACAAAAATAAACTTGACACATATCTAACCCAATGCTACTCTTGTTAAAGCTAAACGCTACCTAGATATTTCATTCGTTACATAATTATTCAATAGAACCCCTATTTATGGCAACAATTACATTCAAACCTAAGCAGGTAACGAAAAAGTTACTAGACGTGCTTCCAGAACGAGCACGTGATATTTTAATTAACCGATACGGTTTAGGTAAAGAATCAGAAAAACAAACATTAGAAGCAATTGGAAAAAAATATGGCATTACTCGAGAGCGAGTGCGTCAAATTGAAGAACATTCACTTGCGACAATTCGAAAGTCAGACGTATTTGATGAAACACAGTCTATTTTTGATGAAATGAAACTCGTGATTGAAACACTTGGTAGTGTTGTTTCGGAACATGAACTCCTTTCACATCTTTCTCAAAATAAAAATACTCAAAATCATGCACATTTTTTACTAGTGCTTGGTCATTACTTTACTAAGTTTAAAGAAGATAGTCATTTTGAAAGTCGATGGGGTGTAAACGAAAAATTCTCACGATCAATCGAAGAGTCAATTAAGAAATTATATGAATCGCTTAATGACGAAGATATTCTTCCAGAATCAGATTTAATTACATCATTCTTGACTCACTTAAAAGAACTATCAGATAATTACAAAGATGAGGAGGTTCTAAAGCGATGGCTTGGAATGTCTAAGAAAATTGATAAAAATCCACTTGGAGAGTGGGGGAAATCTGAATCACCAAATATTAATGTTAAGGGAATGCGTGATTATGCTTTTTTGGTTATTCGACGTCATGGTTCTCCAATTCATTTCCGTGAAGTCGCAGAACAAATTTCAAAATACTTTGATAAAAAGGCTCATGTTGCTACAACACACAATGAATTAATTAAAGATGATCGTTTTGTGCTCGTAGGACGAGGTCTCTATGCACTCTCTGATTGGGGTTACATGAGTGGAGTTGTTCGAGATGTTATTTCAGAACTACTAGAAAAACATGGACCAATGACCAAAGAGGAGATTATAGAGAAAGTGATGAAGGAGCGATATGTTAAAGAAAATACTATTATTGTGAATTTACAAAATCCTGATCATTTTAAAAAAGATGATGAAGGGAAGTATCACGTAATGGTATAAATAAAAAAATCAGGAGATAGTGATAAAAATCAACATAGCTATGTTGATTTTTATTTTATGACGAGAAACATGATAAAATAATGACATATTTATGATACAAGGCTTGCTTGATTTCTTTCTAATACTTATTCCAATTGTATTCCCAATCGGTTTATTTTTTCTATTATTAACACTTCTAAAAGAATCAAGTCGTAAAAAGTATATTGCAGCAATAGAAGGTGTCATACTTGAAGTAGTTCCTCCTATGGATATTGAGAAATCACCAGCAGCAATGGAATTGTTTTTAACAACAATGTTTAATAAAGGAGATGCAGAAAATCCATACGATAAATATATTAAAGGAAAAATCCGCCCGTGGTTTTCATTAGAAATGGTTTCTTTAGAGGGAGTTGTTCATTTTTTTATTTGGACACCAAAAAATAAAGTAAAAGATGTTGAGTCGCAATTATATGCACAATTTCCTGGAATTGAGGTTCAGCCTGTAGACGATTATATGTCTGGAATTGAATATCATGATGGTGTTGAATTGTTTGGTGCAGAAATGGGATTAACAAGTCCAGATCCTTATCCAATAAAAACATATGTAGACTATGGACTTGATAAAGAAACTGAGGAAGGTTTTAAAGTAGATCCAATTACTCCAATTATTGAAACACTTGGTTCATTAGGAAAAGGTCATATGATGGCAATACAAATTATTTTTAGAGCACATCTAGAAGAAGACAAAGATACCAGCAAACTAATTGGAGGTGTTCAAGATAATTGGCATGTAGAAGCAAAAGCAGAAATTAGAAAAATTCGTGAAGGAGCGGTTATCGAAGTTCAAGAAGGTGACACTAAAAAGAAACTTCCACAAATGACAAAAGGTGAATCTAATATTATTGAAGCACTCGAGCGAAGTATTTCAAAAACTGGATTTGATGTAGGAATACGAGTTATGTACTTAGCTGAAAAAAACACCTTTGATGGTGGAAATATTAGCTCAATGCTTGGTTCATTTAAACAATTTAATGCGCCCGGATTGAATGGGTTTAAACCAATTCATCTTACAAAAACAAAGTATGATTGGATGGATAGAAAAGGAAGAAAAGCTAAAGAATTAAAAGAAGAGTTCATAGATGCTTATAAGGAGCGTGCGTATTTTTGGCGTCCAGTTAAAAAGCATCGAGCAATTTTACCAGATCAGGTAATTGAGAGAAAGAAATTTATTTTAAATACTGAAGAACTTGCTACAATATACCATTATCCTGGGCGTGTTTCTGGAACACCATCAGTAGAACGAGTGCAATCAAAGAAGGCAGTACCGCCGTCAAATTTACCAATGTAACGATAGTTATGAATTTTGAAAAACAAGAAGAAGTATTTGTGACTACAGACGAAAAGGCGTATAAGAAAGGAATGCTTTATCAGGCTGCAAGGAAACATAAACAAATTGGCTACTTTTTCCTATTATGTGTAGTAATTTTTTTATTTGTACTGTATTTGTTTACACCAACCTTAATTTCATATCCAAAAATATTTACCATTGAACAAGGGATGTCGCTTAAGCAAGCGACACATCTTCTAAAAGATGCAGATATTGTTCGATCAGCAACTTTAACAAATATTCTAGTTACACTAGAAGCAGGAGAAGGAGGGGTTGTTTCTGGTACGTATATTTTAAAAGAACCCAATTCTCTTGGTGATGTTGTGAAAAAAATTACTTCAGGAGATTTTGGTCTAATTCCAAAAACAATACGAATTGTTGAAGGCTCTACTAATGAGGAAATAGCGAATTTTTTTGCAGCTGAGTTTAAGAATTTTAACAAAGATGCATTTATTACTTATTTGAACGAAAATGGTATTGAAGAAGGTTTTTTGTTTCCAGACACCTACAAATTTTTACCAAATGCAAACGAAATTACAGTTGTAGAGACGTTGGTACGTACTTTTAATGAAAAAGTGCGTACTTCTGAAATAGTAGCATCTAGCGATTTGCCTTTACGTGACATAGTTATTATGGCGAGTATTATTGAAAAGGAAGCAGATGCAGGCTCTAGGCAAGAAGTTTCAAATATACTTTGGAAACGATTATCTATCGAAATGCCGTTGCAGGTAGATGCATCATTTGTGTATTCAGTAAACAAAGACACATTTCAGCTTTCATTAGAAGACTTGCAAGATGAAACAAATCCTTATAATACCTACGTATATAAAGGTTTACCTCCAACTGCAATAAGTAATCCTAGTCTTGCTGCGCTAGAGGCTGCTGCAAAACCAGAAAAAACAGATTATTTGTATTTTTTAACTGGTAGTGATGGAACGATGTATTATGCAAAAGATTTTAAAACACATATTCGGAATAGAAGGTTTTTAGAATAAAAGAAAAAAGAATTGTTAAGCAACAATTCTAAGTTTTTGAGATGTTCGTTGCAGAAACTCTCCAGGGCTTTTGACTCCAGTATACAATTCTGGAATGTGCTGAAAGTGGTTTATCGTTGTCTGCTCCCATCTCCTTTCGTCAAAAGAGTAAACATACCCTTTGTTAATGTTCAAGCAGAATACGAATGGATACATAAGCACGTTGAGCTGTGGCAAGCTGCCATAACCCTTTGGCACTTGATATGCTTTGCAAACATAGCACCGGCAAGAATTAGAAATATTTGTGATCATAATACATTTACGTAACAATCGCACAAAAAACTGCATTGTCAATAGTAAAAATTAGTAGTAGTATTTTTCTGTGTTACAGAATACTAAAAAAGTATATGTTGGTATGTCGGGAGGAGTCGATTCTGCTGTAGCAGCTTCACTACTTAAAAAAGAGGATTTTGATGTTCTTGGTGTATTTATTAAAATATGGCATCCAACGATATCAAATTGCGACTGGAAAGCAGAAATGCGCGATGCAATGCGTGTATGTGCACATCTTGCAATACCGTTTAAGATGATTGATTTATCTGATTTGTATTTTGAAAAAGTGATTGGCTATATGCTTGATGAATATAAGCATGGCAGAACCCCTAATCCTGATGTTATGTGCAATGAAGTTGTTAAGTTTGGTGCTTTTTATGATTGGGCAATTACTAACGGTGCTGATTATATTGCAACAGGTCATTATGCTCAAATTGTTACGTCTGAAACTGGCTATTATATGAAACAGGGTATTGACGAAGGAAAAGATCAGACATATTTTTTATGGAGAATTAAAAAAGAGCAACTAGAGAGAATTTTTTTTCCGATTGGAAAATTCACGAAACAAAAAATACGTTCAATTGCAGAGAAAATAGCACTACCAAATGCGAACAAACGCGACAGTCAGGGTCTTTGCTTCATTGGAGATATAAACGTTAAGCAATTCATTAAAAATAATATTAAAGTTAAGCCTGGTGTAGTTTTAACCGAATCAGGAGAAATTATTGGTGAACATGACGGTGCTATTCTTTACACTGTGGGTGAGCGACATGGTTTTAAAACAACCACAAAGAATGCCGAGAACAAGCCTTATTTTGTAGTTACTACAAATTATAAGAATAATACTATTACTGTTACAAACAACTATGAAGAATTAACTGGTGCAACAGAAGAATTACAACTTTCCGATGTAAATTTATTTGTTACAAAAGAGTATTTTACAAACAATAATAAAATTTTTGCTATGTGTAGATATCATGCTCCATTGCAGTTATGTACTCTTTATTTTGATTCTGAAAAAGATGGAGTTGTTTTGAAATTTAAAAAACCACAAGAAAAAATTGCAAAAGGACAGTCTGTTGTGTTTTATGATGAATCAGGAATTTGTTTAGGAGGATCTGTCGTATCTTAATTAAACTAATGTTATACTCAAAAACATCATGAAAAAAACTTTAAGTATTGTTATATTCGTTGTATTGCTAATTATCATTATTCTAATGTATTTTGGTGTTAAAAATCAGAAGCAGGAAGTTGTTAAAATTAGTGAGCGAGAGCAAATTCAAGAGCAAAATACTGTAGCACCTAAAAAAACTTTAACGGTAAAACATCAATACAGAGATGGTGCGCATACATATGTTGGAAGTATTGATATTCCAAGCCCTTGTCATACACTTTCAACTGATGTTACTCAAAATAATGAGGAAAACACTGCTGTTGTAAAACTTGTAATTAAACAGCCAGTTGCAGATGCTCTGTGTGCACAAGTAATTACTCCAACACCTTTCGAGGTCACATTTAAAACTCCAGAAAATAGAGAAGTATTTTTTACTGTTGACGGTGCTGCTGTAAATATTAATCAGTTCGAAGTTCCTCCAGCTCAAAAAATTGATACGGCAGATTTATACATAAAAGGGTAACTAACATTGCTTATGTCTATGGAACTATCTTCAAAAGAACTTTATGTAATTAAAGGAAATGGAAAGCGAGAACTTTTTGATGCAAAAAAGTTACATGAATCACTTCTACAAGCAGGAGCAACGGTTTTTGTTGCCGACGATATTACAGAACTAATTGACAAAAAACTCAAGCCAGGAACAACGACTGCTTATATCTACAAACAAGCTTTTAAATTACTTCGTAAAGTAGAGAAACGTTCGGCGGTTACATACTCTTTGCGGCGTTCTATAGAAGGATTGGGCCCAACAGGTTTTCCATTTGAAACCTACATTGCGCAACTACTAGAGAAAAAGGGTTACAAAACACTTGTAGGGCAAGTTGTGCAAGGTAAATGTAGTGAACATGAAGTGGATGTTATTGCTTGGAATAAAAATCATTGTTTGTTTATCGAAGCAAAATTTCATAATCAACGAGGCGTTAAAAGCGACACAAAAACAGCACTTTATGTAAAAGCTCGATTCGATGATTTAGAAGGTCAAGAAATTAAACTTGGCGGAGAATTACGAACCATGACTCGTGGGTTACTTATCACAAATACTAAGTTTACTGAAAATTCTAAAAAATACGTAGCATGCACTGGCACCTACGACATGATTAGCTGGGAGTATCCTAAAAAAGGTAATTTATATGACTTAGTGTATGAAACAGGTATGCATCCTATTACTTGTCTCCCGCAACTTTCTGAATACAATAAACAAGAATTGCTAAAGCGAGGAATTGTAAACTGCTTAGATGTTAAGAATCACCCTGATGTTCTAAAAGAAGTGGGTGTCAGTAAAGGGAAATTAGATGATATTATGAGAAATATAGACCAACTTTGCTCTATTCAGGCTCACGAAGATAATTAGATACTATGAATTCCACTGAAATACGAAAGAGATTCTTAACTTTTTTTGAAAAACGAGGGCATGTAATAATCCCTTCAGCTTCTTTGATTCCAGAAAATGATCCAAGTGTTTTATTTACAACTGCTGGAATGCAACCACTCGTACCATATTTACTTGGAGAAAAGCACCCAAGTGGTACTCGATTAGTAAATTTTCAAAAAGTTGTTAGAACAGTCGATATTGATGAGGTTGGAGACAATACCCATTTAACTTTTTTTGAAATGATGGGAAACTGGTCGCTAGGAGACTATTTCAAAAAAGAAGCTATTACATGGAGTTATGAATTATTAACAAACAAGGAAGAAGGATTTGGTCTTGATCCATCGCGCCTGTATGTAACTTGCTTTGAGGGTGATGAAAATGCACCAAAAGATACTGAATCTGCTGAAATATGGATGTCGCTTGGTGTTCCAGAAAATCATGTTTATTTTATGGGTGCTAGTAGTAATTGGTGGCCACAACCTAAAGATAAGGATGAGTACTCTGGACCTTGTGGACCAGACACTGAAATGTTTTACGATATGAAGGGTGGATTAAATCTAACTTCTAAAGAGGAATTTATCGTAGCAGACAGTAAACAGGATATTGTTGAGATATGGAATGATGTATTTATGGAGTACAAAAAGAAAAATGGAAAAGTTGTCGGTAAATTAGAAAGTAAAAATGTTGATACTGGTTCAGGATTTGAACGAATTGCGGCGGTATTGCAAGGAAAAGAAACAGTATTTGATACTGACATATTTCAGCCTATTTTAGAAAAAATAAAAGAACTCTCGAATCGCTACAATGAAACTTCCGGAAAAATTATTGCCGATCATCTTCGTGCAGCTGTATTTATGATTTCCGATGGTGTTATTCCATCAAATACAGATCAAGGTTATGTAATACGACGATTAATTCGACGTGCAATTAAAAATGCAAAAGCAGTTGATAGTGTGGATGGTTCATTAGAAAGTGTTTTGCGAAAGATTATTGAAATTAGTAGTGTTGCTTATCCAGAATTAGAAACTAATACATTACACATTGTTACAGTTTTTAATAAAGAAGAGACCAACTTTAATAAAACTCTTGAAAAAGGGTTGAAGCAGTTAGAAAAAATTGTTGAAAAGGGTGAAAAACTTGATGGTGAAACAGCTTTCACCTTATTTTCATCTTACGGTTTTCCTAAAGAGTTAATAAAAGAGGCTGCGGAAGAACGTGGCCTTTCTTTCGACGGAAATGTGTTCGATGAAGCAATGAAAAAACATCAGGAAGCATCTAAAACTGCGTCTGTTGGTAAATTTAAAGGTGGAATGGCGGGAGATGGAGAGCAAGAAAGAAAATATCATACAACAACACACTTATTACATGCAGCGCTTCGAGAAGTTCTTGGAAATCATGTCGAGCAAAAGGGAAGCAATATCACTGCTGAACGCTTGCGGTTCGATTTTTCTCATCCAGAAAAAATGACAGATCAGGAAAAAGAACAGGTTACTGAATGGGTAAATAATAAAATTACAAAAAAAGTTCCAATGATTCGAGAAGAAATGTCGTTTGATGAAGCTAAATTGAAAGGCGCAATTGGATTATTTGAAGATAAGTATGGAGATGTTGTTTCTGTGTACTCGATGGTCGCCGATAATGGAACTGTTATTAGTCGTGAATTGTGTGGAGGACCTCATGTTGAAAATACTTCGGTGTTAGGAACTTTTAGAATAAAGAAGGAAGAAGCAAGTAGTGCTGGAATACGAAGAATTAAAGCTGTGCTAGAATAAGGGTTATATTGGCACTTACAAGCTTTCTATGGCCTTTGGAAAATCTTCAAAACACGCAAAGAAATTCAAGAAACAAACACTATTGATTACTATTCGAAGTGGTTCAGTTTCTTTTACTTTAGTTGATTACCACACAGTAGAATTTACAAAGCCATATATTCTATTCGATAAAAAAACAGCTATTACATTTGCATCAGAAGTTGATGCTGAAACTTTTATTTGTAAAACAGAATCTGTAGTCGAACAAGAATTAGAAAAATTTATCACTGAAGCTGCTCGTTATTTTATTGAAAACGAACTTGGACAAATCGACATTAATGATGTTTCTGTAATTTATAGTGCGCCGTGGTATGGCATTATTACACAAGATATTGTGATACAAAAAGAACAGGAATTTGAACTTACAGAAAAAAAGTTCAATGAGATAGTTATTGAACAAGTTAAGAAAAATAATAAAACTGATTATGACATTATTGAACGTCATATCACTCATGTAATATTGAATGGCTATGAACTAACAAACCCATTCGGTAAAAAAGCAAAAGAATTAACAATTTCAATCTACGTTAGTTATCTTGAAAAGAAATGTAAAAAAGGAATGAGTGAAATTGTAGAAAAGCATACGGGAGCAAAAGAGATTCACTTTGGTACACAACCTTTGGTTTCATTCCTTTCACTACGAGATTTGTTGCACATGCATCATTCTTACGCACAAGTTCATGTTACTTCTGAAACAACTGAACTTTACATAATTAAACAAGGTGCAGTTGCACATATTGCACAAATTCCTTTTGGAAAAAAATGGATTATTGATTCTTATGTCAAGCAAACGAAATATAGCCCTGAAGTAGCATTGTCTAAAATAAAACAATTTAAGAAAGAAGTAGAGCCAGATATTGTGTTGTCATCCATAGAGAAAAGTTGGACAAAATCTCTCTTAAGTCTTCTGCAAGAATCGAATATACAGCTTCCAAATTATATTTACATGACAGGATCTCTTGATATGCAGCACATAATTACAAATTTTATACAAAGTGTAGAAGCTGCCGATGCAATGTTTACTAAAGATGCTCGAACTGTTGTGACCACTATAAAGACCAATCAATTTATAGACCACTTCGAATGGCAAAATCCTGACATGCCAAGTAGTATGCCTGTTGATGTTTTATTGCATACATATTTTATCAAACTAAAACATGGGTTATAATAAAACGATATTAGTAACTTACCTGTATGAACGACATCATTCCACCAAATAGAAAAAGAAGTATAAGAGATATTCCAATTCCTGATAAAGATGAAGAAAGAGTTGTTGCTATTCGAGAAAAAACTAAACAACCAAGTAGAACTCGACATCACTCCTTGGAAAATAAACGATCTGCTAAACGTAAGTATGAAGAGGAATATGAAGCGGATGAGGAAGATGAAGATGACGAAGCAGAGTATGATGATGAAATAGAAACTACAAACCATCATTCACAAAAAAGCAGAAGATTAGATTCAAGTTTTTATAAAAAAAATTCTGGCCCGAAAAAAGTTATCTTAGGGGTAATTTTTCTAGCAGTACTATTATTTTTTATTGTAATAACTTTTAGAAATGGTGCAGAAGTTACCGTTGAACCTAAAACATTAGACACAACAATTTCCACTGAAATTCAAGCAGTAAATACAGGTAATGAAAATCAAGAAGCTGCAAATGGACTATCGTTTACTACTGAAACAACAACTGTTTCTGTTTCTGAAACAGTTGTTGCTACTGGGGAAGAAAATGTGGAAGAAAAAGCCAGTGGTACAATTACAATCTCAAATGAATTTAGTGAGAATCCACAACGACTAATTACTAAGACACGTTTTGAATCACCAAATGGAAAAGTGTACAGAATTCAAGAATCTATATCAGTTCCAGGCTATACAGAAGATGCTTCCGGTAATAAAACTCCTGGAACAATCAGCGTTACTGTTATTGCCGATGAAGCAGGTGAATCATTTAACATTGATAAGACTGATTTCACTATTCCAGGTTTTGCTGGTCAACCTCAGTTTGAATCAATCCGAGCTAAATCAGAAACAGCGATGTCTGGAGGATATAGTGGTGTACGAAAATTTGTTGAAGATGATGAAATGAATAGAATTGAAGAATTATTACAAGAGAAAGCTGTAATTGCTTTAACATCTCAAACAGCTTCTGTTAATCCAGATGTGTATGCATTTTCAACGAGCTCACTACAAACATTTACTTTGAGCCAAAAGAGTGAAGGGCAAAATATTGTATTTACCCTAGAAGGTGAAGCAAAAGTTATCGCCTTTAATAAAAATGCGCTTGCTAATGCAATTGCTTCTGCTTCAATTACCACCTTTGATGCTACAAAAGAACAAGTTATGTTACTTATGAATGATGAATTGCTCATTGATGTACTTCCAAACATTGTTCCAGGAAGCGACAGAGAGGTTGTTGATGCATTAGTAACTATTGATGGACCTGTGCAGTTTACCTGGGTAATCGACACTAATGCTTTATCTAATGCTTTAGTTGGTATGGAACGCAAAACATTTAGAAATATACTAGAGTCTGTACCAGGAATTCAAAAAGCTGAGGTCACCATTAAACCTTTTTGGAAAAATTCATTTCCAGATATAGCTACAAAAATAGAAATAATTGTAGAAAAAGACAATCGATGTGAAGGAAGTCGTTGCTAGCAATCTTGCTGTGAATTTGCTACCATTCGAAACTAACGTATGGCTCAAAAAAAGAAAACACAAAACAATAAAAAAAAGCACAGAGATTTTGCACCAGAAGGAGTGAAGGGTGTTTCTGGTATTGTAGTTGAAGCATTACCAAATACAATGTTCAAGGTGCTTGTCGATGAAACAAAGGAAGAAGAGTTATGTTTCTTGGCCGGTAAAATGCGAATGTATAGAATTCGTGTCATGGTTGGGGATAAAGTACAATTTGAACGAGATCCGTACGGTGGTAAAGGTCGGATTTTTAAACGAGGATAAGACTTTACTGATTACTAACTTTCTGATACAATCCTAGCCTATATGAGAATACAAGGAGTAACATTACCTGATAAGAAACGAATGGAGATAGCTCTCACAGAAATTTTTGGTGTTGGAAGATCTCGAGCACTAAAGATTTTAAATAATGTAAGTGTAGATCCTGGTATCAAACCAACCGATCTAACAGCCGATCAAGAAAACGCGATTAGGGAAGCTGTTGAATCATTCAAGATTGAAGGTGATTTGAAACGAGAAGTTTCTTCAAATATTAAAAGATTCAAAGATATTAACAGTTACCGAGGTTCACGGCACGCAAAACGTTTGCCAGCAAATGGACAGCGATCAAAAACAAATGGTCGAACCGTGCGTGGAAATGTACGAAACACTATGGGTTCTGGTAAAACCAAAGTAGATAAAAAATAGTATGGGTAAAAAACGAATTGTAAAAAAAGGAATGAAATCAGATTCAATTAAGGCATCAGCACGACGTCTTCCTCGAAAAAAACTTGATGCAGGAACATTGTATGTACAATCTACATACAATAACACTCGCGTTTTATTAACTGATTCAAAAGGAAATGCAGTTATTTCATCTTCTTCAGGAGCACTAGGTTTTAAAGGAGCAAAAAAGGGTACACCCTTTGCTGCTGCAAAAATAGGTGAATCGCTTGCAGAAAAGGCTGAACAGCTTGGACTTAAGGAAATTGATGTTATTGTGAAGGGTGTTGGAGCTGGTAGAGAATCAGCTATCCGTAGTTTTGTTGGGAAAGGGGTTCAAATTAAAAGTATAAAAGACGTTACACCAGTACCATTTAATGGACCTACGCGTCGTAAACCACGAAGAGTATAGCCTATGAGAGTAAAATCAAAGTATAAAGTAGCACGCCGATTAGGTGCATCTGTGTTCGAAAAAACACAAGGACCTAAGTTTGCAGAACGACAAGAACGACGCAAGAAACAATTTCGTCGAGGTAATCTTTCTAGTTATGCAAAACAGTTGCTTGAAAAGCAGCGAGTTCGATATACATATAATATTTCTGAAAAACAATTTTCTAATTATGTAAAAGAAGCCCTTGATAAGGGTGGTCATCAGCCAGCAGCATATCTATATATGCTATTAGAGCTACGATTAGACAATATTGTATTGCGATCTGGATTTGCAACCACAAGATTTGCATCACGACAGATTGCAACACACGGACACATGACAATAAATGGAACTAGAGTTGATATTCCTTCATATCGACTAAAAGAAGGAGATGTTATAACTATTCGAGAAGGAAGTCACAACAAAGGGATGTTCATTAATTTAGATGAACAAGTTACAGAAACAACTATTCCTACTTGGCTTTCAGTTAAGCTTGAAAAGAAGGAGATTACAGTTAAATCTATGCCAACAATGAATGCAATTGAACTAGCATTTAACTTGGATCAAGTACTGCAATTCTACAAACGATAAGTTTAGTTATCTACAGTAGATATTGTTGTTTTGTCAAGGATACTGTATAGTATTCTTTCAAAGAAAATAGGTGTTATTAATCAGTAAATGAACAACAGGTATGTCTGATCAAAACATTGCTTTGCCATCAAAGCCAAAAGTAGTAAAAGAAGAAAAATTCAGTGGAGTATATGAAATCGATGGTTTGTATCCAGGATATGGACACACACTTGGTAATTCACTACGTCGAATTATTCTTTCTTCGCTACCAGGAGCTGCGGTATCGCAAATTAAAATTAATGGTGTTAATCACGAATTCTCAACAATTGAAGGTGTTAAGGAGGATGTAATTGCAATCATTCTTAATATTAAGAAGATTCGTTTTAAATTAGAAAGTGAAGAATCTCAAACACTTTCACTAAAAATTAAAGGGGTAAAAGATGTAACTGCTGGTGACATTGAAATGCCTTCACAAGTTGAAGTGATGAATCCTGAGCTTGGATTGTTTTCTGTTACAGGAAAAGATACTAATTTAGACATAGAAATCACTGTAGAAAAAGGTCTTGGGTATGTTCCAAAAGAAGTTGTTCATAAAGACCGTGTTGATGTTGGAACAATTGCAGTTGATGCAATTTTTACACCTATTCGTCGAGTATTTTATGAAATCGAAAATATGCGTGTTGGTGATAGAACTGATTTTAATCGATTACGAATCACTGTTGTAACTGATGGTACCATTTCACCTAGAGAAGCTCTTGAAGACTCAATTTCAATCATGATTGCTCAACTTAAAGCAATCGTTGGGTTCAAAGAAGAAGTGATTATTGAAGAACCAGTTATTGAAGCTCCTATTGAAGAGGCAGAAGTTGATTCTGGTGAAATGGAAGATTTTCTAAAAACACGAGTTGAAACACTCGATCTTTCAGCTCGAACAGTAAATGCACTTTCTACTGCTGGAATTCGTACAGTGGGAGGTCTTGCACGAAAGAAAGAAGAAGATATTTTATCTCTAGAAGGGCTTGGAGATAAAGGATTACAAGAAATTAAGAAAGCTCTTGGTAACCACGGAATCATTCTTGAGTAAGAATGCTTTACATTTCAGCCAATCTGCGATAACCTAGTCCCTACAATTTCATGAAGCATCATAACAAACAAAGAAAATTCGGAAGGAAAAGTAATGTGCGACTTGCGCTTATGCGTTCACTTGCACGTTCACTTGTAAAATACGAATCAATAACAACCACAGAAGCGAAAGCAAAGTCGCTTCGACCTTTTATTGAACAACTTGTAACGAAAGCTTCTGGGGAAGATGGCGTTGCGACACGAAGACTTATTTCTTCTCGACTTGGTGGAGAGCCAATACTAACTAAAAAATTGGTCGACGAAATCGCACCAATTTATAAAGAACGACCTGGAGGTTATACTCGTATTACTAAATTACCGGTACGACGTTCAGATGCTGCTCCAATGGCACAAATTGAATTTGTTAAATAATCTATATGAAAGAAATTGACGCAAAAGGAAAATCATTAGGACGAGTGGCTTCAGAAGCTGCCAAGGTTCTTTTAGGAAAAGATAGTCCAGATTATCTACCACACATTGTTCAAGGTGATGGTGTGCATATTATTAACGCTTCTGCGATTAATATGACAGACAAAAAGAAAAGTCAGAAAAAATATGGTCGTTACACCGGGTATCCAGGTGGGCTTAAATTTGAACCAGTAACTAAAGTTATTGAAAAACATGGATATGCTGAAATCTTTAGAAGAGCTGTTCGAGGGATGCTTCCTTCAAACAAATTGCGAAGTGAATTATTAAAAAAACTACAAGTAAGCGAGTAAACTATATATGGCTACAGAATCTAAAGAACGATATATTGAAGGAATTGGGCGACGAAAGTCAGCTGTGGCTCGAGTACGAATTACTCCAAACGGAAAAACTACTTTTGTAATCAACGATAAGAAACTTGAGGAATATTTTCCTACAGCAATTCTTCAAAAAACAGTTGCGGAATCACTAAATGCTTTTGAAAAACCAAAAACATATGCAGTTTCTGTGCACGTTCGAGGTGGTGGACAAGCTTCTCAAGCAGAGAGCGTGCGACTTGGTATGGCACGAGCACTTGTTAAAGAAAATGAAGAAGATCGAAAACTATTAAAGAGTGAAGGGTTCTTAAAGCGAGATCCTCGACAAAAAGAACGAAAGAAACCAGGATTGAAGAAAGCTCGTAAGGCAGCACAGTGGAGTAAACGATAGTCGCTTAGGCAATTTATTAGCTACGTTTAATTGATTCAAATTATGTCAGACAACGAAGCAGAATTTACAGAAGAAAACAATAATCAAGAAGAAGTTAACCTAGAAGACTCAGTTATTGAAAGCAATGACACAGTGTCGGAATCGGAACTTGAAAAGTATAAAGCTGAATCTCAAATAAACTTTGACGGATGGCAGCGCACAAAAGCTGATTTTGCAAATTTAAAAAAACGTTCTGCAGAGGATGTTTTAAAAACAACTTCAAGAGCTGCTGAAGGTTTTATTGAATCATTACTTCCAACACTCGATAGCTTCGACATGGCATTTAAAGACAAAGAGGCCTGGGAGCTTGCTCCAGAACAATGGAGAAAAGGAATTGAATATATTTATGCACAGTTAACAGCAGTATTGGATTCTTACGGAGTTTCTAAAGTTGGTTCGGCTGGCGAAGTATTTAATCATGAGATACATGAACCAATTGAAAGTATCCCTGTAGAAAATGAATCGGAAGACAATACTATTAAAGAAGTGGTACGATCGGGATATAAAATGAAAGAAACGGTAATTCGACCAGCGCATGTAAAAGTAGGTATCTTCGAAAAAGAACACTAATCTTGACTCGAAGCAGATTTAATTTTATAATATTGTATTAATAATACGTAACTCAAATACCACTATGGGAAAAATAATCGGAATTGACTTAGGTACAACAAACTCTGCAATGGCAGTAGTTGAGGGAGGAGAACCAGAAATTATTGAGAATGCTGAAGGGAATCGAACGACTCCATCTATTATTGCAATCTCAAAGAATAACGAACGGCTTGTTGGACTTTCAGCTAAACGACAAGCAGTAACAAACCCAAAGAACACTGTTTTTGGAATTAAACGTTTTATCGGGCACTCGTTCGATGAACCTTCAGTTGCGAAAGATCAAGAAACTATCCCGTATACAATTACAAAATCTGACAACGGAGGTGTTCAGGTAGAAATGGCTGATAAACAATATCGCCCTGAAGAAATTTCAGCAATGATTCTTCAAAAGATGAAACAAGATGCGGAAGCAAAACTTGGAGAAGAAGTAACTGAAGCAGTTATTACTGTTCCTGCGTATTTTAATGATGCACAACGACAAGCTACAAAAGATGCAGGTAAAATTGCAGGTCTTGAGGTTAAGCGAATTATCAACGAACCAACAGCAGCTGCACTTGCGTATGGTTATGGAAGCAAGAAAGATGAAAAGCTTGTTGTGTTTGATTATGGAGGAGGAACATTTGATGTTTCAGTACTAGAAGTTGGCGATGATGTTATTGAAGTTAAATCTACTGGTGGCGATAGTCATCTTGGAGGAAAAGATATCGATCAGAAAATTATTAAATGGATTGCACAAGAATTTAAGAAGCAGTCTGGTATTGATATTTCTGGAGACCCTCTAGCTATGCAACGATTATACGAAGAGGCTGAGAAGGCGAAAATAGAGCTTTCAAGCACACAAGAGATTGAAATTAATGTTCCATTTATTACATCTGGAGCAAACGGGCCAGAACACTTAGCGCTGAAAATGAACCGTTCAACACTGGAAGAGATTGCACGAGAATATGTAGACCGTGCTATTGAAATCACAAAACGTGCTGTTGAATCATCACCATTTAAGATTGATGAAATTGATCAGATTATTCTTGTTGGAGGCCAGACACGAATGCCATTAATTCAAAGTCTTGTTAAAGAACTGTTCGGAAAAGAACCAAACAAAACTATTAACCCGGATGAGGTTGTTGCTCTTGGCGCAGCACTGCAAGGAGGTATTTTGCAAGGAGATGTAAAAGATATTTTACTCCTTGATGTTATTCCACTTTCACTCGGTATTGAAACCATGGGAGGTGTTGGAACAAAGTTAATTGAAAAGAACACAACAATTCCAGCTTCAAAATCTCAGGTATTCTCGACTGCAGCAGATAACCAAACACAAGTAGAAATACATGTTGTGCAAGGTGAACGAGCAATGGCAGCAGACAATAAGTCGCTTGGACGTTTTGTACTAGCAGACATTCCACCTGCACCACGAGGAATGCCTCAAATTGAAGTAAGTTTTGATGTTGACGCAAACGGAATTCTGAATGTAAATGCAAAAGACAAAGCAAGTGGAAAGGAACAATCAATTAAGATTGAAGCAAGTTCAGGTTTAAGTGAAGACGACATTAAAAAAATGCAAGACGACGCTGAAACTCATGAAGCGGAAGATAAGAAAAAGAAAGAGCTTATCGATACAAAAAACACTGCCGAACAATTAGCTTATACTGCAGAAAAAGCACTTAAAGATGCAGGAGATAAAGTTCCTGCTGAAACTAAAACAGCAATTGAAGAAAAAATAAAAGCATTACGTGATGTAATCGCTAAGCCAGATGTATCGCAGGAAGAACTGAAAACAGCTTCTGAAGCACTTTCAACTGAAGTGCAGAAAATTTATGAGATTTTGCAACAGCAACAATCGCAAGAAACAGGCGACACAAAGGCTGAAGAAGAAGCTCAAGAAAAAGAAGACACTGTACGAGATGCAGAAGTTGATGACGACGACGACGGCGCTTCAGCTGAAAACGAAACAGAAGACACCAACAACAACACAGATACCGAAGAAACTAAGTAATTCAAAATGGCGGATTGCCGCCATTTTTCTTTAATTTGATATACTTTCTCGACCATGGCAAAAAATTACTACGAAACATTAGGTATCCAAAAAAATGCATCGAAAGATGAGATTAAAAAAGCATTCCGTAAATTGGCACAACAGCATCACCCAGATAAAGGTGGCGACGAAAAGAAGTTTAAAGAAATTAATGAAGCATATTCGACGCTTACCAATGATCAGAAAAAAGCGCAGTACGATCAATTTGGTCAGTCTGATTTTGGGGGAGGTGGTGCAGGAGCACAGCAAGGGCAAGGCTTTGGTGGTTTTGATTTTTCTGGTTTTGCACAAGGAGCACAACATGGTGACATCGACATAAATGATATTCTTGGCTCTATTTTTGGTGGCGGATCACGTGGTGGCTACAGAAGGCAGCAACGAGGTACAGACATTGCAGTTGACGTAACGATTTCTTTTAAAGATTCAGTGCTTGGTGTTCAAAAAGAAATTAATTTTACGCGCAACAATGGTGAAAAAGAATCGTTGAAAGTTACCATTCCGCCCGGCATCGATAGTGGTGAAATGTTACGAGTTAGTCAGAAAGGTGAACCAATACAAGATGGAATTCCAGGTGATTTATATGTTCGGTTGTATGTAACTCCTCACAAAACACTTCGAAAAGAAGGAGCGAATTTAATTATGGATCTTTCTATTACGGTAACTGAAGCACTTTTAGGAACAAAAAAGAAAATTGATACGCTTGAAGAGAATGTTACCTTAAAAATTCCAAAAGGTATTACTCACGGGGAGTTACTTAGAGTTCGTGATAAGGGTGTTTCATTACATGGAAGAGGAAATGGCGATTTACTTGTTCGAATTAAAATAGCTATCCCACAAACAATATCAAAAAAAGCGAAGCAATTGCTTGAAGATTTGCAAAAAGAAGGTTTGTAATAACCACAGCTATCCACAGTTATAAGGAGCAAACTTTTGAGTTTAGTTTGTTATACTAATTGATATTTATGAACTTCTTACAGGATTATGTACTAGCGTTTTCGGTTATCACTTTTGTAACATTGTGCTTAACAATTTTTATAATTTTTCTTCACAGAAAAGAAGCTCATAGTTCGGTCCACAGCCTTGATTTTCGTTCAATAGCAATTCAACTGCTAACAATTACAATTTGGATAAAATTACTTTTACTTTTACTTGAAGACCAAACCCAAGCAACTCTAATTATAGAAGTAATCTTGCTTATTTTAGCGGGAATTTTTGGCTTCTTTCTTATTCGAAGCACAACACAGGGTTCTACATTACGAAAAGAAATTCTTGAAACCAGAGAACGCCAGTTACAAATTAATGAGCGATTAAAACAAATTAATAAACAACGGACAGATTTTTTGTCGCTTACATCACATCAACTACGTGGGCCGTACGCTTCAATAAAAGGGCATATTTCTTTAGTATTAGAAGGTGAGTATGGGTCGGTTCCTGACTATCTTAATGAACCACTTTCAAAAATTCACGAATCAACTCGTAACCTTGGATTTTTAATTAATGATTTTCTTGATGTTGCAAAAATTGAACAAGGAGAGCTTGATTTTAAAATAACGACAGCAGATATTACAGATATTCTCGACACAGCACTCAATGATTTTGATACAGAATTTAATAAAAAAGAAATTACTCTAATTCGAACCTATAACAACAAAGAAGATATTTTTGTTGAAGTCGATCCTAATCGTGTCCAACAATCATTAGCAAAAATAATTGATAATGCACTTAAATACACTTCAAGTGGTTCAGTGAAGGTTTCTTTGGCGATTAAAAAACATGATGCAATTATTACAGTAAAAGATACAGGAATTGGTATTGATCCATCAGAAATAAAAAATATGTTTGATAAATTCACTCGTGCAAAAAATGCCGGGAAATTATCGGTGCACGGAAGTGGACTAGGACTTTATGTTGCTAAAGAAATGATTGAATCACAACATGGAAAAATTTGGATAGATTCTCCTGGTATTGGAAAGGGAACAACTGTGTACATTGCATTACCATTAGCTAAGTAGTATAAAGACATCAACATGAAACAAGTATTACTCTCTGGCGTTAAAGCAACAGGAAAACCTCATATTGGAAATTATTTTGGTGCAATTAAGCAATTTATTGATTTACAAGATCAATACGATACCTATATTTTTATTCCAGATTTGCATTCAATTACAACAGTTAAAAACCCAAAACAACTCGAAGCAAACATATTTGAGACTGCGGTTACCTATTTAGCATGTGGAATTGATCCCAAAAAAGTGACTTTGTTTAAACAATCAGACGTTCCACAAGTTACTGAACTTACATGGATTTTTAATTGTCTTACAACAATGCCGTACCTTATGCGTGCACATGCATACAAGGATGCTGAAGCTAAAAATAAAGATATTACTGTTGGTATTTTTAATTACCCAGTTCTAATGGCAGCAGATATTTTATTGCCAAACGCAAATGTTGTTCCAGTTGGAAAAGATCAAGAACAGCATATTGAAATTGCACGTGATATTGCTCAAAAATTTAACAGCACGTATGGAGAAACATTTGCATCACCAAAAGCAATTATTAAAGAAGATGTTGCTGTTGTTCCTGGTATTGATGGCCAAAAAATGAGTAAAAGTTATGGCAATGTTATTTCGTTGTTTTCAACCGACGAAGAAATTGATGCGCTTGTAGCAAAAATTCCAACAGATTCAACTCCTGTTAATGCACCAAAAGACACTACTACAAACAATATTTTCAATATCCATACACTACTACTAGAAAACGAAGAAAAAGCAGCACTAAAGAATCTTTATGAAACTCCAGGACTTTCGTATAAAGATGCAAAAGATAATCTCTCAAAAGACTTAAAGGCATTTATTGCGCCATTACGAGAACGTCATGAGTATTGGAAAAATAATCCTAAAAAAGTACATGCGATTCTAAAAAAAGGAGGAAAGAAAATGAATAAATTGGCAGAAGCCAGAATGAAAGAAATACGGAAAAAAGTTGGTGTTTCCCTTTATTAAGTAGTGGTGCTCTGTTACAATCACTGCATTATTGAGATAAGAGATTTATATGAAAATATTTATAGGTGTAGTGGTTGTTATTGTTATTGGCGCTATCGCATTGCTTGTTTTTAGTCCTAAACCTTCAGAAGATTTAGACAGGGCTCAAGTTACTGATATTCAAGAGACTAATGAAATGGAACAGGGTGCAGATGAAGCCGTTGTTCCTGGCGACAACACTAGTATTGCAAAAGAAAATGTAACATTTACTTTCACAGGGTTTGGACCAGGTGGATCACATCCTGGAACATTTAATGATATTTCAGTACGGAATGTTGCATTTGGAATTCAAGAAGGTGACACAAATATTGTGCCAACCTCAGGAACAATTGCTTTTCAAGTTGAATCAGTTTCAACTGATAGCGAAACATTAGACGGTCACTTATGTAGAGAAAACTTTTTTGATTGTGAAAACTACAAAGAAATCATATTTGATTTTGTGTCTGCAGAAAAAATAAATGAAACCGACTATACCATCACGGGGAACTTGCAAATTAAGGGTATTACAAAACAAATTACTATTCCTGCTACATATGCAAAAGGATTTGCACAAGCAGATTTTGTTGTAGATATGACAGAATTTAACTTCAGCGGCCCAACAGTTAACCCTGAAGTAGAAATCTCAATTAGTGCAGTTCTTAACTAACTCAAAACTCAAACTACTATTTATGAAAAAAACTGCAATTGCGGAACTAGAATCACATATTGATGAAACTGTAACTATTGGTGGATGGGTTGATGTTCGACGCGACCACGGAAAACTTATTTTCATGGACATTCGTGATGGACGTGGGTATGTACAAACAGTTGTACTTCCAGAACACACCAAAGCTTTGGAAGTTGCTACGACTCTTCGTTCAGAAGATGTTGTAATGATTGAAGGAAAAGTAAACAAACGCCCAGAAAGAATGATTAAAGAAGGACAGCAAAATGGAACTATTGAACTTGAAGTGCTATTAATTGAAGTACTATCAAAAGCACAAGAGTTGCCATTCGATCACGACGCAGACTTAAATTTAGAAACACTTCTCGATTATCGACCTTTAACGCTTCGACGAAAAGAAATTCGAGACATTTTCACATTACAAGCAACGATTGTTCAAGCATACCGATGGTCGCTTATACAACAAGGATTTATGGAATTCCAAGCACCCGCACTTGTAGGAGGGGATGCAGAAGGAGGAGCAGAAGCTTTCAAAGTTGAATACTACAAAGACCGAACTGCATTCTTAGCAACAAGCCCACAACTCTATAAAGAAATTATGGTTGGTGCATTTGAAAAAGTATTCACCATTGCAAAAATATTTAGAGGTGAAAAAAGTGCAACAACGAGACATTTAAGTGAAATTACACAAATGGACTTTGAATTAGGGTTTGTGAAAGACCACACTGATGTTATGGCTGTATTGGAAAAAGTTATTCGAGATGTTTCAAAAGCTGTTACAGAACAACATCAAGATATTTTCGACAGATTTGAAACTGCAGCACCTGCAATTCCTGAACAACCATTTCCAGTATTCACACTTGCTGAAGCGCAAGAAATTCTTAGTAAAGAATTTGGACTTACAGATGCAATTGGTGAACCAGACATGGAGCCAGAACACGAGCGAAAAATTTGTGAATGGGCATTACAAGAACATGGAAGTGATTTTGTATTCATTACACATTTTCCAACTGCAAAACGTGCATTCTATACACATGAAGATCCTGAAAATCCTGAATTGTCGTATAGCTTCGACTTAATTCACCGAGGGCTAGAGATTAACTCTGGAGCTCGTCGCCTCGATAATTACGATGCATCAGTAGCGAAACTTGAAAGTAAAGGGCTTGATCCTAAGAAATTTCATTTCTACCTACAAGCATTTAAATTTGGGATTCCACCACATGGAGGATGCTCAACAGGACTTGAACGAATTACAGCACGAATGCTTAACTTGAAAAATGTGAAAGAGGCAACAGCATTCCCTCGTGACATTAACCGAATCGATTCACTACTTTCAAAAGAAGACCCAACTCCGCCAAAGGCTTCGTAGGGCAAAGGTAAGGTGTATACTGTTTGCATGAGTGTTTTTAAAATAAAAACAGAAGAATTTGAAGGACCTCTTGAGGTTCTTCTTTCACTTATCGAAAAACGAAAGTTACTTATTAATGATATTTCACTTGCTACAGTTACCGACGAATACATCGCATTTATTAATGGTGCAGAACAAAAGAAATCACTACAAGACAAAACGCATTTTATTGTTATCGCCAGCACACTTTTACTAATTAAATCGCGTTCATTGCTTCCAAAACTTGTACTCACACAAGAGGAAACAGAAAACATTAGCGATTTAGAACGACGACTAAAGATTCTACAAAGAATTAAAGAAGCGAGTGTGGTTGTTCAAGAAACATTTGTAACATCACAATTGCATGAACCAAAAGAACGAAATAAAGTGAAATCTACAGCCGTAGTATTTTCACCTGCAAAAAATATCACTAAAGAGTCAATTGTTACCTCGATTCAAACACTGCTTAATACACTTCCAAAGCAAGAAAAAGTTCCAGAAGCTGTAATTAAAAAAGTACTTTCTCTTGAAGAATCTATGAGTGATTTAACAAAGCGAATTACACAAAATATTCAAATGACATTTTCAACCTTTTCTGGCTACGGTGTTAAAGAACGAACACATGTCGTGGTTTCGTTTCTTGCCATGCTAGAATTGGTGAAGCAAGGAATTATTTCTGTCTCGCAAGACCAGGCATTTAATGATATTCAAATAGAAACTAAACAAATTGCCACACCTAACTACTTATAAACCACGTTATGAAGCAACTCGAACAACAAATTGAAGCAGTTCTTTTTTGGAAACAAGAACCAATGACAACACGTGCGATAGCAACTTTTTTAGGAATTCCCCACAATGAAGACATCACAAACGCCTTGCAGGCAATAAAGGTTCGATACGAAACAGATGAAAGTGGTATCGTACTCATTCAATCTGAACAAGAATATATGCTTGCGGTGCACGAATCGTTGTCAGAGAAAATTCAAGCAGAAGACAAGGAAGATAAAACACGCGATCTTTCTAAAGCAGCACTCGAAACACTTTCACTTATTATTTACAGAGGCCCCATTACACGAAGTGAAATCGATTATGTTCGTGGTGTAAATTCGCAGTTTATAGTACGAAACTTACTTATTCGTGGATTAATTGAAAAAACAAACAAAAAAAGTAACGATACTATTTATGTGTATACACCAAGCGTAGAACTATTACGACTACTTGGTATTAGCAATAAAGAATCTGTAGCAAATTATAAAAAAGTTAATGAAGACATCACAGCCTTCATGGAACAACAAGAGGATGAAGTTGCAGAAGCAACTAAAGAAGATACACTACCTAGCAACGAATAAATACTATGAGTCATCCGCAACGGACAATACAGGCTGAAGCAGCTCGTCGCAAAAAAAATGAAACGGTTATTGTAACTAGTGTTGTTGCTGTTGTAGTACTTTTTCTAACGTTCGCAGGTTTTTTTATTTCACAATATGTCGCAAAGCGTAATGCTGAAGCTGCAGCATTAGCACTGCAACTTGAAGAACAAGCCAAAGAGGTTGCACGACTACAAAAACAGGCTGAAGCAGAAGCATTATATGATGCAATGCGCTTGGGTGCTCAGGGTGCATATATATTTGACATAAACGATAAAAGAGTTTTGTATGAAAAAAATGCAAACGAAAAAATGGGAATAGCTTCCATAACAAAAACCATGACAGCACTTACAGCCTATGAAATCGTTGAAAAAGAAAGGCTCGTACAAATTAACTGGTCATCACTGCAAACTGCTGGAGAAAGTGGTTTTTATGTAGGGGAACAGTTTTTAATGAAAGACTTAATTAATTTTATGATGGTTAGCTCTTCAAATGACGCCGCTTCAGCAATTGCACAAGAAATTGGTGCATATGTAATTCGCGAACGTGGTGATACAGGATTAAGTCCCGAAAGAACATTTGTTACAGAAATGAATATGTTGGCTGAAAAAATTGGAATGGAACATACCACATTTAAAAATCCAACAGGTCTTGATGAAAACAACGAAACGTTGAATGGAGCCATTGCAACTGCCAAAGATGTTGCACTACTGTTTGAATATGTACTTAAAAAACATCCAGAAATACTTGATGCCACAAATAAAACTTCATTGCGTATTGCGTCACAGGGCGGTTATGTACATACAATACAAAACACCAACGGAATTGTTGCAACATTACCTAATTTAGTTGGATCAAAAACTGGTTACACAACACAAGCAGGCGGGAATTTAGCGGTAATAATCGATCCGGGACTCAATAATCCAATTATCATAGTTGCACTTGGTTCAACTTTAGATGGAAGGTTTGCTGATGTAAAAACCATGAGCGATGCAACCTTGGCGTACTTGGCTAAAATAACTAGTTTTGACTTAGAGTAAAAAATAACTTAAAGTGCGTTTAAATTATGAATGCACTTACGTTAGATTTAAAATTGGGCTCGAATGCAGGATTCACAGTTCCTGAAGGAATGATGGGTTACTGGATAAAGGGAATTCCTGAAGAAGTTACTCAACCAACAAAAGAGGAGGTACTTCAAGCTGCGGGTGATCTGTTTAGTGAAATTGAGGTGTTTGAAAAATACAAAACAAGTAAACGAACAATCACCATGATTGTACTTCCACGACTAAAGCCACACAGACCAAGCATGGATTCTAAAGATGCTTTTCTCAGTATGCTTTCCAAGATTATGCAATCTCGGAAAACTGAACTGTAGTATCTTTTTTTTCTTTTATTGCATTGAAAACACGCTCACTGACTGATAGTATTTATTTGAAGCAAAGTATTCTGAAATAAAGAAAATTCGATTCTAAGTAACTTGGTAATTCTTGTGAAAAGACCAGTCCAAACCCAACATTGCAATTGGGGGTTGTAGGACTCCGTCATGGTACTGAAAATCATCAAGTAAGATAGGCTCACTTGTTTCTTGAAATGTGCACGTTTCAAGCTGTAAAAGATTGATAACCTAGGATGCTCCTGAGTAGTTGGTTTATCCAGCGAACCTGCGTGAATACGCAAGACTAAACAGAAACTTTGTCTCCCGTTCTTTTAATGTAGTAACTACTATTAGTAACTACTTTTTCTTTTTCACTTCATCTAAAAATGCTATTCTAAATAACTATGACAGTTGAATTAATTAAAATAATCGTCCCAACCATCCTTTCTTTTTTAGTTGGAATTGCGATTACACCACATGTAGCGGGATATTTATACAAACATAAAATGTGGAAGGCCAAAGGTGTTAAAAAAGACACCACCGGAAACGACACGCCAATTTACAATAAATTATATGAAAAGCGTGATGTTGGTACACCACGAATGGGAGGAGTAGTAATTTGGCTCTCGGTGTTTATTGTGGGAACTATTATTTGGCTTATGGCTCGGTTTTCAGACTTAGAGATGCTTACACAAATTGAATTCATTTCACGTAACCAAACATGGATTCCATTTTGGTCGCTTATTGTTGGAGCAATTGTTGGACTTGTTGATGATATTTTAGAAATACGTAAAAGTAAGCAAGGATTAACTGGCGGACTTTCATCAAAAACACGACTACTAATTGTAGGCCTTATTGGGCTTTTTGTTGGGTCATGGTTTTATGTGAAGCTTGGAGTAGATAGTATTGGAATTCCATTTTATGGCCCGTTAGAAATTGGATGGTTACTTATTCCACTTTATATGGCAATTATGATTGTTGTGTATGCAGGAGGAGTCATTGATGGCCTGGATGGGCTCTCAGGAGGTGTATTTGCCTCTATATTCGCCGCATACGGAATTTATGCGTTCTCGCTCGGGCAATTCGATTTGGCGGCATTCTGCGGACTTATCATTGGAGGATTGTTGGCGTTCCTATGGTTTAACGTGCCTCCAGCTCGGTTTTATATGTCGGAGACTGGTTCTATGGCACTTACCATTACTATTTCAATAATGGCCTTTATGACAGGGGATTTAGTAGGAGGGTATGGCGTTGCAATTTTACCGATTGTTGCATTCTTGGTTATTGGAACAGCGGGCTCAAGTGCAATACAAATTTTGTATAAAAAGTTTACTGGCGGAAAGAAAATTTTCTTAGCAGCACCGATTCATCATCATTTTGAGGCGATGGGATGGTCGCAATATAAAGTTGTAATGCGGTATTGGATTTTGTCGGTTGTGTTTGCGGGGGTTGGGTTGTTGTTGGCGTTTGTGGGGTAAAATACTTTCATGAAAGATTTAATACAAAAATACCTACAATCAATTGAAGATACATTACGAAGCGGTGATGCACGTGAACACGCATATAGACCCGCTTTCCAAAAATTAATTGAAGATATCACAACAAACATAACGGTCATTAACGAACCTGCTTATACTGGAGGAAATGCTCCCGATTTTTTATTTAAAAAAGGTGATACGCCAATTGCATACGCTGAGTGTAAAGATATCACTGTGGATATAGAAAATTTTGATGTTCAAAAACAAGCAATGAGGTATGTAGATGCATTTGGAAAAATTCTTTTATAGACGGCGTAACACATCGTCAAATGCGAAAGCACTTAATGGAAACATTTGACGAAATTTACATTCTAGATTTACACGGAAATAGCAAGAAGAAAGAAGTATCTCCAGATGGAAGCAAAGATGAAAACGTATTTGATATTCAACAAGGTGTTTCAATTAATTTATTTATTAAAAATAATACAAAGAAAGAGAGTGAATTAGCTCATGTTTTTCATGATGAATTGCACGGAACAAGAAAGAGTAAGTATGAATTTTTAGAAAAAAGCTCTTTCATGAATAGAAATTGGAATAAATTAGATGCAGTAGAGCCAAACCATTACTTTGTTCCAAAAGACTTTAGAATGGAAGAGGAATACAACAAGGGATTTAAAATAAATAATCTTTTAGAAATATATTCATCAGGGATTGAAACAGCAAAAGACTCGACGGTAATTAAATTCACTTCTGAGGATGTGCAAAAGGTTGTAGATGATTTTAATACTAAAGAGAATAAAGAGTTAGTTAATTTATACAATATTAATGAAAACAAAGTTTCTCAAGTAACAAGCGATCTTAAAAGGGGTGAATATGGTATTACAGAAATTTTATACAGACCATTTGATATCAGAAATACTGTATATACAGATAAATCACAAGGGGTTTTATGGAGACCTAAGAATAAAATTATGCGACATGCGGCAAAAGAAAACTACTCTTTGTTATTAACAAAAAGGGTGACTTCTTTTCCTAACTATCATCATGTATTCATTACAGATTTAATAAGCGAAAGATGCACAATATCACTGCAAACAGGTGAAGTTGGAAATGTTTTTCCTCTTTATTTATACGAAAATGATGAAAAAATACCAAACTTAAATAAAGAAATTTGGGAAGAAATAAATAACATAACTGGCGAAACAAAACCGGAAGACATTCTTGATTACATATATGCAGTGCTTCATTCTGAGTCTTATAGAGAAAAATACAAAGAGTTTTTAAAGATAGATTTTCCATGTATTCCATATCCTAAAAACAAAGACTTGTTCTGGAAATTAGTTGAACTTGGAACAAAGCTTAGAGAAGTACACTTATTAGAATCTGTTTCAAAATCTGATTTTCAAACAACATTCTCTCAATCTGGAACCAACATTGTTGAAAAGAAACACCCTAAATATGAAGATGGAAATATTCACATCAACGAAATACAGTATTTTGGAAATGTATCTGAAGTTGTATGGAATTTTTACATATGGGGTTATCAGCCAGCACAAAAATGGCTTAAAGATAGAAAAGAAATTGAACTTTCAATTGATGACATTCAACACTACCAAAAAATAATTGTTGCACTTACAGAAACTGACAAAACTATGAAAGAAATAAATAAACTTAATATTTTATAAAATATTTCTAAACTCTATTTTGAGAGAATCGCAATACTTTGCTATAGTTTGACTAGATAATGCCTGCAAGGTAGATATATTTTATGGAAGACAAAATAATAAATGATGCAATCGAGTTTGCAAAAGTGAATAAAAAAGAATTATTACAAAAAATATTTTCTATAGATATAAAATCTGAAGAGAGACCTGTTAGTGTTTTTATGGCAGGAGGTCCTGGTGCAGGAAAAACAGAGTTTTCAAAAAATCTATTTGAGAACAAAAGTAAGGATTTTTTAAGAATTGATCCCGATGAATACAGAAAATTATTTGCTGAATATCGTGGTGATAATTCTCATTTGTTTCAAGGAGCAACATCACTTTTGGCATCTAAGGCTCAAGACTTAGCTTTAAAAAAAGGATATAGTTATATTTTTGATTCCACTTTTTCCCAATCAGAAGAAGTTTGTTTTGATAATATTGAAAGAAGTATAAATAAATTGGGCAGAACTACACAAATAATTTACATATTTCAAAAGCCAGAAATTGCATGGGAGTTTACAAAGGCTAGAGAGAAAGTAGAAGGTAGAAAAATTAAAAAAGAAGATTTCATTAGTTGTTTTTTAAGTGCAAAAAACAATGTAAATGAAGTTAAGGAAAAGTTTGGAAAGAAAGTAACTGTTGATATTGTAAAAAAGAATATAGGGGAAAATAAATTTGAGTATTTTGATAATATTGACAAAATTGATAATTATATTAAATTTGATTTTACTAAAGAAAAACTTAGTGATATATTAAAATAAATTATTTTTATTTATGCGATTTTTTTTCCAAAAAAAGCCAATGACCAAATCAACCCTTTCATCTTTTTTTACTGAAACTTCTTCAAAAAACAAAAAGAAAGAGTATCTTCGTGCAGCAAAAGCAGCTACAAAAGATCAAGAATCATTAATTATTCGTTCAAAAAAAATATTTCCCTTATAGGATAACTTATTTAGAATTGACACCAACCTCTTTTTCCCTCAATCTAAACCCAAACCCCGAACCTTCAACCCAACACCTCAAAAATGTTAAGAAATAAAATATTCAAAATAGTCCTTACAGGAGGGCCGTGTAGTGGAAAGTCGAGTGCCTTGAACTTCTTGCGAGCAAAGCTCGAAGATCTTGGTTACTTTGTAATTACTGTTAACGAAGCTGCGACGCATTGTATCAGTAGTGGATTTCATCCTGCATTAGCTCATGTTTCGTCTAAACTCTTACAACAACTGATTATCGGTTACGGAGTTTACAACGAAGCCGTTATGCAAGCTGGTGCTGAAGAAGTTGCAAAGCATATGCCTGTTGTTATTTTGTACGACAGAGGCATTGCCGACAGTTCAGCATATATAGATGGCAGAACATACGGAGAACAGCTTGAGCGCTATCATCTTAAGTCTGAAGATGTGTATGGTCGTTATCGTGCAGTAATCCACATGGTAATCGCTGCAATTGGTGCTGAAAAGCATTACACCACTGCAAACAATGATGCACGCACAGAAACTGCCGAACAAGCTGCAGTACTCGATGGAAAAATCATGCGTGCATGGCAAGGTCATCCACATCATGAAACAATCGACAATTCTACAGATTTTGACGACAAACTTCATCGAACGCTGGCTGCAATTTGCCGACACATCGAGCTTCCGTATGAAGCAAATTGTGAACGGAAGTTTTTGGTGAACTGCATACTTGGCTACTTGCCTGAACATCCAGTAGCGTTGATAAAACAACGTTACTTGAAACAAGCAAACGGTGAGATTATGCGAATTCGTTCTCGTACACTTAATGGAGCAACTGTTTGCACCAAAGCGTGGAAACGCAGAGGTTTCGACAATGCACTTGTGTACACACACGACGATATCACTTCGTCTGAGTACGATTCACTAAGTGCATTTGGAACACCTGCTGAAATTGTTAAAAATCGCCATTTGTTACTTTTCGAAGGTAACAACATAAGGTTTACACTCGACAAATTTGCTGATACTCAAGCATTGCCAGCAACGCGTAAACTACTGGAAGTTACAACTGCAACTCCAGACACTCTAATTGCATTCCCAGACTGCTTTGAGGATATTCAAGAAGTAACGGGCGACCGTCACTATTCAAACCAAGAAATTGCGAAGCGTATTGGAAACGTTGCGTAATCACTTGGATTTTCTTTTGCTAGAATAGTACGAATGTATACCGACTACACTTATAAAAAATCTGCCCGTGCAAAGCATTTACGAATTACCGTAAAAAGCTCGCAAGAAGTAATTATTACTATTCCTAAACGAATGAGCATGGTGCGCGTAGAATTATTTGTTCGACAAAAACAACAATGGATACAAGAACAGCTTGAAAAACTTCACACTAAACACAGCACAAAAAAGCTCGGAAATTTAACAAACAACGACTACAAGAAACATAAAGAAACTGCACGAAAAGTTATTACAGAACGTGTTGAATATTTTGCAATTATACTTGACTATTCATATGGAAAAATTGCGATACGAAACCAATCAACAAGATGGGGGAGTTGTTCATCGAAAGGGAATTTAAATTTTAATTATAAGCTTGTGTTGCTTCCAGAAGCATTACGAGACTATGTTGTTGTACACGAATTGTGCCACTTAAAAGAAATGAATCATTCAGCAAAATTTTGGAAGTTAGTTGAGGATGTGCTGCCAAACTACAGCGCTTTACGAAAAGAGTTGCGGGAAGGGTACAGCTGTTAAAGAAAAATGGATTAACTAATCCATGTCGAGGAAGCACGTGTACGACCTGTTACTTGTTCTAGGCGAGCAACTTGATAGTAGGCTTGTTCAGAAACACTTTCGGCATTAAAAAACTCTGGGTCATCAAGCTGAGAAGGGTCTTCAATATATCTGGCCTTTATGAGCTCAGCATCGTCACCACCATTAGCAACAAACACTGGGCAAACTGAATACATTCCAAATGGATATGGATCTAGGATTGATCCTGCATTAGTTTTTAGCCACGAATGAATTCCCATACCATGAACCTTTTCATTTGATCTAGGATGAACAACTACTTCAGAAATATATCCATCGCACAGTGTAAGTGTGTCTGTGCCATAAAACATAACAAGCGCTCTGCAAATTGAGTGGCAATTTACAGTAAACAGTTTTTTCCTATCAGTCTTAATAAGGTGCAGTTTATGAAATGTCTGACACATTTCATAAAACAGGTCGACGTCTTCTTCTGCGAAATATTCGAATTTAGGGTACATGCTTTTTTAATTGTTCATTTATCAAATTACAACTTTATTAGTAATTGTCAATAAAAAAGAAAATATTCACCAGAAGTATGGTGAATTAGAAATACGAATTACCAGAGCTTTAAGAAACTCGCTTTTGCAAATAACTCAACATCGGCGTAATCAAACCCGCAATATCCATTGGGGTCATCACTGTGTTACGATGTCGCGGTTTTTCCTCTGGAATAGCCACGCCCGAATCTAACATAAGCAGTTCAGGCTCCATATTCATTTGCATAAGCAGATGCATAGCCAAATAATGACTTCGCAAATGTTCACCTAAATGCTCGTGATTTAAACCTGAAAGCAGAAAGAATTGAACAATGTCCACCTTACTCTTATCTTCAAGTTTTTGAAACGTGCCTTGCAAAAAACGAATTGCATCGCAAGGCTCCATGTTGTCCCAGACAACAAAGTCGAGCATCGATTGAAAGTCGACTTCATCTGATTTCTCGACAAGTAACTCGTGCAGGTATTCTGTAACACACTCGCAACCATAATCTGCATGTTTCCATACTTCGAAGTGATTTCTGCGAAGTAGGTAGTCGATAACTACACCAGGTCGTACTTTTTCGGTAATCTCAGGTGCAATTTGGCAACAGTCCACTTCTTGTCCATCATCCTTATCATGAGTGATAAAGCCATTGTTATACTCCAAAAGAAGTTCACCTTCTTTTGTGGTTGGTATTACTATTTCTTGCTCGCCAATAATATTAGCGAGGCTTTGTTTTAGGGTACTGTTCATCCAACTCTTATTACCATTCAAACATGCTTATGTCAATATATAGCAGTAACTAGCAATAAATATCTCCATGTTATAATCTATATCTATGACAAAAAAAGCTTATTTTGCAGGAGGATGTTTTTGGGGAATGGAAGAATTATTTAGAAAACTTCCTGGAATACTTGAAACAGAAGTAGGGTATACAGGAGGAATGAACGAAAATCCAACCTATAAAAATCATCCAGGACATGCCGAAGCTTTAGAGATTACGTACATGCCAAATCAAATAACGTATAAAGAGTTGGTCGATTTCTTTTTTAGAATTCACAATCCAACAATGTTAAACAAGCAAGGAAACGATCTTGGTACAAGCTACCGATCTGCAGTTTTTTACCAAAGTGACGAAGAAAAGAAAATTGTTGAAGAACTGATTGTGCTAGTAAATGCATCAAAGCGGTGGCCAAGCGAAGTGGTTACAACACTTGAACCATTTACAACCTTTTGGAAGGCAGAGTCTGAACATCAAGACTATTTACAACATAATCCAGGAGGTTATACATGCCATGCAATTAAGTTTGAGAGTTATCTTTCGTAATTTACTTACAAACTCCCCACAAACCTTTTTCTAAATCATACGCAACTACTTCAGAATCTTGAAATAACTGTTGATACTTATATGGCTTGTTATAGGTGTATTCATATACAAAACCTTCACTAAGCAAATAATTATTCACTAAAAGTAAATCTTCTATGTCGTCTTCATTCGGATTTTTTACGTATACATAGGCAAGTAGTCTTTTATACCTATCTCGTAAACCTTGCGATTCATCGTACTCAAGATATACATACTGGACAGTGTTTAATAAGGAAGTAAGCGCATTCGTAGCTTCGTCTGCATAACATTCACTTTGAATAGTTTCACTTTTGCTCGTTTCTGTAGCATCAATTCCAAGCAAACGAATTCGTTCAAGTGTTCCATCAATATCTACAGTTATAGTATCGCCATCTGCAATTTTAGTTACAAGATATGGTCCACTTTTTTCTGAAACTTTTTCATCACTATCTAAAACTAAAAGGGAAGTGCTTGCGGTAGTTTTTTCATCATCTTTTAACAAATCACCAACGAGCACGCTTTCTGGAATAACATTTTCAACCTCTTTGGCCACTTTAATAAAAGAATCAGACTGTTGAAATAATCCTGTAGCAACAAGTATTCCGATTATAAATGTAAGGAGTTTTTTCACAGGCAGTGTTTTAAGCATAGTACGTTATAATAACCTCGATATGGCTAAGAAGAAAATTACCACAATCGACAAAGTACTATTTTGGAATGTGCTCATACTTGTTGTTTTTGGATTTACTATTTTTGTTTCTGCATCACTTGGACTAGCTGCAAAAGATCACATTAAACACACCTCGATAATTGTGAAGCAGATATTTTTTGGACTTGGAATGGGGGGAGTGGCATGTTTTGCTTTTTCTCATATTCATTACTTACATCTTAAGCGTTACGCACTTTGGATTTTTATTGCAGCACTTGTTTTAACATTAGCGGTATTTATTCCTGGATTTGGTTTTACATCAGGAGGAGCAACACGCTGGCTTAATATAGGACTATTTTCATTTCAACCATCTGAGTTTTTAAAAATTGCATTTATTTTATTCACCGCAACGTGGTTCACCAATGTAAAAAATAAAGTGAAAGAAGTTAAATACGGACTTATACCATTTGGAATTATCTGTGCCGTTACAACATTTGTAATGCTTTTGCAGCGAGACACCGACACCTTGCTCGTTATGATTGCTGCTGGAACTGCAATGTATATTGTTGCAGGAGCAAAGTGGAAGCATATCGGAATTATTATTTTAGTAGGAATAATTGGTTTATCAGGACTTGTTATGGCTCGCCCTTATGTAAAAGACAGAATTATGACATTCATGAATCCTGCTGCAGACCCGCTTAACTCAGGATATCAAATTCAACAATCGCTTATAGCAATTGGTTCTGGAGGTATTGTGGGTCGAGGATTCGGGCAAAGTGTCCAAAAATTTAGTTTTTTACCAGAACCAACGAGTGATTCTATTTTTGCAGTTGCTGCGGAAGAGTTTGGATTACTTGGTGGTTTAGTAATTATCGGTTTATTTTTAGGATTGATGTGGCGAGGATTGCTTATTGCATCAAGAGTTACTAATCCGTTTGGAGGATTGGTTATGATTGGAATTATTACCATGATTACCATTCAAAGTTATATGAATATTGGAGCAATGCTGGGCGTGATTCCACTTTCAGGATTACCGCTATTATTTATTAGTCATGGAGGAACAGCACTGTTCTTTACCTTACTTTCGGTGGGAATTATGTTCAATATTTCTCGTTATCAAAAACCAGCAAAGAAGTCGTAAGAGCGTGCTATACTAAGAAACATTACCGATTAGACGATTATGAAAATTGTATTTACAGGAGGAGGAACAGGCGGACATTTTTATCCAATTATTGCTGTTGCTCAAGCACTCCGTGATGAAATTAAAAAAGAAAAGCTACTTGAACCGCAACTGTTTTTTCTTGCACCCGACGAATACAACAAAGGAGCACTCTACAACAACAGCATCACCTTTAAAAAAATTCAGGCTGGAAAAATTAGACGTAACGCTGGAACAGGAATATTGAACTTCTTTGATTTATTCCGAACAGGAATAGGTCTTGTAAAATCACTATGGTTAATGTTTATGATTTACCCAGATGTTGTTTTTAGTAAAGGTGGCTATGGTGCATTTCCAGTTGTTTTTGCAGCGCGTATTTTACGGATTCCTGTAATTATTCATGAATCCGACAGTGTCCCTGGAAAAGTAAACGAGTGGAGCGGGAAGTTCGCTAAACGAATTGCTATTTCATACCCAGATGCTGCAAAATTCTTTCCTCGAGAAAAAGTTGCCTGGACAGGTAACCCAATTCGAGACGAAATTCAACTTAAGGTTGCCGAAGGTGGTTACGAATTCTTAGGATTAGATACTGAAACACAATCGATTTTAATTTTGGGAGGATCACAAGGGGCACAAAAAATTAATAATATTATATTAGACATTCTGCCACAGTTGTTAAAAAAATATCAGGTAATTCATCAAACTGGCGCTGCTAATTTTGATGAAATAACAAAAACGGCTGCTTTTTTAACGCAAGACGACGAAAGAATGCAAGCACGATACAAGCCATTTCCATACTTCAATGATATTGCCATGAGAATGTCTGCAGGTGTTGCCGATGTTGTTATTACACGTGCTGGTTCTGCACTATTTGAAATTGCCAATTGGGAAATTCCTGCAATTGTAATTCCAATCACTGAGTCTAATGGCAATCATCAGCGTAAAAATGCATACGCTTTTGCACGAGCTGGTGCAGGTGTAGTTATTGAAGAAAACAATCTGGAAGAAACAGTTTTATTACAAGAAATTGACAGAATTTTAGGTAGCGAACTAGTTCAAGAAGAGCTGAAAAAAGGTTCAGGTGTTTTTAGAAAAAATGATGCTGCAGAATCAATCGCGGAAGTATTATTAGAAGAGATAATTAAACACGAATCATAATCATGAGTAACATTTTTACTACAATTAAAGATTTTTTTACACATTCTAGTGAAACAACACCACAAGTTGCTTCTCAAACAAAAAAACCAAAAAGTGATGTTGTTGTTCGTGTAGCACCATCTCCAACCGGAGCATTGCATGTAGGAACAGCAAGAACTGCACTTGTAAACTATTTATTTGCAAAAAAGAATAATGGAACTTTTATTTTACGAATTGAAGATACCGACAAAGAGCGAAGCAAACCTGAACATGAAGCAACAATACTTGAAGGATTAGAATGGCTCAATATAAACTGGGATAACGAAACTCTGTATCGACAATCTGAGCGAACAGCAATATACAAACTTCATTTAGAGAAAATGATTGTAGATGGAACCGCATATATTTCTAAAGAAGAACCAAAAGAAGAGGGAAGTAGAAGCGAAGTGATTCGGTTTAAAAACCCAAACAAAGTTATTACATTCGCAGATGAAATTCGAGGAGAAATTACCTTCGACACAACTGAGCTTGGAGATTTTGTAATTGCTAAATCATTGGAAGAACCGCTATTTCACCTCACTGTTGTAATTGATGATTTTGAAATGCATGTAACACACATCATTAGAGGTGAAGACCATATTTCAAATACACCTCGACAAATTTTAATTCAAGAAGCAATAGGTGCAAAACGGCCAATATATGCTCATTTACCTCTATTACTTGGCGCAGATAAATCGAAACTATCAAAACGACATGGAGCAAAAGCAGTTACAGAATATCGTGATGCAGGTTATTTATCTGAAGCACTTGTTAACTATTTAGCATTATTGGGCTGGAATCCTGGTACAGATGAAGAGCATTTTACCATTTCAGAACTTTGTGCCATTTTCGATTTACAGAAAGCACAGAAGGGTGGAGCAGTATTTTCGCAAGAAAAATTAGATTGGTTTAACCAATACTATATTCAGAAACTACCTACGGAAGTGCGTATCGCTAAAATAACAAAGCAATTTACTGAACTTAGTGTTCCTATTTCTTCAGAAATAATTGCTAAAATTGAACCCATAATTAGTGAACGAATTGTAACGTTTAATGATATTGCAACAATGAATAAAGAAGGGGAGTTTACCTATTACTACGAACAACCAGCATATGAATACAAAACGATTCATTGGAAAAAAGCAGAACATGAACATGAGGCTGCGATTCACTTAGTACAAATACAAGAAAAAATTATGAATTCAGATGATGCATTATTTAATTCGATTGAAGAAATCAAATCCATTGTTTGGGAGTATGCAGAATTAAATGGAAAAGGAAATGTACTTTGGCCATTGCGTTACGCGCTTTGTGGAAAAGAAAAATCACCAGATCCATTTACGTTACTGTATATTTTAGGTAAACAAGAAGCGCTTACAAGAATAAACAATGCGCTACTTTTCATACAAGAACATGACAAAAAATCAGCTTAATCTTAAAACAAGACTTGCAGTATCTTGCATTGTAATTACAGTACTGTTTTTGTGTATTGCTCCAATAACTCAACATCAATTACAAGCAGCAACTTCAATAGAAGAATTGGAAGATAAAATTGGTGAACAACGCGACAGAATTGCGGAGTTAGATAAACAAATTGAAGAACAACGTCAACAGGTACACCAATCTGCAGCAGAAGCACAAACTATTGAAAATAAAATAGCTGAAATTCAGCGTTCAAAACGTAAAATTGAAACTGGTATACAGCAAACTGAAGCTGAGATTGCAAAAGGAGAGCTAACTATTGAAAAAATTGGATTAGAAATTTCAGACAAAGAACAACGAATTAATAAAAATACAGAAACACTTGCGAACACAATACGAACATTAAATCGCCTTGAAGAATCGTCGCTTATTGAAACGGTACTTGGGTACGACAACATGTCGGAATTCTGGAATCAACTTGATATTCTTAGAACATTTCAATCTGAAGTACGAAATATAGTACGAGAATTACAAGGTCTTCAAGTAGTTCTTACAGGAAAACAAAAAGAAGAGGCAGATGAAATTGCAGCCTTAGAATCCAACAAAAAAGTACTTGGAGGCGAACGAGACGTTGTAGATCAAACTAAAAAACAACAAGACGTTTTATATACTTTGGCGAAAACAAAGGAACAAACATACCAAAGTATTCTTAACGATAAAATACGTGAACGTGAAGAGTTTGAATCAGCATTGTATGATTTCGAATCACAACTACAAACACTTATCGATCCAGCCACATTTCCAAATGCACAAAACGGAATTTTAGGGTGGCCAGTTGCAAATGTACGAATTACACAAAATTTTGGAGGAACGCAATTTGCAAAAAATAATCCGCATATCTATGGACGCGGTGTTCACAACGGTACCGACTTTGGTGTTCCTGTGGGAGAACGAGTTATGTCGGTTTTTGATGGTATTGTAACAGCAACAGGAAACACAGATGCCTATCCTGGATGTGTTTCTTGGGGGAAATGGGTGCTTATAAAACATACTAATGGACTATCATCACTTTATGCTCACTTATCAAGCATTTTAGTTTCTCCAGGAGAGCAAATCGGAAAAGGTGATGTTATCGCACTTTCTGGAAATACTGGCTACTCAACCGGGCCACACCTTCACTTAACTCTTTATGCATCACAAGGTGTTGAAGTTGTTAAATTTAATGAATTTAAAAAGGGAAGTGGTTGTGCTGCTACTGGTGCAGCAACACCAGTAGCACCACTCGACGCATATTTAGACCCGATGGAATATCTACCAAGTTTATAAAATATTTATCAAAATAAAAAATTAAACTACGTTATACTTATCTACATGAAATTACTAAAATACAACTTAGTGTCGCAAAATAATAATCGAGGATTTTTTAAGATTATTGGAATTGTAGTTGTTGTAGCAGTTTTGTTAAGTATTTTTGGTATCAATCCATTAGGTCTATGGACCGATGTAATTGTTCCTATACTTATTACATTATGGGAATCATTACTTGCAGTAATTACATTTATTATCGGAATTGTAGAAGCCATTATGAATAGCTCAAGTTCATAAAAAGCATCGTTATATGAGCTCTAAAATGACGTTTTAAGCATATGCAATACACAAATAGGTACCAATACATACACAACATACATACCAATACCAGCAAAGGTTTTTTCTTAGTTAAATTCATAATTATTTTAGCTGCAATTTTTGGCGTGTTAAGTTTTTATGGATATACACCAAAGGTTTTACATAAAGATTTTGTTAAGCCATACATAGATAAATTTGACGATGCAAAGAATAAAGCAGAAGAATTCAAAACCGATAGTGCAAAACGTGATGCAAAGTATCAAGAGTATATAGATGAAATATAAAGACTATGTTGTTTATAGATATAGTTTGTAGTGTCGCAAAAGATATATTGTGCGACACTATACACATAAAGAAAATGGGTGGCTTATCTTGATGATACTCCTACCCGCAACAAATCGTTTCTTGTTGTTTCTTGCTTATCGTCAGCAGGACTGATTCTTTTTGCTTCGTCGTACCGCTGTTGATTAACATTTGTTCCAGGAACTACATATTTCATTTTGATTTTAATGATTCCAAGTAAAACTAACGTTAAAATTTGTAAAAAGGAATATTTTCTAAAAAATAAAAAACCGCATTGATAGAATGCGGTTTTTTATTTTAACGATATGCTACATGCGAGCCACTTCCCCAACATGGTTGTGAATGTACCCATGGTGCTGTTCCTTGTTCTTCATACAAGTATCGAGCGTAGGCCATATTCCCCTCCATTGTTGTTAGGTCAAGACCAAGTTTTTTTGCTGTCGAACCGTGATAGTAAGTATTGATTTGCATCACACCAATATCACTTCCATTAACAACTCCTCGTAACAGGTTTCCGTTTGCGTCATTGTGACGAAATGTCGATTCACAAAATGCTACGGCTGCCATAACTGGAATGTCATCAAAGTAAGCTTTTACAGTTTCTTCAGTTGTAAGATTCGTTGTTTTAGATTCCTCCCCTGCTTGCGCAGAGTCAGAAGTTTCAATTGATTTAGTGGGAATGGTAATTTCAGTTTGCTCAGTTTTTATATGTGGGAACTGAGCAACATCTGCGATCACTGTTGCCTGAGCAATCAGTGCCGCTATTCCTAAAGCGATATGTATAATACGCGCTATTTTAATTTTAAACTACGCATGCAACCGTATACTCGAACGCAGGCATCAGAACAGTTCCTTTTGAGAACGTCTGATAACAAAATAGCTCAGCTAAAAATGCTGAACAAGCAAAATTGTAGCATGATTTGCCCTTTACAGCAAGTAATATTTGTTGTGTAATTTATTAACCTTAACAACGTGTTGCGAGTGTTAATCCAGTTTTTTGTGCATCTTCTTCACTTTGAAAATACACCTTATTCTCTTCCTTAATATTTGATGCCACACACCATATATAATAATATCGCTTCCCTGTTTTAGAGGCTACAATATTGGTTTTTACAGGCATTTCTTTAGTTTCATGTACCTCAATTTTGACTTTCAACTCATCTACAATATCCGCAGAAACAAATAAAATACCTTTATTCCTGACATCAATAGCATTTTCAACCTCTACATACAGTAACCCTACAAGAAAGAATAAAGGAGGAATGATGTACTTTAAAACTTCTTTGCCAACATAATTAACAATGACCAATATTTTCTTCTTGCAAATACTATAAAAATTAGGTATTCTCATACGTACTTTATAGAACAAAGCGTTAAAATCTTTATAAATAATTATTCAATATGTCACACGTAAAAGCCGGTGGATCAACCAAAAACCTCCGAGATTCTAATCCACAGTTTCTTGGAACAAAATTATATGATGGACAAAAAGCAAAAGCTGGTTCAATTATTGTTCGACAGCGTGGAACAAAAATAATGGCTGGAGAAAATGTAAAAGTAGGAAAAGACCATACGCTTTTTTCACTTGTCGATGGAATTGTAAAATTCAGCGAAACTCGAAAAACTAACTTCACAGGAAAAACTAAGCGATTAAAAGTTGCAAACGTAGTTACTGCGTAAATCTCTACTATTATGTAGAATAAAAAACACCACAAATCTTGTGGTGTTTTTTTATTCTTTTCTAGTGAGCAAGCTAACTTACAGCTACAACAATTTGTACCACAGCCTTAGAGCCATCATACTGAACCTTAACTTCATGAGAGCCAATACTTTCAATAATTTCAAAATCAGTTTTAAGCCAATTTTTTAAAATTTCTACTTCGTACTGAGTATTAATTGCAGTAATAATTTCATCTTTATGAATCTTTGCAAACAAAATACCTTTTTCATTTGCTTTAGCAAAAATGGTTACTTCTTTCTCGTTAATTTTTTTAACTATTTCATGGTTCTTTTTTTCTTGCTTAGACTGAGCTTGTTCTAGTTGATCATTTTTTAACGCTAAATGCTCTTCATCTTTTTTAGTTGCTTGTCGTGCCAAACCACTCTTAAACAAGAAATTATGCGCATAACCTTGCTGCACATCAACAACAGTTCCTTTCAAACCCACCTTTGCAACATCTCGGAGTAAAAATACTTTCATGTCTTTAAATTAATTACGCTTTAAAATTTCGATTGCTTTATTAAATTGTGTATCAATTCCTGCCTCCGCATCGTCTTTAGTAATAAGTACATCAACATCTGGGGTAAGTCCTCCATCTGAAATTGAAACACCGTTAGGTGTTAACCAACGTGCAATGGTAACTTTTAGTGAGGTGTCGTTAGTAATCTTAATTAACTCTTGTACAGAACCTTTACCATAGGTAGTTCTACCCACAACAGTTGCAACACCATGCTCTTGCAATGCACCTGCGACAATTTCTGATGCACTTGCAGAACCTTCATCTACAAGAACAACCATTTTTAGATTTTCATTAAACATTCCCGCATTTGCACTATTTGCAGTGAAAACTTTTTCTTCCTTGTTGCTACCAAAATCTTCACGAACAATTACTTTATTTTTTGGAAGGAACCAGCTAGCAATGTCAACTGCTGCATCTAAATATCCACCTGGATTACCTCGAAGATCAAGTACCAATTGATTACTGTCTGAAGCAATAAATGCACGAATTGCTTTCCTAAACTCAACTTCTACATTTGAAGTAAAGCTATAGAGTGAAATTATAAAAATCCCATCTGAACGCTCTTCATAATCGATTGTTGGAATTGCAATTGTATCTCGAACAACTGAAACAGTAATTGGAGTGTCTTCTCCTTCTCGAACAAGTGTTAAGTTTACAGAAGTGCCTTTCTCTCCACGAATTAAATCAATAGCTTCATCAACCGACATATCAACTGTTGATTTGTCTTCAATTCGAGCAATAACATCGCCAGGTTTAATTCCTGCTGCTTCAGCTGGAGTATCTTTTAATGGAGCAATAACAACAAGAAACCCATTCTTTTTACCAACTTCCATTCCAACTCCCTGGAAATTTCCTCTAATAGTTTCGCTAAACGATTCATTGTCTTGCGGTGGCAAAAATACCGTGTATGGATCGTTAAGTGCGTTCACCATTCCTTCAATTGCACCGTATACTCTATCAGTATCTGTTGTTGGTTCACTCGAAGTCGCAGCAACAAACTTCTCATCAATAATCGACCATGTTTTCCAAAATGGCTTCAGATCGGCAGCTGTTAATGCGCTCACTTCCGCACTTCCGTTTGAAAAAGGTGTTGTGGTAGATTTTGAGCCAAAAAAGAATCCTCCTACAAAAATTCCAATTACCAGTGCAAGCGATAGAGATGCGAATCCTATACCTTTAATGATAATTACAAGTTTTTTAAGCATACAAAGAGTTGGTTAACTAGTCGGTACAGTATGACAAAAACTGCAGCAACAGTCAATTTTAGGCATGTTTTTAAACATATTAGCCATGTTCACAATGTATAAAAATGATATACTTATTTTGATTTATGAAAACTACGCACACAATTGGAGATGTGACTTGGATTAACCTTGAAAATCCAACTCAAAAAGAAGCTCGAGAAATTATTGAAGATAACGATATCGATTTTGCAATTGCAGACGAGATTATCACACCAACACTTCGTCCTAAAGTAGATGTACTCGACGACTATTTATATTTAGTACTACATTTTCCTTCTGCCAATTCACCAGATGTTGATGACGCTCATGCTAAAAACTTACAAGAGGTCGATTTCATTATTAAGGAAAAAACTATTATAACGATTAGCTACACATCACTAAATGAAATCGCAGAATTTGAGAAAGTTTTTGAAGTAAATAAAGTGCTCCATAAAAGTCGACTTGGTGAACATGCAGGTTTTACTTTTTTCTACCTCATTCAATTATTCTACAAGCACATGCTTAACAGAGTTGAAACAATTCGCGACTACATGAACGAAACTGAGCGAAAAATTTTCATGGGCGAAGAACGACAAATGGTAGTAGAAATTTCTCGCATTAATAGAATTATTTTAACATTTCAAGAAGCACTTTCATCGCATCATGCCGTACTTACTTCATTTGAAATTGCTGGGAAACGGTTGTTTGATGATGACTTTTCGTACTACTTACGAAGCATTGTTGGTGAATATCGCAGAGTATTACGAGATGTTGAAAATGCAAAAGAATACTTACGCGACTTACGCGACACTAACGATTCACTTGTTTCAACAAAACAAAACGAGGTTATGAAAACACTTACAGTGATGGCATTCGTAATTCTTCCACTATCACTTCTTGCATCAATTTTTGGTATGAACGCAAAGTATATGCCATTTATTGGCAAAGAGCACGATTTTTTAATTATCCTACTATTGATGATTGCGCTTACTATTTTTATGTTCATTTTCTTTCGATCAAAAAAATGGCTGTAATACTATAAGATTACTGTTATAGTATCGAAACATGAATACAGACATACAACTTTTTAATACACTTACAAAGCAAAAAGAAGTTTTTACTCCATTACATTCTGCTGTTTTGAAAATGTACAACTGTGGACCAACAGTGTACAGCAAGCCTCATATTGGAAATATGCGAGCATACATTTTTGCAGATACAATTTCGCGAGTTTTTTCATACAATAAATACCATGTGCAACAAGTAATTAATATTACCGATGTTGGCCATTTAACTGATGACAGCGACGACGGTGACGACAAAATGGAACTACAGGCAAAAACTACAGGTAAAACTGCGCAAGAAGTTGCTACAGAATATACCGCAATTTTTTATGACTATTTGGACAAATTACATATAAACAGAGAAGCAATAACCTTCTCAAAAGCTACAGACAATATTCCCGAACAAATTACGATGATTACTGCATTATTGGAAAAAAACCATGCATATACAACTTCAGATGGTATTTATTTTGATACAGCAACATTTCCTGAATATGGAAAACTTGGAAATATTCATACTTATGACAACAGTAACCATGCTCGAATTATTGAAAATAACGAAAAAAAACAACCAGCTGATTTTGCCTTATGGAAGTTTTCTAATCCTGAAGATCAGCGACAGCAAGAATGGGATACCCCCTGGGGTGTTGGATTTCCTGGCTGGCACATAGAGTGTTCTGCAATGGCGCAAAAATTTCTGGGCGATACAATCGATATTCACACAGGAGGAATCGATCACATTCCCACTCATCACAATAATGAAATTGCACAAACTGAATCGCTCACAAATAAACCTTTGGCAAACTATTGGATGCATAGCAGCCATATATTATTTGAAGGAGAAAGATTCGCAAAATCTACAGGACATGTACTTTATTTTGAAGACTTAGAAGCCAAGAATATTTCAGCTCTAGCATATCGTTACTGGGTGCTTACTGCCGACTATAAAACACTTGTTAATTTTACCTGGGATGCAATTACTGCTGCAGACAAAGCTTTTAAAAAAATGATTACGACTGTAGCAAAATGTAATGATGCGGAATCTGGAACAATACAATCCATGTATAAAGAAAAATTTATTGCAGCCATAAATGATGATTTAAATACCGCTGCAGGAATTGCGATTATCTGGGAACTAATAAAAGATGATGTTGTAAGTAATGCAGATAAAGCCGCAACTATATTTGATTTCGATACTGTGCTCGGTCTTAATATTGAGTCGCTTGTACAACTTTCACAGCAATTCAAAGATACCACCAAGACTCCTGAAGCAATTCTTGAAATTGGAAAGCAACGAGCAATCGCAAGAGAAAATAAAGATTGGGATGAAGCAGATAGATTGCGTGCAGAAGCACATAAACAAGGTTTTGATATTCAAGATACTCAAGAAGGAATTACGTATGTACCACTTGCATAAGTTATAAACAACTTATAAACGGCTTATCCCTTTCCTCAAAATTTTCTGAAGAATTGTTAAAATTCACTCATGATATACTTATTACATGAGTGGCCAAGACTACAAAAAAACTGCATATAAAGATAGAAAAACTGAATCTCCATACACAGTAGCAAGTGTTGTACCGCCTCATAATATTGAGGTTGAGCATGCTGTTTTAGGAGCTATTTTAGTACGAGCAGAGGCATTACATGATGTTATCGATATTCTTCGAGCCGATTCTTTTTACTCTCCACAACATCAAATTATTTATGAAGGAATATTAGCGTTGCAAACTAAGCTTGTACCTGTTGATGTACTTACATTAAGTACCTATTTAGAAGATCATGGAAAACTTGAACAAGTTGGAGGAAAATCTTATATAGCTAATCTTTCCGGCTTAGTTCCCTCTTCTGCCAATGCTCGAAGCTACGCAGAGCAAGTACAAAAGTATGCAGTAATGCGTAAATTAATTAACGCTTCTGAAAATATTCGTTCACTTTCGTACGATATGCGTCGTGATTTACATGAACTACTTGGAGACGCCGAAAAAACAATTTTTGAAGTTACAAATATTCCTTCTGCACAGAAAATTGTAAGTCTTGATAGCACTCAAATGGAAGAAGCATGGAAGCGAATCGAAAAAGTGCATCAAGATGGTGAACAGTTACGTGGTATATCAACTGGGTTTAAAGGGCTCGATAGAATGCTTTCTGGATTTCAACCTTCAGACTTAATTATTCTTGCGGCGCGACCTTCTATGGGTAAAACCTCATTGGCGCTCGATTTTGCTCGTAAAGTGGCAATCGACCAAAACATTGGTGTTGCTATTTTCTCACTCGAGATGAGTGCCCAACAACTTATCGACCGTATGCTTGCAGCACAATCACAAGTTGATGGTTGGAAACTTCGAACTGGAAAAGTTACTAATAACGACGATTTCGACAGTATTCGAGTTGCACTTGAGCAAATGGCCAAAGCTCCTATTTATATTGATGATGAAGCAGGAAAAGATTTACTTTCAATGCGATCAGTTGCACGTCGTTTGAAAAGTGAAAAAGATATTGGACTCATTATTGTTGACTACTTGCAACTTGCCTCTCCTTCTAAAACATCAGGTTCAGACAGTATGGTGCAACAAGTAACAGAGCTATCTCGTGGTATGAAATCTATGGCACGTGAGGTTAATGTTCCTGTGGTTTGTTTGTCGCAGCTATCTCGTGGAGTTGAACAGCGTGGAGGAAAACCTCGGTTAAGTGATCTTCGAGATTCTGGTTCTATCGAGCAGGATGCCGATTTAGTTATGTTTATTCACAATGAAAGCAAGTTCAAGGAAGATGCTGAAAAAACTAACATTACAGAAATTCTAATTGAAAAGCATCGAAACGGACCAACAGGTAGTGTCGAATTATACTTCGATAACGCAAAAACAAGTTTCCGAGACATCGATGGACATCATGGTAGTGGTACTGGAGATGGTTTTGAAGCGTTTTAATACAGCAGTGTCTCTCTGAATTAATTTCAGAGTCTTTCTTTACATTAATTCACCATGAATGATATCGACAAACTTACAGAACTCTTTAAATCATTTCCAGGAGTAGGACCGCGCCAAGCTAAACGTTTTGTGTATTATTTGTTGCGAAAAAATAGTGGCTATACTTCAGAACTTGCGTCACTTATACCCAAGGTTAAAGCTCACACAAAGCGCTGTACGATGTGTCAGCGATTTTTTATTTCACAATACAACGAATCGTTAACCGTTTGCTCAATTTGCTCAGACAATAACAGAAACCCAAGCAAGCTACTAATTATCGCACACGATAACGATTTAGAATCTATTGAAAAGGCTAGCATATATAAGGGATTTTATTTTGTGCTTGGAGGCTACATTCCATTACTTGAAGAACAGCCAGAAAAATTTATTCGCATAACTGAACTGCATACTAAATTAGCTGAACAACAAGTTGAAGAAATTATCTTGGGCTTAAGTAGTAACCCTGACGGACAACATACACAAACATTCATTCATGAATACATAGAAACTAACTTCCCCACTATTACTGTTACTGAATTTGGCAAAGGGCTTTCTACAGGTTCTGAAATTGAATATGCTGATGCGGATACTATTAGAAATGCGTTGGAGAATAGAAAGTAAAGAAAAAAGTCATAGAAATATGACTTATTTGGTGTTTCTAGGAAGAAACTGCATCCCTTTCATAGGGCTTGCTGTGCGAGCTAATTCACCTGAAAACTCTGAAACGGTGACTTCTGCAGCAACATCTTGGAGATCTTCCTCGGACATAACTACTAAATCAAATGGATCTGTATTGACCCAATAATTCGTTTCTCGTTTTTCTAGCAGTAAACGATAGCGCGTTACTGTTCCAGGCAACTGAATGAGCATACCTTGCTGCATCCGGTTATCAGGAATTCCCGGGAATGAGTTTTGAGCACGAAGCAACTTGTACAAAATATACTCACCTTCATGAGTTACTCCGCACACTTGCAATTTGCACTTCCCTAGACGAGAAACAACATCACCTACTTTAAATAAAGGACTATTCATTTCATCTTGATACCATCTAAAAAATATTTAGTCAAATTATTATTGAAAACAAAAAAGTAAATAAAAAACCGAGTTGTTCACTCGGTTTTCTTATTCAAATTTTCGAAATTAGATTTTTGAAATTTTAACTTCTGCAAATTGCTGTCGGTGTCCTCGTTTTTTGTGGTATCGGCTTTTAGCTTTGTACTTTACTACAACAACTTTTTTAGCTCGGCCTAGTGAAAGTACTTCACCTTCAACTACTGCCCCACTTAGTAATGGTGCTCCAACTTCTGTTTTAGAACCATTGTCTGTAAGTAATACGTCACTAAATGTAACCTTTTTTCCTTCCTCAAATTCATCTGCTCGTTCAATTCGAATAGTATCTCCTGCAGAAACTTTATATTGTTTCCCTCCTGTTGCAATAACTGCAAATGGTCGTGATTCTTTTGTTGTTTCTTCGTTTGCCATAAATGTATATTTGTAGCTAGGTATTCTACAGAAAATTACAGGTTTTGCAATGCTATTCTTCCAGCAACGGCTTCTCGACCCCTTCAAGATCAAGATTCATAGATTCACTGGTTATTTTAAGAATATCCTTGTCGATTTTGTTATATTCTTTATTAGTTTGATTATAGTGATTTACCACTGTGCTAAGAGTTTTTCCGAGTTTTCCATGGAATTCTCCATAGCTTCGTAAATGTTTTTCAAGCTCTACGACATTCTTTTGAATTTCTTTTGCAGATTCTTCAATTTTAAATGCTTTAAATCCATATAAAACAGATTGTAAGTACGCGGCAAATGTTGTCGGAGAAACAATAATTACCTTTTTATCGTTATATGCATAATCGATTAAGTTACGAGTATTTGTTTTAACTGCACCAACCTCATTAATCAGTAAATCGTAATAAATTCCCTCTGCAGGAATGTACATGAACGCAAATGGCAATGTTCCCTCTTCGGTTCGAATATACTTTGCAGTTTCGTCGATTCGTTTCTTTAAGTCGTTTTTAAATTCTTTTTCGAGGATGGCTCTTTGGGCTTCGTCTTTTTCCATAGTCACTCGGTTGTAATTGTCTAAACTAAACTTTGCGTCAACAGGAATAAAACCTTCTTTTGTTGTAATAATTGCATCAACAGCAGCGTTATCTTTAAATCGATACTGCATTGTATACGCAGTTGGTGGCAAAATATTACCTAAAATAAGTTCGAGGCTTGCTTCACCCAAATTACCTCGCTGTTTTTGATGCTTCAATATTTGCTCAAGGTTTTTAAGCTGGTCTGCAATAGTGAACACTTGTTTTGAAGCTTCAGTAGATTCAGTCATGCTTTTTGTTACATCCATTAGGCGACGCGTCATTTGTTCACCAATTTCTTGAATTTTTGCATCGACTGTTCGTCCTGATTCGTTTACTTGTTGTAATAGTAAACTCATGCTTTGATCTTCTTCTTTTGGTTCAAGTTCTTTAGCTTGTTGCCGTTTAATAAAGGTGAAAAGAAAGTACACATTAACAATAAGAATAATGAGTACCAAGACAATTAAAATAGTGATAAGTAGTTCCATTGCAGTAGTATAACAGACTACAAATATTCTTTTGAATAGACTGTATCACCTACAGCTTCATGATAGTATAGACTGATATGACATACGCAGAACAAATTACCGCAGATATTAAAGAAGCAATGAAAAGTAAAGATGCAGAAAAACTTACAACATTACGTGGCGTTAAATCAGGATTTACCAATGAACTTGTAGCAAGTGGTAAAACTCCACAAGATGAAGTTACCGATGAGATGGCTTTAACTGTCTTAAAACGGCAAGCTAAGCAACGTAAAGATGCGATTCAACAGTTTAGTGATGCAGGACGTGAAGAACTTGCAGATAACGAAAAACTAGAATTAGCAATTATTGAAGCATACTTACCTGCAACCATGTCGCAAGACGAAATTCGACCAATTGCAGAAGCAAAAAAAGAAGCAATGGGAATTTCTGATAAAGCTCAAATGGGACAACTTATGGGAGCTATTATGGCAGAACTAAAAGGAAAAGAAGTTGATGGAGGTGATGTAAAAGCTGTTGTTGAAAGTTTATTTACCTAATAATATTGTATTAAGATAAATAAAAACCACTTCATGTAATTTGAAGTGGTTTTTATTTTATATTTCCCTGAAATTTACATTTCGCTGACATAAACTTTCTTCAGAGATAATGGTTCCATCTTTCCACTGCTCACACTTCAAGCTATATAGACCTGGCTCCAAATCGAGTTTCCCAGATATATCAACCCCTCCACCTAATTCAGTTGTTCCTTTGTAGAATTTACAATTCTCAACATATCGAGTACTCCAATATGCAGTACACATTGTATTAGTTATTTTTGGATCAAAAATAAATGCAATCTCACCATCTGGATAATCAATTCCTGCAACCTTCTCAGTTAAAGATGGAGTTGTTGTTGGAGTGAGTGGTTCGGTTGGATTATCATCAAGTCCTGGAGGTAGTGTTGGAGGAAGTGGTGTTGGTGGACTCACTAGTGGTTGATCTATTTCACAGTCTACAATTGTTACGTTTTTAACAACTGCTGCCGACATAATACCAGACTGAGCTTGAGCCGTGACTTTAAAACGCTTTTCTCCAGTAGAACCCCATAAATATTGAATAGTTTGCGGCACACCTACAGAAACATAACTTGTTGGAGGATAAATTTGATCAATTGTATTGTCATTATTCCAATCAATTAAATATCTTACCTTTAAGGATGTTGGTCCAGCAGTAACAGTTCTATAGCTGGCTGATTCATTTAGGCAACTATTAGGTCCGGTTATGGTTGGGTTATCCGGTTTAGCTGTATGAGGATTGGGTAATATAGTAATTGGGCAATTAATTATCTGAGCAGGAACTGTAATGTTGGCATCCTCCGGAAATGAATTTTGAAATACAATTCCAGATCTTGTAAGAACAAGTCTAGTGTTTGATCTCATTTTTCTAAGTGGAATGTTACCTAAACCACCTACACAACTTCCGTTAGCCTCCCACCCTTCGTAAAATCTACTATATGTTGATCCAAAATTAAATGTTGCATTGAGTACTCCAGGTGTATCAGTTTTACAGTCATAGTTTCCATTACTCAGTAATGTGCATTGTCCTGCTGGTAATCCTGAAATTGTTCTCGTTGGAGGATGTACAACATAGTCAACATACTGCTTAGTCCAAACACCCATATTTTGGTTAATTTTTCTATATTGAATATTGTATTTACTAGAGCAAATAGATCCTCCACCACTTCTTGATGCACCATTTCCCCATCGACCATATGGAGTATCGTTAATACCACCCAGTCCGACCCAAGCAATATCAATATCTCTCTTTGGGTAAAAATTAAAAGAAACATTCGTTCCTGCTGGAACAGATGCACCACAAACCATCACTACTATACAAAGAACGACTTCCATAAATATACCGTACACCTGCAGAACCACTTTGACAACGAACAAACTCAGGGGTATAAAAGGAATAGACATGAGCGAAATACCAAACAATACG
>Ga0222664_1000017_pt1 | contig 155270 bp, 161 predicted proteins | sample AntAcemetagen604_FD_181147 | JGI IMG/M metagenome (GOLD analysis project Ga0222664, IMG submission 181147) | Saline water microbial communities from Ace Lake, Antarctica - #604 | ecosystem: Environmental > Aquatic > Non-marine Saline and Alkaline > Saline | place: Antarctica: Ace Lake... | reverse complement strand
CCACTCAGCCAACTCTCCATCTATTCGCTTTACTCATCCACGGAGAGTTGGCTTCGGGTCGAACGAGTTCGTCCTCCTCCTTTCAGTCGGATAAAACAGTCTCCCAGACTATTTTATCCACTCAGCCAACTCTCCATCTATTCGCTTTACTCATCCACGGAGAGTTGGCTTCGGGTCGAACGAGTTCGTCCTCCTCCTTTCAGTCGGATAAAACAGTCTCCCAGACTATTTTATCCACTCAGCCAACTCTCCGTGTGGTGCGTAGTACTTTATCATAAACTGTTGCAGGCGACGAGAGGATTCGCTTGTTACTGGGACCAGTGAGGTAAATAAGAAAATTTACTTGCGTATTGTTTCTGAACGCAAACCAAGCAAGCGATAGCCTTCACCAGCAATCCGTCTTTCAGACGCTGTACGGGTTGTCGTTCTTTTTTCAAAAGTACTAACAACCGGCTAGAATAATCTCCCAGATTATTCTAGCCTTTTGGACAGATTAGGAGTTTCGCTCCCTAATCTGACTCAAAAGCTTTTCGAATCGCTCCATCTCGCGCAAGAACACAAGCGCCCAACACTCGCGTGTTGGGCTTATTGTTTTGCGGAGATGGAGGGATTCGAACTCTACGAGTTCAGTACACCTTTTGGACAGATTGGTTCCCTTTGGTCCCAATCTGACTCAAAAGCTTTTCGAATCGCTCCATCTCGCGCAAGAACACAAGCGCCCAACACTCGCGTGTTGGGCTTATTGTTTTGCGGAGATGGAGGGATTCGAACCCTCGGAGGCTTTAACACCTCGGCACGCTAGCAGTGTGCTGGTTTCAACCACTCACCCACATCTCCAATAGGCAACATAGTACGTTAGTTACTAAATCTTTTCAAATGCTTTGGGTTGCGTGAACCAACCATCGTGAAGTAGGTCTTCATATCGGCCTGACTATCGAGTCGAACATCATATGCTCCCGCCAAACGTGGCTGCATGCCTAGGGTTTTAAAAATACCGTGAGCGTCATGCTTTAGTGGCGCAGAAGCGCTGGTATACGATAGTTTTTTGTAGGCGTATTGTTTTCCATTAACCGTGTAGCGGTGGGTAAAAACCGAACCGTCAGTATCCACCAGTCCTTTCAAGCAGGCAATCTGGTACACCTTCTTCGTCATAATCCAGTCTGGTATTGCGACCTGGTGTTTGACTTTGTTGCCAGTTACTAAGCCCACCTGCTCGGTTAAAAACCGTATCAAGGCTACCCGCGAAATCATAATAACCAAAGCGTTCTGGTCTCGTCTTATATATACAGAAGGATTTACTTTGAATAACTTTTTACAAAGATGTACAACAAATTCTGAATACTCCAAATCATCTGTACTGTTCAGTGTAATTGATAGTTGACCCTCTGTCATACCGCCGTCTCCCAATACAATACCAACAAATTCTGCTAGGGCCGCGCTCTTTTTGGGATAGTGTATTTCTTTGGGTTTTGTAATGACCGACTGGCTTTTACCCTGATCTGCCCACCATTGGTGCCAGGCCTGTTTTCGAAGAGTCTCATCAACCGGTACTTTGCCATAACGTTCCATGGTAGTAGCAGCACCTTTCTGACCGGCTTTCTGTGTATGGGCGTATTGGTCTACTTTTTCTACGATTGGCACAGGCAACTGCAATCGTTTGCATAACAATAGTAGGCAAGCATAGTCCATATGATATTTCTCGCGTTGCCAATCGCGTACCGTACGTTCTGAGCACGCACACACTTTTGCTATATCGCTAATTGACAGTTGTGTCCGGACAACTCTCAACCAATCGTTTTGCCGACCGGTATTTTTAAAGTGGGCACGATATTTTTTTGACAGTTCAGGCATACCTCCATTTTATCACAACAAAGGGCTGTGATACACACAATAACGCAGCTACTTTTCTGTTTTATTTGATCACGCTTGCGACCGCTTTGACCAAGCCTGGCTCGTTGTTGGTGGGGACAATCTTATCTGCCGTTGGCTGCTTGACCAAGCTGGCGATCTTTTTGGCAGCAGCTAGTTTCATATCGTTGGTGATGTCGCGAACGCCACGGTCGAGTGCTCCACGAAAGATGCCCGGAAACGCCAACGAGTTGTTGATCTGATTAGGCATGTCGCTGCGTCCGGTGGCAACTATCACTGCTCCAGCGCGCTTGGCGTCTTCGGGCATGATTTCGGGAATTGGGTTGGCTAAGGCAAACACAATCGCATTGGAATTCATCTGCTCAATGTGTGCAGGCGCGATGGTGCCTGGTCCAGACACGCCAACCACCGCGTCTGCATCTACAATCACCTGCATCAGGTCGCCGGTGATACGGTCTTTGTTGGTGACCTTGGCTAGTTCGCGTTTGTAGCCAGCCATGCCTGCGCGTCCTTCGGCAATTGCCCCTTGACTGTCAGTAACGATCACATTCCCAACACCCGCCTGCACCAACAGTAGCGTCACTGCCCTGCCAGCTGCACCCGCCCCGACCACAACCACCTTCATCTGGTCCAATCGGCGTTTGGTGACCTTGGCCGCATTGAGTAATCCTGCCAACACCACAATCGCCGTGCCGTGCTGGTCGTCGTGCATAACAGGGATATCGAGTTCGGCTTTCAGACGCTCCTCAATTTCAAAACACTTGGGCGCCGAAATGTCTTCCAAGTTAATACCACCAAACCCAGGCGCGATAGCCTTGCATACCCGGATAATTTCTTCTGGCTCGTGGACGTCAAGCACAATCGGGAACGCATCCACGTCAGCCATGGCTTTGAAAATTGCACACTTCCCTTCCATCACCGGCAAGGCTGGGATAGGGCCAAGATCGCCCAGACCAAGGATCGCCGACCCGTCACTAACAACCGCGACCATGTTGCGCTTCATCGTGTACTCTCGGGCATCAGCTGGTTTTTTGGCCAAGTGTGCCGACACCGCTCCTACGCCAGGTGAATACATAGTACTCCAGTCGGTTTTGGTTTTGAGTTTCCCTTTAGCAGCAATTGCAATTTTACCTTTTAGTTTTTTATGTAAAGCAAGAGCAAGGCGGTTGTAATCTGGTTTTTTGGCTGGCATGGGAATAAATTATAAATAAGTAATTCTATTATACGCCAGCTATCCTCCGAAGCAAGAAACACAAAATCCGCTAACAGATACAAATCTGTGCGGATTTAGAATTTTTGCTCAACGTGAGTAAGGAACTATTTACATACTATAAAAGAAAGGTAGCGAGAGCGACGCAATACTGCGCCGCTCCCTTGATTGGTCAGGCCGCGACCAATGTCTTCAAAGAAGAAATCATCTGGGCGATGCGCTGGTAGTGATCGGTCTTTCCATCGACAAAGTCTGTGATCCGGACCAGCTCGTTCAAAACCTCACCCAGCATCTTGCTGTGGCCGCCGAAGTTGATCATCACTTGCAACGGAGCCGGGTCGTCCATCAGCGTTTGTTCAGCATAGCTGGCCGCCTGATAGAGCGTCGCAAGGCGAGCGTCGAAGAGTGGGACTTCATACTTTGCCTGAAGGGCATCTTCGAGTGCCTTGATCGACGGCTGCATGCCTGCTTTCAGCGTCACCTGCAGATCGATCAAACGGGCATCACGTACCACACCGACTTGAGTGGATACAAAGTACCACATAAGTAAAAAAACGCAAGGGGTACTACCCATCTTCGTTACTACTGTGCCATATACAAAAACAACCAATGCAGGTTTGCATAGGAAGGATATAAAAGAAAAGCCTCTAGGTTGTGCTTTCCGTTCGTCCCACATAAAAATGGGTGAAAAGTACAAGCTAGAAGCTTGGGTGTGCGGTGCGCCCCTTAAGGGCGCACCGCGTTCGCAAGGAAGTTACGCTGCAGCAGCAGCGAGCCGTTCTGTACCCGCAGCTGGCGCTGTCGCCAAGGTGACAGGTGTGTCGCGCCGCGTAGTCTTCGAAGCGCCGCTCAGACCGAGCGTTGCCAGATCGCCGACGTCTGTGACCATCCGGGTCTCAGGGTCGAAGGTGCCGACAGCGCCAACGCTGACATACGTTTGACCCACGCGAGCCAGCTGTGTCACGAACGTGCGCTCCTCAATTTTAGCAACGCCGAACGTGTGACCAGCGATCTGCACCATGCGGAGCGTGACGTCTTTGTCAGCGCCGAACAACGCAGTCGAACCGAAGGTCAACGTGTCACCTTCTGCTTTGGCGATCATGTCGCCAACAAGCTCGCCGACGTCTGCGTCAGCCATCTGGGCCGCCAAGATGCGCGGATCGATCGCATGGGTCGCGCCCATGATCTTCAGCACACCGGACGCTTCTGTCAGCTCGAGCACGCCGGACCCATTCGCTGCTTCGACGTTCGCGAACAGGATCTCGGTGTCGCCGACGGATTCGGATGTCGCCAGGCCGATGCCGGTCACGCGGTTTTCATCATCGGTCACCAACGCGAGCAGCCGCTGATCATTGTTTGTCAGCGCGTAGGTCAGGCCGATTTCTTTGTCAACGGAGATGATCGAGACGTCGAGACGGGCTGTATCTGCCGCCAATGCGGCAGTGGACGCAAACACGGACAAGCCGGCCGCGGTCAACGCAAGTGTCATTGTGGTTTTCGGTTGCATTTGCAGTATCTCCCTGCATTTTGGTTTCAAAGGTCTTATTATCGTCACTACCCCACCTATAGAAGACGGGGACGATCTGCTTTTTATACAGGAATTAATTCAGTTATGCAAGTCCGTTACCGGGAAAAGAAAAACCACTTGGGAAAGATTCTGTTGGTTTCCCTGGTGGGAGTAGAATCTTTTCCAAGTGGAAAGTAGTACGTGGCGGCCACCGTGAGGTGACCGCCGGCCGTCTAGGCTGCAATGTAGCCGGGGCGGCTGCGCGTCAAAGCGATCAGCGCCAGCATGCCATTGAACACATCGTTCCCGCGCGCCCGGACATAGGGCCAGGTTGTCGGCGAGGACATCGCGCCGGTGCTGGTGTTGTGCAAAACTTGGTTGTCGCGCGTCAGCTGGTTGCCGCCTGCGCCAGGGCCGGCAGCAAACACATCAGCACCCGAACGCCGCAGAATGGTTCCCCGGTGAATGAACATGGAAAATGCGGTGGCCAACGGCGATGCGAACAGCGTGATCAATACGACGAACGCAGTAAAGATGAAGAAGAGCAAAAGGAAAACTTCCATATCAGGTAACTCCCTGTAAAAGCCGGCGAACCGGCGGTTGATTGTCTCAGCATCCGGCATGGATACTTGACTTGTCCAGTTAATCATAGCCTTATAAATCTGTCAAGCATTTCGTGTATAATAACTGCAATTATGAAACTCTCTGACAACCTCGCTGGTCACTTCCGCATCGACGCGCCGCACATCAAAGCCCTCAAGAAACTGCGAATCGAGACGATCACTGACCTGCTCTACCACCTCCCTGCGCGGTACGAGGACATCAGCGACGTACAGTCGGTTGGTAGCCTGGCGCTGGGGCAAGACACCGTCGTGTACGGCCAGCTGTCAGGACTCAAAACCCGCAAAGCCTGGAAAAGTCGCCGCCCGATTGCTGAGGGCTACGTGGAAGATGGCTCCGCCAAGATGAAAATCATGTGGTTCAACCAGCCGTACATCGCCAAAATGTACACCGACGGAATGTATGTGAAGTTGGCTGGAAAAGTATCAGGCACTGAGGGCAAACTGTACCTATCTAACCCCGAGATTGAGAAACTCGACAGCCTACCGATTGACCGGCACGACAGTATTTTTAAAGACACTGAGCAACTTGACGACACACTGTACCCCGTCTACCGCGAGACCAAAGGTGTCACCAGCAAGTGGATCTATCACACGGTGCTGAAGTGCTTTGAGAAAGACGTGCTCGACACATTGATTGACCCTATCCCTAAAGAAATATTGTCCAAATACAATCTGCCCGAGTTATCGACGGCACTGGTGTGGATTCATAGTCCCAAAAAAGCCCAGCACGCAGAGAGTGCCCGTAAGCGGTTCGCATTTGAGGAAGTGTTCTACATCCAAATCCAAAATGCCCAGAACCGCGCGGCTGCCAACGCCGCGACGACGTACAGTTTCAAAACTTCCCCTGCGCACGTGGCGGAGTTTACCGACCGCTTTCCGTTTACTCTCACCGCTAGCCAGGACAAATCCATCAAAGACATCCTTGATAATTTTGGTGGCAACCACGCTATGTCGCGGCTGCTCGAGGGCGACGTCGGGAGTGGCAAAACCGCCGTGGCCGCAACCACCGCCTACGCGGTGGCTACCTCTCGCCCACCGGAGGGGTCAACTGGCCGAGAGACAGTAAATTTTGTTGTGAGTGCGCGGCGTGGAGAAAGTGGTGAGGAAGACGGGCAAGCGCCCGTTGACCGAGCCACAGAGGCTCCACAACAAAGCAATCGCTCAAAATTTGCTGTTGATGAGTTTGGCAACCTGCAGGTGGCGTATATGGCCCCGACCGAAATCCTGGCCAAGCAGCACTTCGAATCGTTCATCGAGTACTTCCAACACCTGCCGATCAACATCGGCCTCATCACCGGCAGTGGTTGTATGAAGTTCCCGAGCAAATCAGACCCCAGCAAACCAACCAAAATCAGTAAAGCGCAGTTACTGAAGTGGGTCAAAAACGGTGAGATCCCGATACTGATCGGCACGCACTCGCTGATTTATAAAAGCGTCGAGTTCAAACACCTCGCCTACGTGATTATCGACGAGCAACACCGGTTCGGGACCAACCAGCGTAAGCAGCTGGCAAAAAAGGACGCGCGCATGCCGCACCTACTGTCGATGACGGCCACTCCGATCCCGCGTACCTTGGCGCTGACCATCTACGGCGACCTCGACATCACGCTGCTGGACCAGATGCCCGCCGGGCGCAAGCCGATCAAAACCACCATCGTCGGCCCGGGCCAGCAAGCGGACATGTACAAGCACGTGCGCAGCGAGTTGGCGATCGGTCGCCAAGCCTACGTCATCTGCCCCCGCATTGAGGAGCCAGATCCAAGTAAAGAAAACGCCTTGAATATGAAAAGTGTCATTGCCGAAGCCAAGCGCCTGGGTGAGACTGAATTTAGCGAATACACCATCGGTATCTTGCACGGCAAAATGACCCCCAAGGAAAAAGACGACATTATGGCTGATTTTAATAATCACAACATCGATGTACTAGTAGCGACAAGTGTGGTCGAAGTCGGAGTCAACGTACCCAACGCCACCAACATCATCATCGAGGGCGCGGAGCGGTTTGGCTTGTCACAACTGCACCAGCTGCGTGGTCGAGTGGTACGCGGTACACACCAACCGTACTGTTTTGCCGTAACCGAGAGCAAAAGTGAGAAAACGCGTGAGCGTCTCAAGGCGTTGGCGACCGCTGCCAACGGGTTTGAACTAGCCGAGCATGACTTACAGTTTCGTGGCTCGGGTGAGCTGTATGGAGGCAAGCAATCGGGCTTGTCCGACCTGGGGATGGAAGCCATCCGCAACCTCAAGCTGGTCGAAGCCGCCCGCAACGAAGCGCAACACCTAGTTGCCACCCACCCAGAATTAAGTAAAGACTTCCCACTGATCGCACAACGAGTATCTAGACTAGGCGACGTATTGCACATGGAGTAGACGTAGTTCGACCGCACCTAATAGGTGCGGTCGGTTGTGCATCGACTAGCGAGAGTCAAGCACCGAGATAAGGATCACCTCCCTTCAGAAACTGATCCGCGCTTTCACAAGACGATGAAAAGCACGACGCGTTTGGAGTGGTTTTTTGTGCATAAGGACAATCCTTTTTTGAAGGGAGGCGTTGGTGCCATCCACTTTCTTTTATACGCCCCAACAAAAAAAACGTCAAGTCCGTTGTCCCAAACTCGCAGCTGCGGTATAGTTGCTCACATCCGCCTGTAAGAACATCTTGCTGGCTGGATATTCGAACAAACTACAAAAGTGAACTTTTGTGCTTTGTCTCTCACATCCGCCTGTAGCTCAATCGGTAGAGCGCGAAGCTTATACCTTCGTGGTTCTAGGTTCAAGTCCTAGCGGGCGGACAATGGAACTCTTACTAATATTTCTCGCAGCTATTCCAATTGGTATTTTTGGGATATTAATTGGCGGCAACGCTGTTCTTTCAATCCCCCTCTTTCAAATACTGTATCCAGAAATGACACTTGGAGCCATTATCGGCAATATCAAACCAGGCAGTGTCGTGCGCAACATCGCTTCATTAGTGCCGGTCTGGCGCGACCTTAACTATCGTACTATTGCACCCTTACTTATACCGCTTGTTGCTGGTAGTGCCATTGCTGCACTACTGGTTTCATCGGTGTCGCAAGCCTGGGTGCTGCCGGTGTTAATGCTTGGATGGTTAGTGGTTGAATACGCACCCAAGCTTGCTCATCGCATCTCGCCCAACATACAGTGGGCAGGCGCCTGGCTGGTGGGCATGTACGGCGGTGTACTTGGCGCGGGAGTGTCATTACTAATCTTGAGTTTGTTACGTATACAAAACCCAGCTGGAGACGATATTTATCTCTTGCGCGCGCATGCACTGTGGCTAGAGACACTATTTACAAGCGCAGCGGTAGCGGTATTTCTATATCAAGGGTTGGTATTTTGGCCGATTGCGCTGGTGTGGCTAGTTGGTGCTTTGATCGGTGGGTATGTCGGTGGACGACTACTGAAATACACCGGTAGATTGTCAGGCAGGACCCAAACCAGGATTCTGCGCGCAGGATTTGTATTTGCCATTGCAGTGGCTGCCAGCTACTTTATATAAAAAGGCGCCCGAACTGGTCGGGCGCCTGGAAGGTATACTGTGAACAAGGTCAATGGCGAACGAACTGCTTCTCAAGCGAACACGCTTCCAGACCGGAGAAGTACCGAGCGGCATTGAGCACGTCAGAGTACAAGCCGTCGGCCATTTGTGTATTGGCCATTTCAGCCCATGCGCCTGAGACCGAAACAGAAACTTGATACTCCCCCTTCTCTGGCTGGAATATAATCTTCCGCTGAGTTTCTCGAGGGAAACCACGGGAAGATACGGCTGACTTCAGTCTATCGCGCAAATGTTTTTTGGTTTGCTTGTCGAGCCTTTCAAGAGGGCCTTGCAAGGTCACCTTGACCGTGTGTGGGTGTGGCATTTTTTGCTCCCTGGTAACTATATGTGCCAACTTGCACTATAGGTTATCTAGAGCGTTAACGCAAGATACGTTCGTCCTGCATCTGTAACTCTCCGCCAACTAACACATGTTTAGCTTTACCTGTTAGTTTCATTTGCTTAAACACGCAATTCTTTCCTTTAGATTCTAGTAGCATTGGGTCAACTGTCCAAGTTTTTTTAATATCAAATATACTAATGTCTGCTGGCGCACCTTCGCTGAGTGTACCGCGGTTGCTACGAATGATCGCGGCTGGCTTGTGACTCATTAATGCAATTCCTTCACTGAGACTAATGTGTCCCGGTTCTACCAAATAGCTATACATCACCGCAAAACTGATTTCCAATCCAACACTACCCATTGCTGCGTGTTCAAATGGCAGCAGTTTGTCTGGTTCGATGTGCGGAGCATGATCGGTTGTCAGCGCGTCAATCGTGCCGTCCTTGATCGCTACAACTATCGCCGCAACGTGGTCAGCACTGCGTAGTGGCGGATACATTTTAGCGTCGGTGTTGTACCCCAGACACTGCTCATCAGAGAGCGCAAAATGTTGAACCGAGACTTCGGCAGTGATGTTGGTGGCACCGCGAGCCTTGGCGGATTTGATGGCAGCAACCGCGCCAGCAGTAGAATTGTGCAGCAGGTGCAAGCGGGCGCCGGTGAGTTCTGCCAGCATGATATTTTTGGCGACTGCCAAGTCTTCACTTATAGCTGGGGTAGCCGGGAGCCCTAATTGGGTCGAGACCCAACCCTCATGCATCACCCCGCCGTCTGTAAGACTGTCAGTCTCGCAGTGACTCATGATCAACATGTCGTGTGTTTTGGCATATTCCATTGCCCGGCGCAGGATCGCCGGGTTTTGTACATCATTTCCATCATCAGTAACCGCCACACCACCAGCCTGCTTGATTTCGGACATTTCAGACAACATACTCCCGGACTGTCCGCTGGTGATGGCGCCCGTTGGCAAAATATTGATCAGGCCAGTTTCAGCTGCACGCTTGAGTATAAACTCAATCACCGCTTGGTTGTCAGCGGTAGGGGTAGAATTTGGCATCGCAACAGCCGTAGTCACTCCACCCTTGAGCGCTGCGCGTGAACCGGTTTCAATTGTCTCTCGATCCTCCCGACCTGGTTCACGGAAGTGTACCTGCAGATCAACCAAACCTGGAGCAACCACCAACCCAGTTGCGTCAATCACCTGGTCAGACTCATCAGCAATTTCTGGAGTTACTTTTGCAATCATACCGTCAATCACGAGGATGTCGCTGATTTCATCTAGATTGTTATATGGATCAACGACGCGACCGTTTTGTATCAAAATAGATGTCATAGTTATATCCGTTCAAAGGTCTTAGTTTTCCCATCAAATCGTTCACACAAAAGCCACAACAAAGCCTTGCGAATTGCCATACCGTTTTCAACCTGAGTGAGGATGCGTGACTGTGGGTGTCGTGACACCAGCGCGGAGTGCACATCTATATCACGGATGACCGGCCCTGGGTGCATTAAAATTGCGTCCTTGGCAGCTAAATCTAGCCGCCACTCAGAGATTCCAAATGTCTTGGAATACTCCCGCAACGTTGGTATAAAACCTTTTGCACCTCGCTCTTCTTGGACTCTTAGTGTATAGACGAAATCAGTGCCAACTAACGCCTTCTCTACATCGGTAAACAACGTGACACCAAACTGTTCCACCTCTGCTGGTAGTAGTGTAATTGGTGCAGCGATCCGAATGGTGGCTTGTAATCTTATCAGTACTCGTACTAACGACCCAAATACTCGCGAATGCACAACGTCCCCAACAATCAATACTGTCTTTCCGGCAAGAGTATCAGCCTGTATGCAATCAAGCATCGTAAGTGCATCCAACAACCCTTGTGTTGGGTGTTCATGCCAGCCGTCGCCCGCATTGAGTACACTAGCCGCCACATGTCTAGCGGCGATTTCTGCCACACCAGCTTCACTTGATCTAATGACGAGAGTGCGAGCATTGTATGCATCAAGCGTTTCAACAGTATCAATAAAACTCTCACCTTTTTTGGCCGAACTGCTGCCGCCACCGACATTTGTTGTGTCCATCCCCAGATGTTTAGCCGACAAATCAAAACTGGCCTGTGTACGAGTTGACGGTTCAAAAAAACAATTCACCTGCGTATTTCCTTTGCAAAGCGTCAGTTTTGCAGTCTTTGCCGACCGAAAGCCTCTGGCGATCTCAAAAATAAGACCGAGGTCTGTATCGGAAACTTGATCAATAGAATAGAGATCAAAAAAGGAGACATCTCGCTTACCACGAATGTCACGTAAACTTTTTTCTATTGCATCGCCCATTAAAAATTAAGTATACGTGGATCTTAATGAGAATCAAGGTGTTATACCGGCAGCACATGAAAAAGTTGTTTTTGAGTCGTTCTTTTCTGGTCGGATTGTTACTTTTGAAATAAACTGCTGACAAAATGTACCGAGCTCGCACAGCTCAAGTCTTGGTGGGCAGACAACTAGCCGATCTGACTCACAAGCTCTTTGCGTGCTTGCCTAAAAAAACGAGCGGTACGACGATGACTACCACGTAGCAGTAATCTGGCACGCCAAGATACAGGTTGAGCTGGCTGTTTTCTGTACTCAATCAGAGAGGCCTCGCCGGCAGAAATCTGCTCCGTAACCCACACTCCGATTTTTGGATACTCAACCATCAAAGCACGAATTTTGTGCAGTCGCTGTTTCATGTTTGTATCTGGTACTCTTTCGAGTGTTTTACAAAAAGTAACCATGACCGGAATATCGTCTGGCAAGAACTCTGGAGGTATATTGATCAGACCTTCGGCAACATCTTCGACCACATCACGTAGCAGGTAAAAATGCCAACGACCAGCTCGCACCAATGGCCAAATCTGTTCGTGTTGCACGGCATATTCACCAAACAGTTCAAATATCAACCGAAAGATGCCATCATGCTCCATAGTTTTAACGTATTGCTCTATATCAGACTGACTACGGATTTCAGGCGTACCATGAGCATGCTGTGCCCGACGAGCAACGTCACCCGCCACACAGTTAAACACATTAAGAAAAGCCTGCTGCAGTACGGCCACATCGCGTCCGATGATGCTGGCAGTATCAAATATATATTGCAGCAGAAGCTCATTTTCAGTTATAGCATTGCGGTCAGTCGTCAGAAAATTGACTACTTGTTTTAGATGAGCAACACCCGTGTCGATATCACCCTCATCGGCAATATCGTCGATGGTGCGAACGGCCACGTACGACATTTCGTACAGTCGAATCACCTGCACCATGTCAATTAATTTTGCACTCACATTTGAGTACCACGGCAACACTGACGTAATAAAACCAGTGAACGGGTACTTGAATGAACCAACTGACTCATAACACTGCGTACGTTTGTTTCTATAAAACTGTTTGAGTGGTTCTGGAGATTGTTTCATACTAAAGTAGAGATACTTTACACCAATAAGTGCCTAAGGAAAAGAAGTCTGGTGTTATACTTCCAGCATATGAAAAAGTTGTTTTTGGGTCGGTCTTTGCAGATTGGCATAGCTCTATTGGTGATTGTTGGTGTGGTGTATGCAGGTCTGTCGATCCGAGGTGGCCAAACGCCTGACTATATTACTGTCGCAGTAGAGCGTGGTGACGTGCAACAACTAGTATCAGTCTCGGGAGTGATCGAGTCCAAGCAAAGTGCGCAGCTGGCCTTCCCCACCACCGGGGTCGTATCTAGTGTCGCAGTGTCGCAAGGGGATGACGTCGCAGCTGGCGACATCCTGGTCACACTTGAGTCCGGCGCCCTACAAGCCGATCGCCAAGAAGCCGTAGCGATACTCGCACGCACAGTAGCCATCCGTGACGAGCTACTAGCCGGGCCGCAGACTGAGTCACGGGCTGCCACGGCGCAAAACATCGCTCTTAAGCAAACCACTCTTGAGACTGTACGAACGACACAGGCCAACTTGGTAGCTAACGCCTATCGAGCTTTGCTTTCAACTAGCCTGATAGCAACTACCGATGATGCTGACGAAGAAGCTGTGGCACCAATTGTGTCCGGTACCTACTCATGCACCGCCGAAGGGACGTACACGATTGATACCTATTCTTCCAGTGCCAATTCAGGGTACTCATTTCGACTAACAGGACTCGAGAGCGGCACATTTCCGATCTCAACTGACCAGCCGGTCAGTCTTGGAACATGCGGTTTGCGAGTACTGTTTGACGAGGATTCGCGTTACAACAACACCCAGTGGACCATCACTATCCCCAATCAAGAATCGGCACAGTACATCACTACCCGTAATGCGTATACCCTGGCCCAAACCCAAGCCTTCAATGCGATCACTATCGCTGAGCAAGACCTGGCTGTAACTGAAGCCAACGCCAGCAACACTAACGCTCCGGCTCGTAGCGAGTCGATCGCGGGTGCCAATGCTGACATCGCCAGTGCTAATGCGCGCATCGCCCGGGTTGATGCCTTATTGGCTGAACGCGTGATCACAGCACCCTTTGCTGGCACCATTGTCGAGCTCGATATCTTGCCGGGCGAGACAGTTGGCACTGCGCCGGTGGTAACACTGCAGGCCGCAGCTGATTTTGAGTTGACTGCCCGCATTCCCGAAATCGACATCGGCAAGCTACTGTTTGGTCAGTCAGTCAGCGCCGTGTTTGATGCCCGAGACACCGAGACACTCACTGGCTCAGTCGCATTTATTTCACCGCAAGCGACCATTATCGACGGTGTTGCATTCTACGAAACTGTCATCTCACTTACTGATACTCCGGACTGGATCCGCAGCGGCCTCAACGCCGACATCGACATTGTTATAAACGAACAAGCCAACACACTACGCATTCCCACTCGCTACATCACTACCACCGACAGTGGGTCGACTGTCACAGTACAAGCGAGAGACAGTCTGGCTACAACCACAGTTACAGTTGGCTTAACTGGTAACGACGGATTCACAGCCATTACCGGAGTTAACGTAGGCGACATCGTCGTCGCACCATAGTCCCCTATGCGAACGCTACGCATTGGCTTCTTACTTGGTTTCCGTCAAATCCAGCGGGCTAATTTTTGGACTACGACGCTGATTATATTTGTGATGATGCTGACGTTCCTGAACCTGATTGCAGTGTCGGGGATTTTGATCGGTTTGATCGCCGGGTCTGAGCGCGCGGTGCAGGACCAATCAACGGGCGACATCATCATCACTCCGCTTGACGACGAGGACAAAATCCTCCAGACCGAAACCATCAGGCGAACGCTAGATACTCTCACCGAAGTTTCTTCATACAGCATTAGATACCAACAAGGTGCGCAGGTGGCAGCAAACTACAAAACCAGACGAGACTTTGGCGTTGAACCAAACGTTGTAGGCGCCAGAGTAAGAGGCATAGACCCGATCAACGAAGAAGCTGTTACGGCACTGTCTGATTATGTTGTCGAGGGTGAGTATCTTAACCCCAATGAAGCTGGCTATGTGTTGATCGGGGCACTTAATATCGATCGATACACAGATGGGTTTGCTGACATTACCGGTTCACTTACCGACGTGTTCCCTGGCGACTCGGTACGCATCACCATCGGTGAGGCCAGTCAAGAGTTCACCGTGAAAGGTATCGTCGACGCCAAAGCTGGCGACGTAGCAAGCCTGGTGTATATGCCAGAAAAAGAGTTACGTCGGTTAAGTAGCAATTCTAGCCGCGACGCGGACGAGATCGCCATCAGACTAGCCGACAAATCACCGGAAACCGGCAATGCTGTCAAAGCAGTGTTGTTAAGCCAAAACATAGATGACCTTGCCAAGGTGCGCACGTTTCAAGAAGCGCTGCCAAAGTTTCTTACCGACATCAAAAATACCTTTAGTATTTTGGGGACATTCATTGGCGCGGTAGGAATTATCGTCGCATCAATCACCATTTTTATTATCATCTTTATCAACGCTATCTCTCGTCGGCAACAGATCGGTATCCTTAAGGGGATCGGCATCGACCGCAAAGCCATCGCAGTAGCGTACGTGTTACAGTCTGCGGTGTATGCGCTGACTGGCTCGTTACTAGGTGTTTTGGTGACCTACGGCATCTTAGTCGGGTACTTCGACCGTAACCCGATTGATTTTCCGTTTAGTGACGGCATCCTGGTAGCCGAACCAATCGGGACACTGTATCGGTTTATTATTCTGTTTATTATTACCTTGTTTGCTGGCTTTATTCCCGCTTGGATTATAGTCAAACAAAACACCCTTAACTCGATTTTAGGTCGTAAATAATCAACATCAATTAGTATGAATATCATCACCGCTACCAACATCCACCGCACTTTCGGCGAAGGCGACGTCAAAGCCCATATCCTCAAGGGGATAGACTTGACCGTAGCGACCGGTGAATTTGTCGCGATCATGGGCAAATCAGGCGCCGGTAAATCAACCCTTATGTACCAACTATCAATTCTCGACGAACCTAGCCAGGGTGGCGTAGAGATAGACGGAGTGTGCGTATCAGAATTACATGAAAACGAACGAACCGCCTTTCGTCTTCATACACTGGGGTACGTGTTTCAAAACTACGCGCTGGTGCCAGATTTATCAGCTGAGGAAAACGTCATGTTACCGCTCTTGATGCGCGGGCAAACCTGGGACCAAGCCAAACAACGCGCACATCACTCACTCGACAACGTTGACTTATCGAGTAAGTACCGCAACTTACCCAGCACCCTCTCTGGTGGCGAGCAACAACGAGTAGCGATCGCTCGAGCGTTGTCAGGCAAACCCAAGATTATCTTTGCTGACGAACCAACCGCCAACCTCGACACCGTCTCGGGCACCCAAGTCATCGAGCTACTCACCCGCCTACACCGCGGCAGCAACCAGACTATCGTCATGGTTACCCACGAGCGAGAATACGCCATGAGCTGCGACCGGATCATTCATATGGAAGATGGGTTGGTCACGAACATTGAACAGCTAACATAGCAATCAAAAAACCGGCGCTGTGTGCCGATTTTTTGATTGCTTTATATTTATTAGTTCTCTACCGATTTGCTGGGGTCAGCCGCATCGCGCTTCTCACCATACATTTCTTCGTACGCGTCCTTGATCTCTACCCCTTCTCGTTTCAAGAGTGTTTCGTATTCGGCTCGCTCCATCGTTTCGACTTCAATTAGTCGTTGCGAAATAGCCTCCAGTGCTGGCCGATACTTGGTCAGTATTTCTCGGGCGGTATCTTTCCCTTGCTTGATGATCTTGGCAACCTCAAGGTCGATGGCTTTGGCGACATCGGCGCTGTACCCACGGTTTTCACTCAGGCCGCCGCCAATCATAGTGCCACCAGTTCCCTCTAGCGCTACCGGCCCCAGCTCGTCACTCATACCGTACTTGGTCACCATGTCTCGGGCCAGGTTAGCAATCACCTGCAAGTCGTTACTTGGCCCGGTCGACAGGTCACCAAAGATCATTTCTTCGGTCACGTAGCCACCGAGCGTCATCGCGATATCGTCCATGAATTCTTTTTTGGTGTGCATGCGACGGTCTTGGTCGGGCAGTTTCAAGGTATACCCCGCTGCGCGGCCACGTGAGATGATGCTGATTTTCTGTACTGGGTCAGCGTATGGTAGCGCTGACGCAACCAGCGCGTGCCCCACTTCGTGGTAGGCTGTCACCATTTTTTCGTACTTCGACATCACGTGACTCTTTCGCTCTGGCCCCAGCATTACTTTTTCAATTGACCGGATTACGTCAAACTGTCCGACTTTTTTTCGTTTCTCACGCGCAGCCAAAATCGCCGCTTCGTTCATCAGTGACGATAGGTCAGCACCCGAAAACCCTGGCGTCCGCTGAGCGACAATCTCAAGATTCACATCTTCCTGCAAAGGCTTCTTGCGCGCGTGGACCTTGAGGATAGCCTCGCGGTCGCCACGATCTGGCAAGTCGATAGTCACCCGACGGTCAAACCGCCCCGGTCGCAACAACGCCGAGTCAAGCACGTCCGGCCGGTTAGTCGCCGCCATAATGATCACCTTAGCGTTGGGTTCAAACCCATCCATCTCAACCAAGATCTGGTTGAGCGTCTGCTCACGCTCGTCGTTACCGCCACCGGTACCACTGCCGCGCGTTCGCCCCACCGCGTCTATCTCGTCAATAAAAATAATCGCTGGTGCGTTTTTCTTCGCCATCGCGAACAAGTCACGTACCCGAGACGCACCCACTCCCACAAACATCTCGACGAACTCTGATCCAGAGATCGAGAAGAATGGCACCCCAGCTTCACCAGCCACCGCGCGCGCCAACAGTGTCTTACCAGTTCCAGGTGAACCCATCATCATCACTCCCTTGGGGATCTCGGCTCCGATGTCGAGAAACTTTTTTGGATTCTTGAGAAAGTCTACAATTTCTTCCAACTCTTGCTTGGCCTCTTTGGCACCAGCTACGTCTTTGAACGTGACTTTGTTCTTGAGGTCTTCTGGGTCTATCATGCGCGCTTTGCTGTTACCAAAACTCAACGCTTGCATGCCACCACCCTTCATCGACCGCATAAAGAACCAGATGATGATCCCTAAGAATAGAATTGGGAAAATAAACGGCGCAAATACCCCCAGCCAGTACGCCAGTCCAGTCTCGCGCTGGACGTCAATCGACACCGTTGCAAGCTCATCGGTTGTCACACCAAGACTCGTGAGCGAGTCTGTCACTGACGCATCAACTTCTTTACGTGCTTCACCCGCCAACCAACCTTCGACACTATAGTTAACCTCGATAGTGTTGCCGCGCACCACGATGTCACTCACCTCTCCTGCTTTGATCTGAGCCACTACCGCAGACAGCGTCAGCTGGGTCGGTTCAGGCGCCTGAGTTTCGGTCAAATACGAAAACACCGCAATCACAAAGATCAGCAACAGCACTGTAGACAACATGTTATTCCAAAAATTCCCCGGTCCAAGTGGCATCTGCTGACGCACTTTTTTGAGGTCTACTTTGTGACCTTTCGGGATTTTGGTTTTGGGTTCTGTTGCCACTTTTTTTGCTTCCTCAGCATCTGGCGCTGATTCGTGTACGTCTTTCACCTCCACTTCAGGCACAACAACTGTCTCTGGCTTGTCTGATTCGTGTTTTGTCATAATCGGTATTATACAGAAAAAGCGTTTTGACGCTAGATAATATCGCTACCGCCACTTTGTCATAGCCTCGCTTTGGCAGATGGTGTACTATTTCATTCATATTCTATAGTTATGGCCACCTTCATTAAAAACCGCAAGGCTCATTTTGACTTCGAGCACCTCGACACCTTTGAGGTGGGTGCTGTGTTGCTGGGGTGCGAGGTCAAATCCATCCGTGCCGGCAAAGGCAAGCTTGAAGGGGCGTACGTGATGATCGTCCACGGCGAGGCGTGGCTAACCGGCGCCAGTATCAGCCCGTTCCAAGTAGCGAACACCCCCAAGTCATACCAGCCCGAACGCGCGCGCAAGTTACTGTTGTCCAAAAAGCAGCTGGCGCGGTTAGAGGTAGAGACCCGAGCCAATCGGTTGACAATAGTGCCTATTTCATGGTATGGTAGTGGAGGAAAAATCAAGTTGAAAATTGCCCTCGCCCGTGGTAAAAAGAAGACAGACAAGCGCGAGACAATGAAGAAACGAGATGTAAAACGCGAAATTGACCGTACTTTGAAAAGTCAGTAATTAGATAGAGATAAGTGGTTAGTTAGTCAGCGAATGGATTGCTGATGGCCACTGTGAGGGAGAATAAAACATGTCAGATTTGGCAGATCGAGCAGAAGCCGCATTCGAAAAAGGTGGCCTTAATCAATATTGGGACACTCTTGCGAGTCCACCCATAAAACAACCTGCAGTCATGACGACACCACATCGTTCTGGCTCGGGATATACAGAGCCAGCAGGCGGCCATAGGCAGTCCGGTGTAGTACCGGTCGACACTGCCATGAACAGCGATCTGTTTTTGTAGAGTAGCTGTTGCAACCTACTCTTTCATGATCTTTATCACTGCAGAGGGCGATATTCGCCCTCTGCACCACTTATTTCTATCTAATTAAAACAACTTCAATCGGGAGGACATCATGAGTAGCAGAGTTATTCTCACTCCAAGTACGCGCCTGGAAAAACTCCTGCGACGTTTTGTACATCGGAACTGTCGCGATATATCAAAAGAAGATCGTGAGGCAGCAGTCGCAATAGAACGCGAGCGACTTCTCAAGATCAATTTGGCCCCTTGAAGTCACACAGACTTCCCTGCAAAGAGCCCGAGCTTAGTTTCACCACTTAGCTCAGGCTTTCTCAGGGGATGCCAGGCATCGACGGTTAGTCGTGTCGGTTGTGTGCAGTGTCGAAACGGTGATCAATTCGTTAAAAGGTCACACCCTGTATTTGCAAACAAAGCAATTCCAAGTCCTTTCGCTAACGCGTTTGGATTCTCTCCCGCACCAGTTTTAGCGTAACCGCTAGCTCGCCGGAGTGATGCTCGACTGGTAAACGTCTCATACGCCAGCTTGGGTAGAATAGCCATGAGAATCGATACAGCTGCGTTGTTCGCGTAGTTGGTCAAAATTGTAAGAACTCGAGGCGCTCATGTTTTGCTCATTCTTGAGTGAGCGACTTTAAACCAAAGAATGTCCTACACGCTGTAGACTCACAATCGCACCCTAACTCGGACGCGGGTTCGACTCCCGCCATCTCCACATCATGGGAGTTTGTAGACACAAATTCCTCAAATAACCTTGTGGCGCAAAGTATTTCTTCGGTTCGATAACCGGTTTCTTTGCTATAGGGTAATTTCTTATCAAACACAAAGAAAAACATCCTTTGTTTTTCATGGACGTCTACAGAAACCCATATATCATAAGGGCTTTTTAGTAGTTTGGTTGATTTATCTAAGGCGGTTCGATAAGGAATATCTATGTCTTCAATAATATGCTTGCGGTTCTTCAGCTGGCTATACTCTTCAGCTAATTCCACTAATTCATCTCGATAAAACTGCTTCATAGATTCAGGAGTGTCATCAGATAAGTTGGAGTTTGCGTACTGATTCATCTTTTTACGCACTTCTTTGATTCTCTCATCAGTACCCTTATTGCCTTTTGCAACAACAGACAGCTCTTCTTTCCACACAGCATCAAACACATCACTCACTACCAAATCCACACCACCTTTTAATTTTTGCTTTTTAAGTAATTTAATGAAGTCACCATGTAGAGTTTTAGCAGGAATATTCTTTCGATTTTTTTGACAACTTTTATTCTGACAAAAGTAATACGGATATATATTCTTTCTGCTTCGTGAATTAGCGGCAGTCATTGGCTTATTGCAATGCTCACATACAACCAAACCCCGTAAAGGAAACGACTCAGAAACGTCTACCCTCACCCGCTTTCCTAATGACTCACTCTCAAGTCTCTTTTGATTATTGAAAAATACTTCCTTTGAAATAATGCCTTCATGGAATCCTTCTCTTCTTTCCACCTCCCAACCTTCATGCTCAACAAACCCGGCATAAACTGAATTCATCAATAAGTCTGTTTTGAATTTATCAATGTATTTTTCAGGAGACTGTTTAACCCAATAACCCTGCTCACATAAATACCTGCAACAGTCGATTATTCTAGGGAATACACCACTAGCAAAACCTTCTAAGGCATGTTTAATAAAAGGAGCAAATTCTTCATCATGAACTAGAACTTTTCCGTGCATTGGGTCTTTCACCATCTTATAACCCTTGGGTGCACGAAAAGCCCAAAATCCCATTTCTACTCTAGCTTTTTGTTTTTGAACTACCTGCCGAGCATTGCTTTTTCTATGGTACTGACTAAAAGCAGCCATCACATTCTCAATAACCTCCCCTTCAGCGGTATCTTCAAAATTAAAGTTAGGTGACTCAATTGAAACTTCTCTAGTAACAAGTTCTTGTTTGAAAGCGAAGTGAGCTGCAACATCTCGAGCCATGCGAGAAATATCATCAACTATGACCACAAAGTTTCGGTGAGGGAATGTGTCGATGTACTTCAGTAAAGCTACTTGCCCAGCACGAGTAGTAAAAGCTCCTCCACCTGATGCAGCATCCTTAAATACCTCTGCCACTTCATACCCCTTACCCGAAGCATATGCTCGACACCTTTGTTCTTGAGTCTCAAGACCGTTACCTTCGTGCTTTTGTTTATCAGAAGAAACACGACAATATGCAAGCGCGTACGTAACCCCTTCACGAGAGACTGCCTTCTTTTTTAGTTTTCTTTTTCGGGGCATATTGATTTAATTCTGTCTTAATAACGTGTCGACATAACTTTTCTATAAAGTTAATTTTTTGAATAATTAACTCATCTGGAGAGTCATTATCCTTGGTACGTTTTCGATACTGCTCTACCGAAATAATGGCTCTATTACTGTCTATTTTACCATTTTCGCGCGCAAAAGACGAACTATTTTCTTGGTTTTCGGAGCGAAAATTAGGGCTATTTTTCTGGTTATTTTGAGTGCTTTCCACACTCTATATGGCGAAAATTCACCCAGCAAGAAAGTAGCCAGTTTTTACTAGTTATTTATTTTAGGTCTTTATAAAAAATCCTAAATTTTGTTTTGTATGCACCTTCATACGGCCTGAAAGGGTCAAAATCAATTGCAAAATATTCCTGGAGTTTCTGACTAAGAATCTGTTTCTGTTTTTTATAGTTATCACGAGCTTCGGGGCTGGTAGCTAATATTTCACCGTTATTTTTTGCAAAGAGTTTCAGTAACTCCCACTGAATAACTGGCTTCCCTGTCCTTCCATCAGCCATGCCCATATCTTCAAAATTCAGGGTCACTTCGTGCTGTTTTACCTTAACCACTACTATTTCATCATCTATAAAAGCAAACATGAAATCTTCCCAGCGAGTACCTGCTGGTATTTTATATGGAAACAAGAAACTCTTCTGTCCACTAGCGGACTTCCGTTGATATAACTCAACAAGCTTTTCATACCCGACACGCACTGCTCGACCCAGCTCTAAACCTTTATCTCTCAACTGTGACCAAGATTTCACATCTCCATCTTGAGTAGCTATTTCATCTTCGTGCTTAGTTTTTGGATATAGCTGGAATATACTCCCTGATGAATCAAGTGGACTATAGTGAGTTTCAAGGAATGTATTTAGGATATCAATTTCACTAACAAGCACCTTCATTTGCGCATCAAGTTGCTTATCTGAAAAAGTAAACGATTTTTCTTTCGCTCGTATAGATAACTTCACTAATCTTTCGACTTCAGCACGCATGTATTCTCCGCTAGATAACGAATCTACGATATTCACTAGTGTTTTCTCAGGTAATATACCTAAAACCTCCTGATAAGCGTTCTCAGCTGTCATAGAGGTCATTATAGACCACTTCTGCTACAATGTACGGACAATATAGTCACCTAAATCTCTTTTTGAGACACGGTGCAAATAAATAAGCCCCGTCAGAGCTAGAAAACCCATCATGTGGGGTCAGCTCTGACGGGCCGTATCGGGAAACTGGTATCGGTGGTCGTAAGGCCACGCCCATGTGGTGGGTTTTGTGTGTATCAATTTTTAATATCAATACTATGTTTTGCACTAATTGCGGTAAAGAGTCCAAGGAAAATGAGAATTTTTGCAATGGTTGTGGAAACAAGTTAGCGAAAGAAGAACAGTCTGAGATGGAGAGATTTTATACACTCGCCACAGGGAAAGAACCTACGTCTCAAGCAATGAAAGACGCACTTAAAAAAGTTTCAAATAACACTGAGCTAGTCGGTGAAATGAAAGATTTGGAAAAGAAAACTGAAGAATTTATAGAATCCAGTACACAAACAGCTGACGAAAAACCAATTTGGATGCAAATAATTAGTGGAGACTGGGGACTAGCTAAAACGTTTTGGATATTTGGAGTAGGGATATTTTTTCTGTTTGTTTTCTTCTGGCAAGTCAGTCAGACTTACAGTGGAGAAATCACTCTGACCTACCTTCTGTATGCAATCTACTCATTTTTTGCATTCATTGCGGTTGGTCGTGCAGCCTACAAATACCAAGGATTGGCATTATGGAAAATACTAGTTTTAATCTATGCTGTTGCAATCTTGGCACTACAACCACTAGGCTTTATTATGGACTTAACTGGTCTATAAAATAATATGAAAAATCTAACTACATTTTTACTGGGAATCATACTGACTCTTTTTTTCGTTTACGTATATACCTATACACAATCTGAAGAAGTAGAAACCTATACACCTACCTTTATATCCAACGAAGACACTGATGCTTCTGCCCGCATCATGGAAGCTGAAGTGATTTATTTTGATACCGATGGTGATGGTGAAGAAGAAAATATACTTTTGTACTCATGTAGTGGCTGTAACGCTCCACCCCGTGAAATGGCAATTATTGATGATGGTGAACTAGTCTTTTTTTACGAAGGTGGAGAGCTCAAATTTGTTCCAGTCGAATCTGGCACTTTCATTATCAACGAAACTAATGTACCAAGGGACGGTAGAAGGATAGTGACCAAATACCAGTACAGTCTGGAAGGAAAATTATACGAAGAAATTAACTAGCACACCTACAATAGTTAAAATTGCCGCTATCAGCGAAATAATTTCAAATTTTTTCACGCTGACACCCTTCTCTTTCCTGCTTGCATCACCAACTACAACATCTCCACCCGCTGAGACAGAACCATTGGCAATAATGCCATTATTTACGACTGACGACTGGCTCCTGAATTCTAGCTCTTGTCTGGCTTTATGATAAACCGAATGCGCCATATTCTTATTAGCAATTCTATGTCTCATTATATCTTTTAGCTCATCATCTGTTTTAGTTTGAAGATTATCCAAGTCATGCAGACGATGCTTCTCAAAATATCTCCTTGTTCTATCTGGAGTAGAGGTGAATTCTTCTTCATGTATATTTTTTCCTTCGTTTTTCACAATAAGAAAATCGTCTCTTTTTAAATCATGAAGAATGGCCCAAATATGTCTCCACTCTTCTTCTTGAATGTTATTATGATACTTTGATATAAGTAGCTCTGATATTCTAAAAACCGTTTTAAAGTCAGCGTGTTTTTGAAAAAATAACATTATTTCGCTCTCGTTTGGATATATTAATTTCATACTTATTTTAGTCTTCTGTAGCTCTATTTTCAAAACTGGCCAATAATAATTTTCCGAAACTTACCAAATCATCATAAGTTATTATTTGTATAGAGTTTAAGTTTGAATTCAACATCCTTAAGCTATCTTTTTGTTCGTCTACAAAATCATTGTTTCTACCAATAATCACTTTGACACGGGGCATAATAACTTTTGCATCATACTCTTTTTCAATAATGAGTTTATAATCCTGTATTTTTTGTAGATAGAACAAACTTTGACCTAACACCTGTGAGAGATTTGCATGAGGGGAAAAACACTTGTGACTATCATCAAATTTAAATAACTCATGATTAGGTCTTTTTAATTCAATCAAATCTAAGTAACCATCTACCGACTCCATCAATAAATCTGCCTCACTGCCAAACGCTATCTTTCTGGGGTCGTGTTTCTTTATATAATCAACTCCAAACACCCAAAGATTTGACTCAATCCAGTTTTGGAATATTTTTTCTGGCTGACCTGCCTTGTACTTTAAAAGTTCAGTGTATCCATCTATTTTTGATGTGATGTCCCCTTCTATTTCTAGCTCAATTAGTTTCTCTAAATTTTCTATCTCAGCTTTGATTAATTTATGATGAAATGCTCCATGAAGATTCTCGATTTCTAAGTCGGACAAAGATTCTAATAATCCTTTTATTTTGTCTTCTGATTTGAACTTTTCTAGTACTTGAAGAAGTGTTTCTAAGTCAGTGCCTTCCAGTTGTTCCAGAATAGAATTAATTTCGTCTGAAGTTTCAATAAATTTAGCAGATTTTGAGCTTCCATCTTTTATGATTGATATTGAGTCTAAATGGCTATGAAGGCTTCGGATATCTTCAATATCCAACGATTCTGAAAAGACTGGTTCCCATCGCTATCAAATGCGTAAAAATTTAAAGTTAAATCTTCGTCTGCCACATCTTCTTTGATTTTGCTGAAACTAACCAGCAGCTTTATTTTACCGTTATCAAAGAGCTCTTTATGGTAAGCGACACTCATTAAATTTTTGCTAGCGGTTTATCATACTTATCACAATTAGGGTTATACCCATCAGCCACCTCAAATTGACCTGCCTCTTCTAAGATTTTGACGTCTGTTATGTCCTCAATATTGAAAGGTCTCCAGTCTGGAATACCAGCAGTATCAGACACTCCCTCAGTTTGATACATATCTGCTTTTGTACTTTGTACTCCAGCTTTTGATGTAAATATAAAAACGGCATGTACGTTTCCAGTTCTGACCCCTTCAATTTTACCACGTTTATTGTACTGAAATGATATCGGTAGTCTTTTTTCTACAGACTCTATAAGTAGTTCAAGTTTAGTCATAGTAGGATTAATATTACTTTTATATTTACATGTTACACGAAATAACATCTATATACCAAGGTACGACACCAATAATACTCTTATTATGCCGTCAATCACATTGTAAAAAGCATATATAGCCTCTTTAGCTAACCAGCACCGGTAAATCAGAACCTAAACTGATTTTCTTTTATGGGGTAAATTAAAGTTTTATCTATAGGTATAAAAAGGATTATGTTTAGCGCGCGACCCTGCCAAACAAAGTTTTCGCAGCGAAAATCTATGCAACTATAACCAAAATACGTTGTTTTATAACAAAACACCTCTTTTTTGGGCATGTCTAACCCGAACAATAGGTCAAACATTAAGGTTATTTTGAATATTTACCCCGTTTGCGAATTTGGTTTAAAAACGCCCTAAAATCGGGCAGAATCGGGTTTTAGACGGGGTAAATTGACAGAAGTTTAAGTCCGATTCTTCACGGTTTTAAATTACGCAAAAAGCGTGGTATTTAGACCAAAAAGCGTGAGAAAAGCGTGCCAAAGCGTGAAATTCCAAAAAAGTTTTTTCACGATTTTATTAAGTGTAAAATTGATTTTCTATTCCTATCAAAATTACTCGAAACTGATATACTCTGACACATGAGCGATAGACACTTAACTCGAACCGCAGTATTTGTAATATTAGAAAAAGACGACAAAGTATTCTTTTTGCGCCGTGCAAACACTGGTTGGGCTGATGGAATGCTAACTGTACCTGCTGGTCATGTAGACAAGGGAGACAATGTGACCGAGGCAGCTATTATCGAGACTAAGGAAGAAGCGTGTGTAGACATACTCGCAGAAGACCTTGAATTTATGCACGTAGACTTCTTGCGTGACGAATACACCAATTTTTATTTCAAAGCTAAGAAGTGGTCAGGTGAACCGACTCTCGGTGAACCCGAACTAGCTAGTGAAGCAATATGGATTGACAAAAATAACCTACCTAACGATGTAACCCCGCAACTAAAGCGGTTATTCAAACAAATGGAAGCGGGCTCTTACTTCTCTGAAATAGAGCGAGAAGTATAGACAAACGATAGTTTTATGGTATTGTACTAACTAGCAAACCGTACAACTTCTTTGAAAAGGAGGTGTCTCATGACATCGCAATACCCCAACGTTTCCGAACGTCTCGCCCAAACATTCGCTACCTGGCAAATGTATTTCTTGGGACACGAACTTGAAGTTGCAATCCAGCAGCAGCAGGGCAATCTTACGAAAAAGGATATGGTTGTGTCACAGAAAGGGACACAGCTTCCTAACGTTATTCTTGACAACAGCGTCAGTCAACTCAACAGTGCTGACTGGCAACCCCGAACAATCAACGGTACAGTTACTGATTTTGGCAGTCAAATAGAGCTATATACACACTTTCCGTATGAGCTGTTCCAGTGGAACCGAGCTTCTCGAAGAGCTTTTCATTTGCCTCATTCGCTGGAGGCGATGCTTGCTGCAGCTGAGTTACCTGACATGACATGGGATGATGTACTCTGGCCGTTTGAATCTTTCATTGTCACTGTAGAAAAACCCATAGTTGTGCATCATCCTCTGGATGGAACAAAGCAAAAGTTTGACACCATTTTGGTGACAAAATCAAATTCCGCTACAGGGGGCAAGGTTCACCTGAGGTGGATTCATACACCACAAAGTGAGGGCAAGAAACTTGGATTAACTGTCCAGGAAATTAAACGCTTCAGAACTCTTCTTGGTAAAGGCAAGATACCTGAAGCAGCCAAGCTATGGGACAGACGGTATAAGGAGATACACAAGTTCTACCCCTTCCAAATTGGCTCACAAAATGTCGAACTGGAAATCGAATGGGGGAAATCCCAAAAGCTCATCACAGAGGCAGATGAACTGTATACGCATCTTGGTGCAGCACTCGATTGGCAAGGGCAACCTTTGAAATACGATGACGCAGGCTCGAAAACTTTTTTTGAGAGCCTGAGCGTTACCCTGCGCATTGTTGTTGGGTGGATGCTTTATCTCGAATCAATGAAACGAGAGTCAACCGAGTGGCGTCCTGGGCAGAAGCACAAAACTCGCCTTATGAGTGGCGGGTCACCCAGTGTGATTATTGAACCAGGGAACGTTTGCACCATCGTTGGTGAAGGGCGGATTAAATGTTCTGAGTTGACCAGTGAACGAGGTACGAGGTGTAGCAAAGGGTATGTTCGTCCACACTGGCGGAGAGCTCACTATCGACGTCCTGCAGGCAGTTCACCAACTGCACAGAAGACGCAGCGTGTTCCTCCAGTTTTGGTTCGTGCTGACCTTGTCCCTCTATACGGCATCGTTGGTGGCACCAATACAATTGTGATTTCTGAAGACTAGAGCTTGCAGCATTCGTGCTGCAAGATAACTACGCCGCCATTCCTTTTAGGATTGGCGGCTTTTCTTTTACTTCAAAATCGTATACATGTATATACACTTTTCAAAAAGTCACATCTATCGAACCGTAGTTAAGAAGAAAACAACGATAAAAACCCCAAGGATGGTTAGCACTTGGTTCCCCTCCCCCGGAACCCCCTCCCCTCCGTGAGCTAAAGCTCACATATTTAATACTCTCTTTGTGGTGTAACTATAATGGGAAGTTAAGCTGTAGCTAAAGCTTTTTGGAGTGCAGGGGATGAATTGTAATATTCCCAAAACCGTTTAAGGTAGTCTTTTAGTTGTTTCAACATCTCACCCCTTATGTCCACCAATAATAAAAGCTCCCTTATGGGAGCTTTTATTATTGGTGGAGATGGAGAACGAGACCTGCGTCTCGTTCGGTGAGAATTGAAAGTCGGAGTGATGTCGTTAGACAAGCGAGACGGGGTCGAGAACACTTAGTAGATTATGAGCCGTGGCGAAATAATATACTTAGTAATTCGTGACCGACTCCCACCATCTTCACAAACTTAATAATACAATTAATTTAAAAGTTATTTTTACTTTCCTCTCTTTTTTCTCTCATATTCCCACACAATAATTGCGAAGATAAAAATTAAAGCTGAACTGAAATCATTACTGCTCTCTTCAATGATAAGTTCCCCTGCCCAAAGAACAAATACGAACCAAACTACAGGTCTGTCTAAAACCCATTTAATTTTATTAAAGAATTTCATAATTGTATGAATAATATTTTAGTATGTAATAAAGAATGTTTTCTGAAGTTTTTGACCATACCGGTAGACAAGCTGTCGGGTTAGGTCATTTCTTATTCTGTTGTACCTACATAGTAATACTTACCTCACAGAAAGTAAATTACTGCTCCCTCTCTATAGAAATATGACTCAACCATATTGTTACATTGGTTAACCTATACACGGCCAGCAGAACCTATTCTGTAGGTCACACTGTTGCATCGACTATACTACTCTTTAATCTGAAACAACAATTTCAATACATTAAAAATTAACCCACAACTTTTATCTCTCGATTTCCTCAAGGAGGTTTATTCCAATATGGTGTTTAAATATAGAATCAGCCTCAATTAAATAAGTGTGACTTCTTTTGAGATGGAGTTTTGTTTCAGAATTTACTGATGTTTTGATTACTTTACCCTCAAAATCACCTGAACATATCTCAAAACAAATTTCAAATTCCTCACCTACTGGCTCCCAAGCGTAAACCCGAACTTCAAGAACAGAACCGCCTGAAACTTTTGAGTAATCAACCTCATCGCCATCGTAAATTCTTCTAGTAATACGTCTCTTGTTCTTTTCTATAAGTTTTACACCCCTCGTTGAAGTTTTCTTTCCTGCCTTTGCTAACTTGTCTGCTATCTTATTTTGTTTTCTTCTTTTAAAAGTAACTGTGACTGATCCGCCAACAACACGACTGAGTTTAAGCCTTGTTTTATCAATCTTATCCAGTAGGTCAGAATTTTTAATGGGCTTACCTTCGTAGTTTTTCCATCCAGCCTTTCTCCATTCCCTTATTCTATAAGGACTTATTAATTCTCCATCAGTAACGCTGAATCTATCTGTATACATCTCAACTCCAGCACATTGCCTTGCTACCACTTCATTCTGGCTCAGAAACATCATCGCCTCCTCCATCGCTTCTACTAAACTAATCATCTCGAGTCTGTGAATACCTTGAGCGTCATTTCTGATGGAGTGTGATATTGACTCAACTTCAAACTGGTCAGGAAAATCAATAATAAAACCATTACCTCCAGTCTGCTGAGGGTCGTAGTCCATCGCACCATCGCAATGTATTTGTATTGACTGAGGGTTACTCATCTAAATAGAATACGCACTGTGGGAGCAAGTGCAACTGTATAAGTGCCAAGGGTTACCCTTGACATTTACTTCATTAAAATAGGTTGCTACTACTAGCTTGAATTTTTCTGATGTAATACATTCCTCATACGAGCCTAGGGTTTCATTTGTTAATTCTCGATATTTAAAACATATACCCGCTGGTTCGTGATGTACAATACACGAAAAGTATTCGTAGTAAGTGTATAAACGATTACAAATTCTCTCTAACTCGGTTTTTTCTTTACTCGACAACTGACTTTCATCACACAGTTGCTTAGCATAAGTTGCAACTACTCTTAGGTCTTTCCATGGATGCAACATTTCTCTCAAAGACGAAGCGGTATGCTCTTTCCATTCATCATTCAGTCCTTCAGAACCTAGAGCAAACACAGCACCTCTGACATGGCGAGGAGCATCATTTGTAATTGGCTTACCTTTTTTGTTCTTATTTTGAGTTACTAAATACAGTTCACTGAATAATCTATAAACCCTCTTTACTCCTCCAAGAGAAATGCCCGCCGACGAAAGACCGTCTTTAAAAATATGCTTAGAGCCTCCAGTGCCTACCGGGATACCTTTTGGGACAATATCGTACTCCATACTATGATTTGAATCATAGCATCAAAACAACAAACAGTGAGCATTACTGGATAGAAAATAACCTTATTCTTCCGTCATTTACATTTTTAAAAACATATATAGCCTCTGTGGCTAGCCCAAGACAGTAAATCGGGTCATTGATTAAGTTTCTTCTTATAGTGTGAATTAAAGTTTTATCTATACACATAAAAAGAGTTGTATTTAGCGCGCGACCGTGCCAAACAAAGGCTTTTCGCAGCGAAAACACATAGCAACACTGTTGAATATACGTTGATTCATATAGAAACAGCACTTTTTGGCGCATGCCTACCCTGAATAATATGTTCTATATTAAGGTTATTTCGTAAATTTTGACCGATTGGAAATTCGGGGTAAATTAGCTTAATTTCGCTATAAATTCGGTATAAATCGGGGCAAATTGATAAAACTGGCATAGCGATTCTTCACGCTCAGAAAAGCGTGTTATTCAGACTAAAAAGCGTGAAGAAATCGTGCAAAAGCGTGAAATTCCAAAAAAGTTTTTTCACGATTTTATTAAGTGTAAAATTGATTTTCTATTCCTATCAAAATTACTCGAAACTGATATACTCTGACACATGAGCGATAGACACTTAACTCGAACCGCAGTATTTGTAATATTGGAAAAAGACGACAAAGTATTCTTTTTGCGCCGTGCAAACACTGGTTGGGCTGATGGAATGCTAACTGTACCTGCTGGTCATGTAGACAAGGGAGACAATGTGACCGAGGCAGCTATTATCGAGACTAAGGAAGAAGCGTGTGTAGACATACTCGCAGAAGACCTTGAATTTATGCACGTAGACTTCTTGCGTGACGAATACACCAATTTTTATTTCAAAGCTAAGAAGTGGTCAGGTGAACCGACTCTCGGTGAACCCGAACTAGCTAGTGAAGCAATATGGATTGACAAAAATAACCTACCTAACGATGTAACCCCGCAACTAAAGCGGTTATTCAAACAAATGGAAGCGGGCTCTTACTTCTCTGAAATAGAGCGAGAAGTATAGACAAACGATAGTTTTATGGTATTGTACTAACTAGCAAACCGTACAACTTCTTTGAAAAGGAGGTGTCTCATGACATCGCAATACCCCAACGTTTCCGAACGTCTCGCCCAAACATTCGCTACCTGGCAAATGTATTTCTTGGGACACGAACTTGAAGTTGCAATCCAGCAGCAGCAGGGCAATCTTACGAAAAAGGATATGGTTGTGTCACAGAAAGGGACACAGCTTCCTAACGTTATTCTTGACAACAGCGTCAGTCAACTCAACAGTGCTGACTGGCAACCCCGAACAATCAACGGTACAGTTACTGATTTTGGCAGTCAAATAGAGCTATATACACACTTTCCGTATGAGCTGTTCCAGTGGAACCGAGCTTCTCGAAGAGCTTTTCATTTGCCTCATTCGCTGGAGGCGATGCTTGCTGCAGCTGAGTTACCTGACATGACATGGGATGATGTACTCTGGCCGTTTGAATCTTTCATTGTCACTGTAGAAAAACCCATAGTTGTGCATCATCCTCTGGATGGAACAAAGCAAAAGTTTGACACCATTTTGGTGACAAAATCAAATTCCGCTACAGGGGGCAAGGTTCACCTGAGGTGGATTCATACACCACAAAGTGAGGGCAAGAAACTTGGATTAACTGTCCAGGAAATTAAACGCTTCAGAACTCTTCTTGGTAAAGGCAAGATACCTGAAGCAGCCAAGCTATGGGACAGACGGTATAAGGAGATACACAAGTTCTACCCCTTCCAAATTGGCTCACAAAATGTCGAACTGGAAATCGAATGGGGGAAATCCCAAAAGCTCATCACAGAGGCAGATGAACTGTATACGCATCTTGGTGCAGCACTCGATTGGCAAGGGCAACCTTTGAAATACGATGACGCAGGCTCGAAAACTTTTTTTGAGAGCCTGAGCGTTACCCTGCGCATTGTTGTTGGGTGGATGCTTTATCTCGAATCAATGAAACGAGAGTCAACCGAGTGGCGTCCTGGGCAGAAGCACAAAACTCGCCTTATGAGTGGCGGGTCACCCAGTGTGATTATTGAACCAGGGAACGTTTGCACCATCGTTGGTGAAGGGCGGATTAAATGTTCTGAGTTGACCAGTGAACGAGGTACGAGGTGTAGCAAAGGGTATGTTCGTCCACACTGGCGGAGAGCTCACTATCGACGTCCTGCAGGCAGTTCACCAACTGCACAGAAGACGCAGCGTGTTCCTCCAGTTTTGGTTCGTGCTGACCTTGTCCCTCTATACGGCATCGTTGGTGGCACCAATACAATTGTGATTTCTGAAGACTAGAGCTTGCAGCATTCGTGCTGCAAGATAACTACGCCGCCATTCCTTTTAGGATTGGCGGCTTTTCTTTTACTTCAAAATCGTATACATGTATATACACTTTTCAAAAAGTCACATCTATCGAACCGTAGTTAAGAAGAAAACAACGATAAAAACCCCAAGGATGGTTAGCACTTGGTTCCCCTCCCCCGGAACCCCCTCCCCTCCGTGAGCTAAAGCTCACATATTTAATACTCTCTTTGTGGTGTAACTATAATGGGAAGTTAAGCTGTAGCTAAAGCTTTTTGGAGTGCAGGGGATGAATTGTAATATTCCCAAAACCGTTTAAGGTAGTCTTTTAGTTGTTTCAACATCTCACCCCTTATGTCCACATGTACAAAAAACTGCTCAACCATTTTGGTTGGGCGCTTTTTGTTTGTGGAGATGGAGAAAGCAAACAGTTTTGCTTTCGTCGGGAGTTGAAGGACGCAGATATGTGGCTTACCACTGTCGAGTCGGGGTCGAGAAAAATTTCATAGAAATTTATTCGTGACCAACTCCCGCCATCTCCACTAATATAGAAGTATATGGAACAATATAAAAACCTACTCAACGAGTAGGTTTTTATATTCTTGGAAAGAATTTTAGACTTTCTCTTTCTTTCTAAGTATATGAAGATAGAGATTCAATAATGCCAAACTAACGAGCGCGGGTATGGTAGCAATGAAAGGATCGTCGGCCATTAAATGACTGACAAAAGCCCCTATCATAATAATATTAAGACCGATGACTGCTAGTTTTGGCAGTATTTTATTAAGACAGCTTCCGACAGCAATACCCAAAGCTCCAGCCACTTCGGCCGCGCCAATGAAGTACATGAACCAGATTGAGTAGCCAAATCGTTCAAATGTTTCTACCATCGTAGGATTTCCAGTCAATTTCATTATCCCTGGTGCAATAAAAAATATAACTAATAATGCTTGCAAGCTATACGCGAAGTATTTTTTCATATTCTTCATTGTACCAATCTAACTATCAATGACGCAATCATATCATTCCGAAGGACCGGCCTCCGGGGTTAAGAAATAGCTCTAAGGTTTATAAATAAAAGAAGCTGCGCACTGCGCAGCTTCACTTTGTTGTGTCTTATTAGTTCAAAGAGGACAGCAGGCTGCGCAACATACTTATCTGAGCATTGGTAGCGCCGTGCTCAGCCTCTACATTAACGTACGGCACATTCGCGCTCGCTGCGTAGACTGACAACGACCCGTCATCTCTCGCCGAAGGACTCTGCAAAACGACGTTGTATGGGGTGTTGCTGAGTAAAGTATACCAACGACTGTCAGTCGTAAAGTAAAAATTATCAGTATCTTGACCATCACGAATCGTTACAGCCGACGCATCAGCAGCATAAGACCCCCCTAGGGTGTAGCTCACCGCAGAATACCGACCATCTGTGTTGTTGTGTAACGCCACAATCAACGAAGACCTTGGAAGTGAACGCACTATTGTTTGCGCAAGGTCGTTCACTGCACGCTCAACATCTGCTGAGTGCTGAGCACCAAGAGTTGCCCGTATGCCTGAGGCAGAGAAAATACGGTTTGGATCAAAGTCATACGCTACACCACCCAGGGTGAAGTGCACCCTTCGACTACCACCATGGATGAGCTCGATAAGTACGCCTCCCTGGTCAATTAGCACAGCCTTTGCCGCAGCGACACTCGTTGCCTCATTTTGATGCAAAGCAACATACACATGACCTGCCCCATAATCAGTGACGCGTAACTCGATTGTTTTGTCACCAACCATATGAAGCTCAGTACTGACCGATGGTTGTGCAATGACTCCACCTGCCCACATAAGCATCACAACAAGTGTTGGGAAGATTCGAAGAAACATAGTCTATCCTTTTATCAGACACGTGATCAACGTGTACATACATTACAATGGCGGCAGCTACACAAGCGCAGCTGCCGCCATTTTTGAGAACTGATCAGTCGAAACGCTTCCAGCCATAATCTCGATAGGTTGAGCAGGCTTGCCGGCCAGAAACGCTGTACACGCACACGCGGACATAGCCATCGTTGCATATTTCATCAACGAACCATGATACGAAACCACGCTGCGAGCCAATATACCTCCGCATGGTTGCATAGGAAGCACCGGACCGAACGCAGAAGCGCGACGTGCCGCGCAACTCCAGCCCAGACCCATCTCCGTTGCCAAGCAACAGATATTCGCTGCCCCCGCGGTTGTTGTCATAGATCCAGCCACCAAAGAATGCGTCGCCTTCACGGATATGATCCGCACTCGCTGCGCTTATGGGAAGCAACAAAGTTAACACCATCACTGAAAAGAACTTCATCATTTGAACTTGCTCCTGTTGTTTTGTTCTAGATGTATGTACTACCATAATGAAATTATACAAAAATGCAAGCTTTTATTTGTCATCATCTATACGAAGCGCTTCTTCGGCTCTAATAAATATTCAATATTCAATTATAGATCCAGCTGTACACCTTGGATTAAATTGCTACACTACAAATATGAAAAAGAGTGCCAGTGGACAAGAAAAACCTAACAGGAAGGTTGACGCCGCAGTGTCAGCTGCGCAGGCCTGGCGAGACCGCCTGGATACAACTAAAAAATCGACCAGGGCTACGGGTGGGTCAAGTAGTGCAGCTACCCCAAAGCGGACGCGTGTACAAAATACAACACCGGGCAATACGACCCGTAAATCAAGAAAAGGACTGCGTCCAGGCTAGCAAGTTAACCAGAGAGAAAATAGTAGTCGCCGTTTGCTAATCTCGCTTAAAAGCGTCTGTGCAAATTTCCATATACTCAGCATATTTCTCTTGCTGCTCTTCGGGGGAAAGGCCTTGCATATTTTCTATTGCATCTTGGTGGTCGCTATCACCTTTACTCACTTCTTCCATTATGTGGTCTTGGCAGTTTTTGACAACTGCGTCCGGATCATCTCCTCTGAATTCAACCGCACACGATTCAGGTCCACCAAGATCACTGCAGATTATTTTTTTCATATCTGCATGCTACCACGTCAGTACAGAGTAATTTCCTTTGTAGTTTTCTTAGACACAATCTGACTAACTACCGATAACACCCCACCAACCGGACGCCTTCTATAAATGATGGTAGCTCGCCGTCGGTAATAGCAGCTAACCGGTCGGCTTCGACTGCTTCTTGGGCGCAGGCGATCATGGTTTCTGTGACAGTGAACACTGAGGTGTCAATACCAAGAATCTCTAGTAGACGCTGTTGCCCAGAGGTGAGGTCAGTTTGTTTGATTGTCAACGTTTCTAGGGTGGCGGACTTGGTGCTGATACTAGCGACCCCTGATTGTTCGACTACGTTTGTGTCCATGCAGGCTGACCACAATCCGACCTGATCAGTTTGCGCTGCTTGCTGGGCTGCCGCCAGACTCTCTGCCTGGGCGGTGTTGGGTGCAATCGTGAGGGTTATGGCGTAGCCGTCACGCACTAGTGTTTGATTGACGTTGATGTCGTCGACATAGACGTAACGCAGTAGCCGATTGTAACGATCCCGGTCTTCCCTATCTGCCACCAGGCGCACCTGTTTACCGGCGACCAACGCGTTGTTTCGGTCGGTTGCCTGTGTACCAAAGCAGGCCGGTTCATCACTGTCACGATAGAGCTCGGGGGTGTCAATCCCAATGTAGCGCACGATTTCAGTCACACCATTGCGGTCAACCTTGATCGTGTCACCATCGACTACCGCAACTACTTCGACCACTTCTGACTGCTCGCTTGGGAATGAATCTGGCTCAACGGGAGTAGACACCCCACCAAACCACTGCCCCCACAGCATCATGATAAACGTTAAAATTGTGTCCATACATACAAACAGTATCATACAAAGTGCTACACTACGTATATGAAACAATCGACTGTTTTAGTTGTAGAAGATTCTTCGTACCTAGCTGAGTCACTCATCGACATGCTAGAGATGCAAGGCTACCACGCTGTGCATTGTGCGACCGGAAAAGAAGCTGTGGCGGCGGCACTTGAGCAGCACCCTGACCTCATTTTGCTCGATATCCGTCTACCAGACATTGACGGCTATGAAGTCTATCGCCAAATTAGAGCTACAAACTGGGGTGCTACTGCAATCATTATGGTATTGACAGCTTCTGAGTCGATAGAAAATATTGCCAAACATATTGACCTACCGACGGCCGACGTACTATTCAAACCAGACTGGAGCATGCAGCAGTTGGCAGAAATCATCGCCACCAAGCTGCGCTTTGTCAACTAACCCACCTCAAGCGGTAACTGCACCGTGAACGTTGTTCCGCGTCCTTCTTCGGAAATAAATGAAGCCTTGCCACGCAGCACTGACACCGCTTCACGTACGATGTACAAGCCTAGCCCAGTGCCGTCAGGCACATCTTTGACAGCATTACGCGCCCGGAATAATTTGGAAAATATCTGCTCTTGATCAACCAACGGGATCCCTATACCCGAGTCAGTGATTTCGAATCTGAGCATTCCACCATCACCCCGGTACGACACTTGTACCTGCCCTGATGCTGGTGTGTATTTGACCGCATTGCCAATCAGGTTGGTTAACGTCATGCGTAATAAGTTGGGGTCACTCACTATGGTTGTCACAGCCGGATCAAAGTTAGTCTGGACACGTAGTTGCTTTTGTTTAATCTTAGAATCTAGCTCTTCAAGTATCGCGTTGATGAGATCTGGTAGCTGAACAGGTTGATGCTCAGCGGTAAAATTACCCAACTCGAATCGAGACACTCGCAAAAAGTCATCAATCAGGACTGACATGCGAGCAATGCTTTCCATCAGTCGATCCATGTATTTGCGCTGTCGTTTGGTTAGTGTTTCAGGACTGTCCATTTCGAGCAACTCGGTACTCCATTTCATACCAGCCAACGGCGTACGCAGCTGATGAGATGCTAATGACACGAATTCCGATTTGGCGTCTTCGGCCTTTTTTTGCTTGGTGATGTCGACCAGTGTCAACAAACCCTGCTTGCGATACGAACTATCGGTGAATGCAAATAGTGACAACATCCCCCATACTTCTCGCTTGTCAGCTCGGTTAAGCCGCACCAACTCGTCACTGATACCCACTCCACTGGTGAATTTTTTGATTAGGGTGTCTTTGTGTTCGGCATTGTTAGTGTCGATGATGGCAAACAAATCGGTACCGACTAAGTTTTTGTGCTGTACTCCCAGCAGCCGGGCAGCGGCCGTATTGGCCGAATTCACAATTCCATTGGGACTAACCACAAAGTATGGAATGGGACTCTTTTGGTAGAGCTGCAAGTACATTGACTGATTGGACGCTAGTTGAGTAGCACCGGCGGCAGATGGCTCGATCAGGTGCGAGGTACTGGCAACGTCATACACATTTTTTGCCAACAGCCCACAGCACAATAGCGCCAACAGGAAGAGGAGTCCGTACAAGTTATGAGTAGAAAAATCGTACGTGAGTGCCAAAAAAACTACCCCACTGATCACCACCGTAAAGACTGCCAAGGCAATCACCAAGGCGTTTTTTTGTACTTCATCTGTGTTCACTGCCATACTACCGACAGTGTACCACCTGAACCAATAAGAAATTGGTCACTATGCAACTGATGTACGCACAAGCGGCGGACATAACCACCACAATAAAAGCCGTCTGTTATACTATGTATACCTATGGAAAACCTACTAACAATTAGCGGACTGATGGCTGGCAGCTTGCTTGGTTACTCAGTTTGTATCTACCTTATCGCTCGTCTGAAGCATGACAATAGTGTCATGGACATCGCCTATGGGCCGGCGTTCCTAGTGGCCGCTGGAGGCGCTGCGTATCTTACCGGCACCGAAGCCCTACTCCCTACCATCATGATCGGCTGTATCGCCGCCTGGGCAATCAGACTGTCTAGCCGTATTTTTCGCAAGAACCTGGGCAAGCCAGAAGACACGCGCTATGCCGCCTGGCGACAAGCGTGGATGAAACAAGGACGACTGTATTTTCTAGTGCGCAGCTACTTGCAGGTGAACCTGCTGCAAGTGCTTTTAATTTTGGTTATTTCGGCTCCTGCGATCTGGGCGTTAGCATTTGCTGACGCGTATCACCCTTGGTTTGTATTGACCGGATTTGCTGTATTTGTTCTCGGTTTGGCGTACGAAACCATCGCTGACTGGCAACTAGACCGGTTTATTGCCGGAAAGCAAGCTGGCACCGAGCCAACCACGCTGATGACGCGCGGATTGTTTAGACTATCGCGTCGACCCAACTATTTTGGCGAGACGCTCGTCTGGTGGGGGTTAGCGATTATGGTACTGCCGCTTCCCTTTGGCTGGCTAGCGGTTGCAAGTCCGCTATTGATCACCTACATCGTGACCCGCCTGACTGGCCCCATGCTCGAAGCAGCCTTTCTTGAACGCTACCCAACCGAGTACCAACGCTACATAGACAGCACCAGCTACTTCATTCCTTGGTTCAAGAAACAGTCCTAGTCTTGCGCAACCGCGCTTTTGCTAGTATATTTTGGCTAGCAATACGCCGCTGTGAACTTGGCTTTTCATGCCTCACAGACGCGTAACGTTATCACCTAACCCACATTCACTTGCCAGCACCACGACGAAAATTCCGCGGACCAGACACTCGGACCAGAATCAACAAGGCTATTCGAGCGTCCGAGTTACGAGTAGTGGGCCCAGACAACGAGAACCTCGGCACCCTGTCGCTCACCGAAGCGCTCAAAAAAGCCGACGAAATGAAACTCGATCTAATCGAGATCAGTCCTAAAGCCAAACCACCAGTGGCCAAGATCACCGACTACGGACAATACCAATACGACACCAAGCGCAAAGCCAGCGCCGCCAAGGCCAAAGCGCACGTCACCGAGACCAAGTCAGTCCAGGTCAAGATCGGCACCGGCGAACACGACCAGCAGCTAAAGGCCAAGCGTGCAGCCCAGTGGCTTGAGGAAGGTCACCGAGTGAAAGTCGACCTGTTTCTATGGGGACGCTACAAATACATGGAGGCTGACTTCCTCAAAGAGCGCCTTGACCGCTTTATGAAGATCATCCCAGCTGAATACAAGCTGGCAGACCCCATGAAGAAAAGTCCCAAAGGCTGGACAGCCACCATCGAGCGATTAGGCAAGGCACCAAAGTCAGGTGATAAGCCAAAGATCATCGAGGAAGTCGACGAGAAGAAAGAGGCCAAGAAAGAAGCCGAAGCAGTAGACACCGGTGAAAACAAATCAAAGAAAAAGTCACTAGATGATTTACTGGATATTGAGGGAGGAATTTTCTAGAGCAGTAAAAATAAAGCGAGCGGGATCAGTCATGATTCCGCTCGCTTTTCGCTTTACTTATACACTCAAATGCGGTATATTTTGCCCACTTTGTCGTCGTCCTCTCTTGACGGTCGAAGCCCGATCAAAACCAACTATTTATGAAAACAAACAAATCATTCAGTAAGCGAATTAAAGTCACTAAAAACGGTAAGCTCGTGACGCGAAAGCCTGGGCAAAACCACTTTAACGCTCGACAATCTGGTCGACAGCGACTCGCTCGAAAGCGACCAAACACGATCAGTATGTCAGAACGATTGGTTCGACGGTTCCTGCCTGGAAACGCTGGTCGAGCTAAGAAAATTGCTGCAGCGGCTGCGGCAGAAGAAGCTAACGTAACAACCAACTAATATGGCACGAGTAAAAGGAGGGCTAATGGCCCAGAAGCGAAAACGAAATATCCTAGATGAGGTAAAAGGCTACCGATTTGGACGCTCAACTAAAAAAGCCCAGGCTCGTGAGGCCATCTACCACGCACAAACCTACGCGTTCGCTCACCGAAAAGACAAGAAGAACGACTTCCGTCGATTGTGGACAGTGCGCATCAACGCAGCGCTTATGGCTCATGGGATCAAGTACAGCCGGTTCATCAACATGCTGAAGAAAGCTGACATCCAGCTTGACCGCAAGATCCTAGCAACCCTAGCAGTTGAGAACCCAGAAGCTTTCAACCGAGTAGTAGCAGAAGCTTCCAAATAAATTTGAAGTAGAATCAAAAAGAATAGCGCCAATGGCGCTATTCTTTTTGACTACATATTCTCCAACCTATTCAAAGCAGCAATATTTGCCGGATCAGTCACAAGTTCTCTTGCATCTTTGATACTCACCCACCGCACCTCGTTGTATTCTGTGAGGTCGACCTCAATATTTTCCCCATCTGTCTCCATTAGATGCCAAATATCAAAATGTTTTTGGCAAGGACGCACATCCGTGACGATATTTGTAACTGAAAGAAGGAATGGATCTGGTCTTTCTTTGTAAAAGTCAGAAACACCCAGCTCTTCTTCTATCTCTCGATTCAATGTCTGTAATAGAGTTTCACCTGCATCAACGTGACCCCCAGGCATCAGCCATAATCCTGATTTTTTATGATCTCCGATTAACACACTTTTATTGCTTGGATTATAAGGGACAAAGTACGCGCAGAAATGAGAATGAATATTTTCATCCCTAACGAGCAACCCTTCTTGCAGCCGCTCTTCGTACTCTTTTCTAATGGAAGGCGATTCGCACGCATCCAGTGCAGTTTCAATTTCTTTTACTAGATCCATACAATTGTTTTAATAAATAAAACCCCCTAACCTGCCACCCTCCAACGACTAGCATGATGAATGCCACTAGGAACATCACCAGGAACCCCTCACTATTGTCGAGTTCTTTTATATCTATAAAAAATGGTAAGAGTAATACATAGAAAGTAGCACCAAGACTACCCCATAGTTTCACTCGCACTGACGACCAGAATACTTTCCAGGCTGGGGCACCTGATATAACCTGGGAGACTTCGTAGTTTGCTCGAAATGATGGAAACCAGGTTTCCCATGCTTTGTCTTGAACATCATAATTTTCATCGACGGGCTGTTTTGCCAACAGTCTCATTTGCCTAGCAAACAAAATATTAAAAATACCTGACGCGACCCACCCTAAAAAAATTGAAATAATTATCAACGTAAACATCATCCAGCTCTGCATCTGTGCCAGCACAGCAGCCGCGATAACCAAAGTGGAGCCAGGGAGAAAGCTGCCAAAGAAATACAACCCTTCTATCAAAATAGCTATAAAGGCAGCCCCTAGGATCCATGAACCCTGAAGCTGGTCGAGCCAAAAAACCAACTGCTCCACACCCGGAACCTGCAGTCCCACATAACCAGAAATCGCATAGGCGAAAAGCACAACAGCGGCCACAAGCCACACCAGTCCCGAATAAAGAATGGATTTATTTTGCATACTAAAAATCGATCTCGATCTCGGCGTTTGGTTCCGGGGCGATGGCGTTGACTCCTAGGTAGTCTCGTAGGCGTTGGGTCAGGAACAAACTGGCTCGCTCCTCCCCCATTGTCACAAACACTTGTTTTGGTTTGTAGTCCTGGGTGCCGTTGTAGACTAGGTCGATCAGCTGGTTGCGGTCGGCGTGACCAGAGAAACCGCGGATAGTCGCAATTTTGGCCTTGACGCGCACATCCTGGCCGTCGATCCATACCTGTTTGGCGCCGTCCTGGAGCAGTCGTCCTAAACCACCGACGTTCTGGTACCCTACCAACAACAGCGTCGTGTTAGACTCGCCCAAGAAGCGTTTTTCGTGTTCGCGGATACGTCCGCCGTGACTCATGCCGCTGCCAGCGATAATAATCTTGGCACCACTGTACCCGGCGATGGTTTTGGATTCTTTGACAGTTTCGGTAAATGACAGACCTTCAAACGAGAAAATATCGTCGCCATCTGCAATCTGGAATTGGACGTCGTCCTTGAGGTAGTCGGTTGAGTCGCGATAGACATCGGTCACCCGGATAGCCAGCGGCGAGTCTAGGTACGTCTTGATCGACGGTACCGCTCCCGACTCGATCAGGTTGTTAATCTCGTACAAAATACCCTGCGTGCGTTCGAGCGAAAAAGCCGGAATGATAAGCGTACCTTGTGACTTGATAGTTTCTTCGATGTGGTACTTGAGTAACGCGGTGCGCTCTTCTACCTCTTCGTGCACTCGGTCACCATAGACACTTTCCATCACCAGGTAATCGTAGTCCACCGGTACAGTTAATGGCGCCATCAGCGGTTGCGGTATGTTGCCGACGTCCCCAGTAAAGACAATTTTCTTGCCGTAGCGTTCCATTTGCACCATTGCTGACCCCAAGATATGTCCGGCATTGGTAAATCTAACAGTTGTATCACCCAGTGTGATAGCCTCATCGTAACCGACTGTGTCCCATAGACCCAGTGCCAGCTCGATGTCCCGGCCGCTATAAATTGGTTCACGATTATCGCGTTCGGCCTCAAACATCATGATGTGCAGTGCGTCATCGAACATGATTTGTGCCAAGTCTTTGGTTGGTGTGGTGGAGTAAATCTTGCCGCGAAAGCCATCGCGAACCAGTTTGGGAATGCGACCGATGTGGTCGGCGTGGGCGTGGGTGACAAACAGCACGTCTACCTGGGCAGGGTCGTAGGCAAACGGCTGCGCGTTTATCTGCTGAGCATACTTGTCACCCTGCACCAATCCACAGTCAACCAAAAACGTTTGTTCGCCGGCGCTCAGCATAAAGTTAGCGCCAGTAACCGACCCAACCCCGCCATAGAACCCTAGTGTAGAAGACATATACGTTAGTATACCAGACACCAAAAAGCCCGACCTAGGGGTCGGACTGTTTGGTGGAACCACAAACGCATGCCCTGAACTAAAGATCAGGTGGGCACCCTATCCGTACCGTTATGATCGCCCTTGATGGCATTCAGTTCGATACGCGAGTTCAGGCAGCCCTGCGATAGATTATTGAGAACATACGTACTGCGGTTCCACTTACAAGTTTACCACGACTTAGTCAGGCACTCCATCCAAATTCACATCGTACATGATGGCTTCTTGGGCGGTGGTGTAGGACATTATCTCAGCGGGGGTAAACCAGAGATCGATTTCTCGCTGCGCCTCCTTTGGCCCATCCTCAGGGTCTGTACAGTGGATGAGATTGCGCACCGCTCGGTCTTCGTAGGCGGCGTGCGCGTACGAGTCTACTGTATAGTCCCCGCGGATCGTACCAACGTCTGACGTAGCTGGCTCGGTTGACCCGACGATTTTCTTGATCACAGCGCCCGCTTGGTTTCCTTCCCACACCATAGCCACCAGTGGTGATTGCATCATAAACACGGCGTTTTGTCGGATAATGTCCCGGCCGTATTCGATCGGTTCTTTCTCGACTGACTTACCTTGCTTTTCTAGGTTTTCAACAATGCCAGTACCCTTTTTCATAAACCACGCTTCGTCTTTGTTGTAATGAGCAAACAATGTTTCTTCATCTGCCATAAACATCTTGAAAGCGGTACACTTCAAACCAGTAGCCTCGAACCGCTTGACGATTTCACCAACCAAACAACGCTGTACGGCGTCTGGTTTAAGCATGACAAATGTTCGTTCTTGATGTGGAGCAAAAGACATAAAATAAATTAGTTATTACGATTGAATTGCGGAAAGTATAGCAAACTACTAGGTAAATAAACAGCAGAAAAGCCCCGGTCACAAGCATTATTCTCATGAGGGGCTTTTATAAATTCCCCCTAAAGAACAATGCTCGTGACCGGGGTAAGTCATTGAGGAAGGTTTCAAAGTCGCAAGAAACCTAATCGGGCAGTGGTTGTATATTACACGCGCGCGTTTATTTCGTCAACACCACCGGACCATCTGCGGTGATAGCGACCGTGTGTTCAAAGTGGGCGCTCCAACTATCGTCAAGCGTGTACACGCTATACCCGTCACCTTCGTCATCAAACACTACGTCTGATTTGCCGATGTTCACAATCGGTTCAATCGCGTACACGTGTCCAACTTCTATTTTGGGACCTTCACCCTTTCTACCATAATTTGGAATGTTCGGTTCTTCATGTACAGCGTACCCTACCCCATGACCACAGAGTACTTCTACTACCGAAAATCCTCGCGACTCGACCAGCTGCTGTACGGCAGCGCTGATGTCACCGATATGGTTACCTGGCACTGCTTGCTTGATACCAAGTGCAAGCGCTTCTTTGGTGACCTCGATCAGCTTACGTGCTTGATCATCGATCTCTCCTACCCCAACCGTAATACCACTATCAACAATCATCCCACCATGAGCGATGGACATGTCGATATTGACTACGTCACCAGTTTGCAAAATATTTTCTTCGGAAGGAATGCCGTGCTGTACGCAGTTATTGACTGAAATACACACCGCCGCCGGATACGGCGTTAGGGCGAATTCTGGGTGGTACCCCAGTAACACTGGCTCTACCCCAGCGTCAGCCGCTAACTGCATCGCAATATCGTCCAGGGTCAGTGTGCTGACACCAGCCACCGCCTCTTCGCCCAGGGTTTTTAGAATCTGAGCCAAGATCGCTCCACCCTCGGCCAAGATCGCAATTTCTTCGGGAGTTTTTTTGGTGATCATATTTAAAAGTTAGGAGGCACTTATGAGAGGTCGAGCGCGGCGCAGATGGCCTCATGTACACCGTCAATATCCATCGTACCATCTATGTCGTGCACTGTCGTATGTACCCGAGCGCGGTAAAAGTCCAACACCGGCAGCGTGTCTTCGCGGTACCAGCGCAAACGGGTCTCGATCGACCCTGGCGTATCGTCGGCGCGGGCTCGACTTTGCATGCGGTCACGGACGATGTCTTCGGGGGTATCGAGGTTGATTACAGTTACGTTATCGCGCTCAAAAAACTTGAGGGCGTTGTCCAGCACCCGCGCTTGGTGAGCCGTGCGCGGAAAGCCGTCGATCAACAAGTGTGACTTGGGGTCAAGCTGGTCGAGCATCGCCTGTCCCCACAAAAGGTGCGTGATGAAGTCAGGCTGCAACTCGCCACTATCAAGCGTGTCAGCAATTTTCTTGTCAGCAAAGGTTTCACTTTTGGCGGCCAGCGCCCGAAACCGACGTCCAGTTTGAATGTCGACAATGCGCCGTGACGGGTCGGCTGCAGCCATGACGTCGTACAGTTTGGCGATCTGGGTTCCCTTTCCACTCCCTTGTGGCCCGATAAATATTATGGTGGTTGGTGTCATACGTTGTCTAGTCTACCTTGTGTCGAACAAAATACAAGAAAATGCTAGAATACAACCACTATGAAAAAGAAACATATCATTACTATTGCCGGTAAGCCAGGTAGCGGTAAATCAACCACCTCTAAGAGTGTCGCCAAACAGCTCAATTTTACGCATTTCTCGTCAGGTGACTTTTTTCGAGCAGCGGGGAAAGAACGTGGTATAGATGTATTCCAGGCCAACCTGGTGGCGGAAGCAGAGACCGATATTGACTTGGCAGTGGACCAGAAACTGCGTCAATTAGGTGAGCATGAGGACAACCTAGTGATAGACTCACGTATGGCATGGCACTGGATGCCCTACTCATTTAAGGTATACCTCGACCTAGACTTGATGATAGCAGCGCAGCGGATTCTATCGTCACTTGATGACGCACGCATGGAGGTTGAAGACATTCCCGACAACGAAGCGACCTATGCAGCCCGATTACAGGACCGCCTGGACAGCGAGGCAAAACGATACAAGAAACTCTACGATGTGAACCCGTACGACCCAGGCAACTACGATCTGGTAATTGACACCAGTCGACACGATCTGCAGTCTGTTCAAACCATGATCGCCGAAAAGTTTAACGACTGGATCATCCAACCTTAAATACATAAATAGAGAAAAAGAAAAAGACCCCATCGGGGTCTTTTTCTTTTTAAGTATCCTGCTATCCCTCGCGCATAGACACTTGGGCGTCTAGTCTGCGGATGAGGTCAAGTGTTACCTGTACCACAATCAAGATGGCGGTTCCACCAATGGCAAGCGCCGTGACGCCGGTTGCTATCTGCATACCAACTGGCAATACCGCGACAAACCCAAGGAACAGCGCACCAACAAACGTCAGACGGGTTACCAGGTTGCCGAGGTACTCGCTGGTTTGTGCACCCGGGCGAATGCCGGGGATAAAACCACCTGAACGCTGCAGGTTCTTGGCTACATTGTCCGGGTCAAAGGTAACCGCGGTGTAGAAGAACGTGAACAAAATCACCAGGATAAAGTACGTTGCTCCGTATGCCCACTGATTTGCCAGAAATCCTTCAACCACTGTGTTGGCATCAGCTACCCACGGAATGTTAAACGCTACCAAAATGTTCAAGATCATCTGCGGGAAAAGCATAATGGACAGCGCAAAGATGATCGGGATCACCCCCGCTTGGTTTAGTCGCATTGGTAGATACGACGCACTTTTGCCATACGTATTGCCTCCCCGGCTTTCCTTGGAGTACGTCACTGGCACCGGTCGCTCGGCCTCAGTCATCACCACCACAGCGTAAACCACCGCAATAGCAATTAACCCGAACCCGAGGTACAACGGTAGTTGCGACGCATCATAACTAAAGAATAGCTGTGATGCGGTTGATGGCAACGTTGCCACAATACCCGCAAAGATAATGATAGACACACCGTTTCCAATCCCGTATTCGGTTACTAGTTCACCGATCCACATCAACAAGATAGAGCCGGCTACAATCAGCATGATGTTCAAGATAAAATCAAACGTCGACAAGCCAACGATCACCCCCTGACTTTGCAGCAGGGTAAGAAAACCGAACCCTTGCAAAACCGCCAGCGGTAGCGTCAACATACGGCTGTACTGGGTAAACTTGGCTTTGCCAGCTTCACCTTCTTCGGTGTTCATACTTTTGACCGCTGGTGACATCACGGTCATCAACTGCATAATGATGGAAGCCGTAATAAACGGCCCCACCCCAAGCATCACAATCGACAAGTTAGCTAGCCCGCCACCTGAAAAGATGTTGAGTAAGCCAAGAAATTGGTTGTTGCTGAAGAATTGCTCAAGCACTGTTTGGTCGACACCCGGAATCGGGATCGCTGCCAACAGACGAAAGACGATCAGCGCACCAAAGATGAACAAGATGCGATTACGGATAGTCTTGTCAGTGAAGGCAATTTTTAGTTTCTGGAAGAATGTTTGCATAAGCTGAGTGTACCGCTTATTTCACGCTTCCGCCAGCCGCTTCGATCTTGGTTTTGGCTGACTCAGACACCTGACAATCTTCAACTTTCAATTTTTTAGTCAATTCACCGTTACCGAGAATCTTGACTGCGGGAGCCTTGCGGCGCACTGTTTCAAGCACTCCGGCGGCCACCATCGTTTTACGATTAACTACCGCACCGTTCTCAAACGCAGCTTCAAGTGCCGCCACGTTGACCACGACTGGTCGAACTTTTTCGGCGTTGACTGTCTGCGCTCGGTTAACACCGTGTCCACGCAGTTTTGGAATCTTTTTGATGTGCTCTCGCATTTCTGGGCGAGTACTGTTACCAGCGCGCGCTTTTTGTCCTTTGTGACCTCGTCCTGAAGTCTTACCTCGCTTTCCCCCTCGTCCGATTCGCTTAGCAGCTTTCTTTGGAGTGGTTGGCTTTAGTTCATGAAGTTGCATATTACGCTTTCATTTTAAGCTCCTTGAGCGCTTCGACAGCAGCGCGTGCGTTGTTAAGTTTGTTCTTACTGCGAGAGAAGATTTTGGCTGTCACATCTTTGACTCCAGCGAGTTCCAGTACAGTTCGTACCGATGACCCAGCGACTAGTCCTCGTCCTGGTGCCGGCATGATCATTACTTCACTTGAAGCGTACTTCACATGTACATCGTGTGGGATGCGTCCTTCGGCGTCCATTGGTACTTGCAGCATGTTTTTCTTGGCGTCTCGGACCGCTTTTTCGATTGCTAGTTGGGTATCACCAGCCTTGCCGATACCCACTCCAACCTTTCCTTTCTTGTCTCCGATCACCATTGATACTGAGAATGAAAATCGTCGACCACCAGCCATCACACGAGTTACTCGACGGATACTGACAATCTTTTGGTCAAATTCTGGCTTGACTCGTTCTGGTCGGCCACCACGTCGGCCACCACGACCGCCGGCTCCACCTCGTCGTTCGTTGGCGGCGCGTCTTGCGTCTGCCCCACTACGCCGCGGTCGAGCTGGACGCTCGGTTGTGGTCGCAGCTGGTGCATCTGTTGTTGCTGCAGATGCTTTGTCATCTGTCGCAACGGCTGTAGTACTTGTATCTTGCCCCAGGGCACCTTCCCTGCCTGCGGCATTCCCCTTGACTGCAGCATCTGACTTAGTGTCAGTTGTAGCTTCCTGCTGTTTTTCTTCTGCCATAATAATTTTCTATTTTCTTTTTAACTAATTTAGAACTTAAGACCGCCTGCTCGAGCTGCGTCTGCCAGAGCAGCTACAATCCCGATGTACTGGAATCCGCCGCGGTCAAATACCACCTGCGTGATGCCGGCTGCAGTTGCTTTTCCGGCAATTGTAGTACCAACTTCTCTGGCTTTATCTACACCGGTGCCGGCCTTGATTGTTCGTGAATCTGCCGCTGCCAGCGTCGCTCCCGCCTCATCGTTGATGAGTTGTGCGTACACAGCTTTGTTGCTTCGAAATACTGCCAGACGTGGTCGGACGGCTGTTCCCGCAATTTTGTGTCGCAGTCGGTTGTGTCGCTTGGCTCGTGATTGCGTTTTGCTGAGTGTTGTTTTCATACAAATTAAATTACGGCGAGACTAGACAGCCTTCTTACCTTGCTTACGAATAATGTGTTCACCTTGATATTTGATACCTTTGCCTTTGTATGGCTCTGGCGGCTTCACCATACGCACGTTGGCGGCAAATTGCCCTAGTGCGTCCTTGTCTGACCCCGTCAGTGTGATGGTGCTTTTGACCACCTCAGCTGCAATTCCTTCAGGAATTTCGAGCTTGACCTGGTGTGAGAACCCAACGTTGAGTACAATCGTGCTGCCTTCAATCGCTGCACGATACCCTACTCCTTCGATCTCCAATACGCGGGTGAACCCTTCGGTTACACCGGTGATCATATTGCGCGCATGTGCAGCGTAGGTACCCCACAGAGCTTTTGACTCTTTGTTTTCACTAACCGGAGCCAGTGTCATCTCATTACCTTCAATTGAGAAGGATACCGCGTCAGTGTTAACCGCTCGTTCCAGTGTCGCTTTTGGACCTTTTGTCTTCAGTACGCCATCAGTTAGAGTCACTTCGACTCCAGCTGGAATGACGACTGGAATTTTTCCTAATCGTGCCATAATTAATTCATTAATTTGTTACTGTCGAGCGTAGTGCGCGAGATGAAAGCGGCGAAGCCATTTTCATCTCCGAACGAAGCGCTGACAGCAAGAATTTTATTCATAAAATTCTTACCAGATTATGAACAATTGCTCACCACCGACTTTCTGTGCTCGCGCTTCCTCGCCGGTGACGATTCCTGCTGGAGTTGAAAGGATGATATGCCCCTGTCCAAATTTAACCGGATGAATATCCGTAACTTTCGTGTAGAGACGTCGACCTGGTTTACTGATTCGCTTCACCCCACGGATGCTGTGTGCGCCATCGGTATACTTGAGTGTCACTTCGAGAGTTTTTTCTTGTACTTTTTCACCGGCAGTCCCTACTGATGTCAGGTACCCTGCATCAACTAGTTTATCTGCTACCGCGTGTCGGAGTTTTGAATAAGGGACTGAAATAGTTCCTTTGTTCACTGCTCCTGCGTTTTTGAGTCGGATGATAAAATCCCCTACTACGTCGCCTACCATGATGATTTCGTTACGCCTGGAATATGACCTTCGTGTGCCTGTTCTCTGAAACAGATACGACACATATCGAAGTCACGCATGTAACCCTTTCCACGTCCACAAAGTGAACATCGTCGGACAACACGCGATTTGAACTTTGGTGTCCGCGAAGCGCGGATCAAAAGTGCTTTTCGTGCCATGAGTTATTCTTAGCTGTTGGAGTAGTTTTGTGAAGATGTCACAACTTGCTCCTTAATAAATTCGGCCACAATCCAACAAAGTCAGACCAAGCCTACACGTCCACTAGCAACCAATAGAGTTAGGACTAGCAGTCGTCTTGCGGGGTACTATACGTGAAATATGTGGAATTGCAATAGAAAAAGACCCGTGAACTTAGGTTCTTGGGCCTTTTTCAGACATTGGATCTTTTACTCTATCACTGGTCAGCTAGATCAGTGAACTACACCCGGAGAAGTGTACGGTCTCTTCTGACGCTTTGCCTGGGACGCAACTTGCGTTGTTACTTACCCTGAAACTCGACTCTTTGGCAATTTGCGCACTAACAGTCTGAGTTAGGTACGTGCCAAAGAGCGCTACCATTGATACTGACAAAACAAGTGCTCCGGTGACCTTGGTAAGTACTAGTGATTTTTTACTCATGTTTTTATAATACCACCACTCTAACCCTGTGGTTTATGTGCATGTGGATATAAGCGTAGGTGGTCACCCACACAGCGCAACACCGGTTGTAGTGCCATATCCCGATCTAGCAATGGAACTAGTTTATTTATTTTTTCGTATTCGACAGACAACTCTCTGGACAAATCCTGATCTTGACCACTGAGTCTGGTCGCCTGAACGACCGCAATTGACTGTGCCGCCAATACGTCGCACGTATTATCTATGATCTTGTTGGCCAGTAAAGCACTGTTGGTACCCATACTGACAACATCCTGGTTATCACCGTTGGTTGGAATACTGTGCACACTCATCGGATTACTCAACGTTTGACTCTCGGCTGTAGTTGAAGTGGCGACAAACTGCAGACCCTGCAGCCCTAGGGTAAGACCCGGAGTATTGGCATTGAGAAACGGAGGAAACTTTTGGTTGATTCGCTCGTGGAGCAAGAAATGCATCTGGCGGTCGAGCAGGATACTTAGTTTTGTAATCGCTATTTTCAAGCAGTCCATTTCGTACGACACATAGTCACCATGAAAATTACCGTTGTGGACTATTTGATCGCTGCTAAAAATCGGATTATCAGTCACACTCTGCAGTTCAACGGAGATCGTTTGTTTAGCCCGCTTGATTGAGTCGTAGATCGGTCCCAGGATCTGTGGCACGCAACGCAACGAATATATTTCTTGAGGGTTAGCAGACAGAATTGAAGTGGCTGCGTTGTCGATATTCTCAGACGCAACTTGGGCCGTAGCTCTGGTGCGCGACGTTGGCGGTACATAGTGCTGCAATCGGTCGATGATGTATTTTTGACCGGCATGTGGGCGAACTTGGGCTACCAGGGGATCAAAAATATCTCGGTGTACTTCGCATATATTATACAAAATGGCCGTATTAACAATCGACTGTTCCAGCAAGGTTTCAGCTTGACTGATAGTAACAGCAGCAATGGCTGTCATGGCCGCTGTACCATTAATCAGCGCTAGGCCATCACGGTTTTCAAGTGTATAGGGTGTCAGGCCGCATTTTTCAAACGCCTGCGCAGCTGGCATTATCTGACCATCACACCACACTTCCCCTTCGGCAATTAGTCCTAGACCAACGTGTGCTAACTGCACCAAGTCTCCGCTGGCTCCGACTGAACCGTGCTCATACACTACCGGGTGTATACGATTGTGTACCAACTGCTGCATAGCAATCAGCAATGCATCTGACACAGCCGAGTAGCCCAGGGAAAGTGTTTGGATTCGAGCGACCAAAATCGCGCGGCACAGCGTGTCAGACAGCGACTTCCCAGCGCCACAAGCATGGCTACGAATCAGGTTGTACTGCAACGCCACACGGTCGTCCTTACCTACATACACGTTGGCCATTGGTCCAAAACCAGTATTCCACCCATACACAATCTCCTTGGATACATCGTTTTTGATACCATCGATACTTTGCAGCCGGGGTGCACTAGTGTCAGCAGACGTAAACACCACTGCCATAAAATCTTGAAATGTGAGGGTTCTACCAAAGCTGATGTGTGACATATCGTGCTTAGACACTGATTATTTTATTTTATAAAATTACAACTGCAATCGATAGTATATCTGCATGCCGCTGGTCGCCATAAGTAGGCCCGCATATAACACCGTTAGCAGTATGCCGTATCGTGACTTATATAGCTCTGAGGAAAGTGACAGTAGTACCGCCAGCATGAAGACGATGATCAGGTTGTTGGCCAGGGTGCTGACGATCAGATTACTCAGGCCGTAGTACCACAGCGGGATTGCGGACAACACAGCCAGCGTCACGTGGGCCGTAAGAATATAGATGGACCAATACCGCAAGGTCAACAACGCAAACCCAATCAGTAACGGTGGCATCGCCATGGCCGCTAGTTGCAGTAGCGCTAACCAGGTTACCTGATCAGCCAGCATCACCACTGACAGTCCACGCAGAACTAGATAGATACCCGCACTATAAAAAAACAGTCCGAACAGGATCACAAACAAGAACCGCAGTTTGAGGGTCTTGGACGGACTGTTTTTGAATGAAGTAAAAGCGTTGTTGTCAGTCAGATTGTTCATAAACATTACATTAAGTGTGTCATCGTAATTCAAACCTCTGTGCGTCCTCTAAATCTCTTGAACGGTTCCCGTTATGTTTATTTTTGCTTCAGCATTTTCTGTACCACAGGCCAGGGTGAAGAAGTTAGGACCCAAAGCGGTGACGTTCACAGTACCGGTTTGCGTAGTTAGCGACATAACCCCAACCGGCGAAGCGCCACTTAACGTACAGTTTGGGGGATAGTTAAATTCACCCACGTCGTAACTGATAACGACGTCATTACCCACTCGCACCAAATCTGGGTTGATGGTGAGTGCATCTTCTGGAAATTCTCCATTGGTACACTCACTGTTTGGTGGCGGAGTCGCGGTACAGAAACCATCACTTTGAACCGTTCCAAGACCGATTTGGCCACAATAATTAGGAGAGTCGCATTCATCACCTTCAAATGCCGAACCGTCGCCATCTCCGCTGCTGCTCCCACTACTACCATCTCCACTGCTGCTCCCACTGCTGCTACTACCGCCGCCACTACCACTACCTCCGCCATTGCCTCCGCCACAAATCAGACCGACGGCACAATAGATTATCAGTTCGGTGACAATCACTAAAACCGTCGCACCAACAGTTGCAGGAGCCAGCAGAAGCAACAAGATAGCTTCAGACTTTTTGGGGGCTGAGAAAGTAAGCATCGCTACCATGACGACGACAACTAGGCTTTTCTTGAGTCCGATAAATGTTTGTGAGTACATAATTTAATGATATTACATGTGATCCATGCTTCTACAGAAGTGGGTACACCATTTATAAATTAGTATACCACTCTCGCCAGGGGTATGAGCCGCACTATCAACTATTTCTATCGCCAGCTGTTAATTACAAGCATCTAAAACATGAGAGCGTGTATAATTACAAACATATGATGATAAAAATAATTACTGCGTTTACCACCGGAGTTTTGGTTAGTGGATCACTTTTTGTGCTGCAAACAGTGATGTACCGCTCACAAGTAGAGGTAACAAACTTAAAACTTGGAGTTCGTATAACTGAACTTGAGCAGCAACTGGAGGACGCTGGGCGAGCCAGACCAGAGTTCACTTCAGTGCCAATACAAGCTAACAGAGATGCTTTACGGTTCCCAGTCAGAGCAGACGGAGAGCTGCCAACCAATGCACTAGCGCTAGGAGACCAACTCAACACTACTACTGAGGTAACAGAAGACTTTGTAAAGCTTCTACAATCAGCTGCAGTACAGAACGATTCGCTTAACCAGCAATTGTTCGAGGACCTACCAACAGCCATGGAAGCCGTGCAAGCCAAAGCTCTGTCTGGAAATTTTATCGGTTTTTTTGAAATATTGAATAACGCTCAGATAGAAACTGATGTGTCCAGGGAATACGTTGCAGCAGCCAATCTTGCTATCACAAACCTAGCCACCTATGCGATAAGTTCTGACATAATCGCAGACAATGTTAAATCTGAAATAGCCTCTCTGGAGTCAGAGACTCTAGCCTACTCTAATGTGATCATAAACCTACTTGACCTACTTGACCAAACACTTACCGGCAATATCCCAAGCCAAGGTCTATTTGACGAAATTGACGCGGCAACCCTACAGGCAAACGAACAGTCTCGAGTGGTTATTGCTCAATATGTACTACTTGCGAGTCTGATTGCTTCATAGTTTCGTTTGTCTCTACCAACGCCTTTGCCCACAACAGGCTTAATGACGTTAACAAAAGTAAGGCTGGTAGGAGACTTGGTAATAGACACCAACTGGCAACCAAGATGCTACCAATACCCATAAACATTGGGTGAGTATATTTATGGAATACACCTGAGGAAGAATACGTTGGGTTGATCGAAAACAAAACTTCTCTAGCTGTAAGTGCGGACATCTCTTTTCTAGCTCCAATAACGAGATACGCACCAAAGAAAAGTAGCCCAACACAGACAACTTGGGTAAGCACTGAGGTGGAGTACATCAACGTCGACGCGGAGTATAGTGTCGTGTAAAAAATAACGATAGAAATCAAAAGGTAGATACCTACTACCTTTAGATTTTTGTTGTTTGGTAGCGGCTTACGGTTTGAGGTGTTGTACGCAGCCAAGTCAAACCAAATATAAATCCAGACTGCACTGATAAGGAGACCAATAAAGAATGTCTGCATGCTAATCATAATAACAAAAGGCAGGTTATTTTGATATAATCCAGACATGATTTTGCACTGCGATGCCAAACGACTGCAGGCCCTGCTTGAACGAGTTTCAAGTACCACCTATGCCAATTTTTATAGAAACAAATACGCCTCGCTCGACACCTCAAAGCTCGCTGACCTACCTTTTTTAACCCGAGATGAAATTGCCCACACTCCCCCAGACGAACGCTGCTACGTACCAACCACAGACCTGGTATTTACGGCATACACATCTGGCACTTCCAGTGGACACCCATTATTATTATTCTTTGGCCAGGTTGCAGACTACTACTTTAATCCGTCTTTCGGCTTACCTGTTAGTCGAGCGCTGATTTTATACCCACCTCTACTCAAGAGCTTTAGTGCGTCGTTCATTCAGCAATGTAGACAGTCTGACTCTGGGCTGGTACCAGTGTTTGGTGACATCAACAACCTGACGGTCAGCGCCGCTCTCTTGCAAAAATTCAATTGTGACACTCTTTTTGCCACTCCAACTATTGCACTGCGGTTTGCTGCACACTGCTCAACTGGTACCATCAAACTGTTAGTGGTTGCTTCAGAGCTAAGCAGCGACACTATTTTGAAACAGCTGCAACAGCAGTTCCCGACTGCCAAGATCGTCAACATGTACGCATCGGCCGAAGTTGGTCAGTTTATTTTGGGTCCAACCAAAAACATGATTATGAACAATACACCTGGATTTGTGCCAAATCAAAACGCCCTTATTGCTACCGAACTGATTGATAGTGAGCTGGTAATAACCTACGCCAATAACCCAGCGTTTCCTTTGATCAGATACCGTACCGGCGACTATTTCTCAATTATAGGTACGGACGAAGACACCAACATGCCCATCTTGCAACTGGACGGGAGGAACGGGGTCGATGTGGTTAGAGTAGCTGGCTTTGAGTTACGAGCCGGCACGCTTGACGAATGCTGCCTCGCGGCAAACCTCAAGACCGATGAGTACCAACTTCACGTTGAACGGGGGGACGGTGACGATATTAACTTTCGACTAGAAGTAATGCGTGATGGCCTAACTCGCTATGGAAATGCACACCTGCTGTCTGAGCACTTACTACATACGTTGTATCTGGCAAAAGACTATCCCTTACAAAAAGCCATTCAGGAAGATCTGATTGCAACAATTCATGTGCAGCCGGTAGATGCACTATCGGTAACCGGCACCAAACGTCGACCTCTAATCTGTACTCTCTAGTTCTATATGCTCAACCGCTCATCTTTTGTATTACCGGTCATAGCTGCTATGGCTACCATAATTTCACTTCCACCATTTGGTATAGCAGCACTTGGTTTTGTTGCACTCATCCCTCTGTATATATTTATATTCAATACCCCCTCTTTTTACAGAACGGTTGTCGGAGCTGCTGTGTATGGATTACTATTTGCCGGCTACACAACCGGGGTCACAATGAGTGGATTCTCTTGGCTTCATGAAGCAGTGTTGTTTAATTGGTTTATGAATGTCGTTGGTGTAGGTATTATCCTTACAGCTGTCACAATGTCTATAATGTGGGCAGCCGGTATATGGCTAATGAGAACTACGGTATTGACCACAACGACATGGTGGATGCGGGTTGGTATGTTTATGACGTTTGCCGGCGTCGACATATTGCTCTCGCACCTGTTATATGGTTTCAATTATGGCTCTTTGATGTATGTGGCAGTTGAGTTACTGTCAGCGTTACCACCGCAACTTTCTTCGGGGTCTTTGGAGTGGTACCTATTGGGCGTCGTGCTGATTAACGCCTTACTGGCTGAAGCTATTCAAACTCAACCCTGGCAGGGCAAACAGGTTCTGGCGCTGTTATGTGGAGTAGCGACAGCTGGACTGGTGAGTGTGATCACTCCACCTAACCCTGACTCACTACCCTCTCAACAAACCGGTCTCAATATCGCAATTATCCAAGATCCGTCTACTGACCAAGGTGCGGCCTTTGGTAAAATCATAGACAACAAATTTACTTTCCCTAGACTAGAGATGAAATTAGCGGCGTTAGCTGGGCAGGGTGTGGACATGATTATTTATCCGTTTAACCCTTGGTCAGGAGTGTTGGGGGAAAGTAGTGACGACAACCTTACCTTTGACCGGCAGATAATTACCATTACCCGACTACAGTTCAGTGCCTGGTTACGCCAACATGTGCCGCCTGACACTGTATTTGTCACCTGGTATACCAGGTACTCAGCCGGGCAATTTTTCAATGAAATTGTGTACTGGCAAAATGGCGAAGTGCTGGCCACCTATCAAAAAGCCAACCTGTTCCCCTTCTTCGACTACACCCCTGTCTGGGCACAGAACATTGGTCTGAACAGCACACCGATTGATGCAACCGTCGGCATAGATACGGCTCCCATTACAATTAAAAACGTGTTGTTTGGTCATGCCATCTGCTCTGAGATCACTCGTACTGATCACATTGCACAACAACTTGAGCAGGCTGATGTATTGCTCACCATAGGATCAGAGGCAATGTTCTCAAACGAGGTACCCAGCACCTTTAATGCTACCAAGGCAAAGCTATACGCCATACAACACAACAAGGCCATCATCCGAGCTACGCGAACCGGACCATCGGTTGTGTATGATGCACAGGGCGAGCTAGTTGCTGGTGCCGATTATGGCGAAGAGGCCACCCTCATATTTGCCCTCCCTCACCCTAATTAAGTCGTCTAACAAAAAGAGCCGCTACAGCGGCTCTTTTTGTATTCTATAGTTGTGTTTGCAACTATTTTGCTTCTACTACTTCTGGTTTCTTCAAGGGCATACCAATATGTCGCAGCAATGCCTCAGCCTCAGCTTTTGAACTGGCTGTGGTCACGATTGTGATTGACATTCCAAACACGTCGCGAATATCTTCGTCGGCTGTCTCTGGGAAGATGGTGTGTTCCTTGATCCCTAGTGTGTAGTTTCCCATCTCGTCGATTGACGTAGTTTTAAGACCCCGGAAGTCACGGGTTTGTGGTAGTGCTACGTGGATGAGCTTGTTCATAAAGTCCATCATACGTGCACCACGTAGGGTTACTTGGTACCCGACAATGTCGCCTTCACGCAGCTTGAACGCAGCGATTGAAAGACGTGCTGGCCGTGGTGAGGCTTTTTGTCCGGTAATAAGAGCCATCCGATCTTGGATCAAAGCAATCTTGGCTTTGTCTTCAACCCGTCCGGTTCCCACTGAGATAACTACCTTTTGGATAGTTGGTGCTTCGTTCACATTCTTGTATCCAAAATCTCCTTTATGAGATTCATAGACCGATGCGAGGCGAGTCTGTACTGTTTCCATACTCTTACGATATTAGTTAATTAAATAGCTTTGCCTGACTGCCGGGACACGCGGACTTTTTTACCGTCCTCCATCTTGTACCCGGCGCGGACAGCTTTGTCACCTTCCATCAGGGCTACGTTTGAGGCGTCAATCGGCATACTTTTCTCGATGATTTGTCCAGCTGTTCCTTTTCGCTTGGCTTTTTGGTGGCGTTTTGACACGTTCAGACCCTCGATAACAACTTGGTTAGTTTCTTTTGCCACTGTCAGCACTGAACCAGTCTTACCTTTGTCTTTTCCAGCAATTACTTTTACTGTGTCTCCTTTTTTGATTTTCATACAGAATTTTACAGTGGATGATTAGACAACCTCGGGCGCGAGACTGACAATTTTCTGATAACCAGCCTCACTTAGCTCTCGTGGGATTGGGCCAAAGACACGGTTGGCTCGTGGCTCTCGCTTTTCTTTGTCGACCAACACCACTGCGTTGTCGTCAAACGATACGTACGATCCATCCTTACGACGAAAGGCCTTTTTCTGTCGAACGACCACTCCGTATACCACGTCTTTTTTCTTGACTTGCTTTCGTGGTTCGGCAGTTTGAACCGCGAGTACGACCATCTCGCCTAGTTCAGCGTAACGCTTTTTTGATCCGCCAAGCACCTTAAATACTCGACCACTTTTTCCTCCTGAGTTGTCCGTAATTTTTACGATTGTTTGTGGTTGAATCATATTATTTGTTCGTTACAAGTGCAAAACTTTTGCGCTTTGAGATGGGTCGGACTTCAGTGATTTCGACCTTGTCACCGACAGTGGCTGTGTTTCCTGCGTCATGAACGAGGAACTTACTAGTTCGCTTCAAGAACTTTTTGTACTTGGGGTGTTTGACGTAGCGCTCGACTGCCACTGTACAGGTGTCGACCATTTTGGCTGCCACCACAGTGCCGCGTAGCGTACGACCTTTGGTTGTTGTAGTTTCTTTTGTCATAAGCTAGTTGGTTGCAGTCTTATTGCGACGAGTATTCAGCTCTGTCAGACCGCGCGCCACGTCTTTTTTGCTTGACCGGATGACGTTGGCGTTCTTGCTAAATTTATCTTTGAAGCGCTCTGACCGGACGGCTTCGCGACCGTTTTGTACTAGTTCTACTAGTTCCTGGTCAGACTTCTGGTTGATGTCTTGCATGTTTGTCATAAATTGTATGATTACACCCGAGTGTCCTCTCGACGCACGAACTTGGTATTAACTGGTAATTTGGCGGTAGCTTTACGCAATGCTTCACGGGCGATCTCTTCTGATACACCGTCGATTTCAAACAGAATTCGACCGGGCTGTACCTCGAACACAAAGTGATCTGGGTCTCCCTTCCCCTTACCCATGGGTACCTCGGCCGCTTTCTTGGTGATTGGTCGGTCGGGGAAAATTCGGATCCAGCTTTTACCAGCCTTACCCATGGTGCGCGAGATTACTCGCCGGGCGGCTTCGATCTGGTTTGAGCGTACTCGGTTGCCAGTGATGGCCTTGAGGCCATATGAACCGTACGCTACGGTGATACCTCGAGTATCTGGTCGTTGGCGTTTAGCTTCGCTTTTGCGTTGCGTTTGCCACTTGCGGTGTTTTACTTTTTTTGGAAACAACATACGCTATTAATTAATTGAATGATTAGATCGAGCTTCTTGGTCTACCTGGCCAGCCTTGCGGTCAGCAAACACTTCACCGCGGTAGATCCATACCTTGATACCTAGCACGCCGTATGGCAAGTTGGCCTCCACGCGAGCAAAGTCGATGTCTGCACGCAACGTTTGTAGTGGTACTCGTCCTTTTTTAATTTCTTCTTTTCGAGCCATGTCTGTCCCACCCAATCGTCCTGAGAGGATAATACGCACACCTTCGACATCGCGATTAGCCATAACTTTTTCAGCCGTCTGCTTCATCACTCGACGAAACGTCATACGCTTCTCCAGACCCTCAGCAATCATTTGCCCGACGATCTGAGCTGACGACTCTGGTGAACGTATTTCTTCGATATCGATCTTGAGTTCGAGTGGTTCACTCATTTTTTGCTTACGCAAAAATAGGTCGATTTCTTTTTTCAGTTTAGTGATCCCTTCTCCACTGCGTCCGATCACAATACCAGGACGAGACGTCTTGATAATCAGACGGATTTCTTTTTCACTGCGCTCAATTTCTAGGCCATCGACTGACATACCTTTGAGTCGCACTTTTAACATCTTACGCAAGGCCGCGTCTACCCGTAGGTATTCTCGGAACTTTGCTGGACTGGTGGTAAACCAACGACTACGCCAACCGCGGTTGATGTTGATTCGTTGAACATATGGATGAGCTACGTGTGTCATACCAATTATTTTTTAGGAGCCAACTCAACTGTGATGTGGCTGTTACGTTTGTTAATGCGTGAAGCTGAACCGCGAGCGCGGGGCATCATTCGTTTGTACGTCACACCTTTGTTGACTGAAACGGTTTTGACTACCAAGTTCTCTGTGTCGTGTCCGTGGTCAGCGGCGTTGGCCACTGCTGACTTGATTACTTTAGCAAAGGGTTCAGCCGCTCGTTTGTCGACGAATTGTAATGTGGTCAGAGCTTCATTTACTTTCTTGCCGCGCACCAAGTCAGCCAGCAAGCGAACCTTACGGGGTGATTGGCGATAATTTTTGAGAAATGCTTTCATATATAGTTCTATTATCCAGCAGACTTAGCGGCTTTAGCGGCAGAAATTTCGGCCTCTTTCTTCTTCTGCTCAAGTTCCTTCTGCATCTTACCTCCGTGTCGGTGGAACTTCTTGGTTGGTGAGAACTCACCAAACTTGTGTCCTACCATTTCTTCTGCAATTAGAACCTCGATGTGTTCTCGACCGTTGTGGATGCCGAACGTGAATCCTACCATTTCCGGTGAAATCACAGATCCGCGCTTCCAGATCTTAATGACTCCACTCTCTCCGGGTTTTTTGCCGGCAACTTTTGCGAGAATCCGCTCGTCAACGTTTGGTCCTTTATAGAGTGATCGTGACATTTTTAATTAGTTTAACTATTGAATTGTATGGGACGCCCTTGGTGTACATAACGTATGTACACCAATTGCAGCGCGTCATTGACGCGCTTGATGGGAGCCTCTGCTAAAGACAGGTAACGGCCAGCCTTAAAAGAAGCTCCCAACCTCGTATGTACTTGTTCTTTTGCATGTCGAGGGTTAGATAGGCACTCGACATGCGTTGAGGTTGGAACCGCATAAACATACCAAATAGCGACATAAAGTCAATGCGCTACACCAGTACACCAAGGAGGCAAATACATGCTACCCTACTACAATCATGCCAAAACCCCGTGGACGCGAACATACCACCCTCACCGAAACCGCTGCCCAGGTGGTTAAAGAGTTATACAAAATCCCCGGTATTAAAATGATCGCCCCTGGAGAGATCAGCACTGGGTCAAAGCGTGGTGGCAAGCGGTTCGTCACAGTGGTCGAATTAGTCAGTGGCTGCGAGCTGATCATAACCGGCCAGGGTGTACAAAAAGTTGCTGTGCACGGGACTAATGCCGCTGCTATTCTAAAACAACTTCAAACAGCAAAAACGCTCCCTGGATTCACCTTTAAGGAGCGTTCGCGTAAACCGGGTGTGTAAGTTGTGACTTAGATCTCCTGCACCACTGGTATCACCTCGACAGCTGCGTTTGCTGTGAACGTTTGACTGGAAAAGTCTGGGAAGTCTGGGAATGGAGCTGGGGTACAGTCAATTGCAAAACTCGCTGCGTTGCTCAGAGGCAAAGTCGTGATGGTGTTTTGTGATGTAGGGCCAACGTGGATAAATGAAGTATCGCTATCGGCCACATTTCCACGCAAGACACAACTCATAGTGTAGGGCGCTCGAATAGTCCACGTTAGATCAACCGTACCATTTTGCCTTACCAATTCGACGTTTGGTGTCAGCGTCATTTCTGGTTCAGGAGGCGGGGTTGCAAAACCAATGGTACGGCAGTTTGAGGCTGCACTGCTATCAACCTCATTAAAGTCACCACTGGTAGGTGTATTGGCGCAAGCCCGGAACTCGTGTCGTCCAATCGGCAAACCAGAAATTTGCCCTTGCAGAACTCCTGAATTCTGTCCATGGAAAATACCGCTCGTAGCTACTCCCGAATCAGCATCAATCACCCACGGCTGTCCAGTCAGTTGGTAGTCAAACCGATACGGTACCCGCTCGCCCACCATGACATGACCGCCCGTGTTACGTATTGCCATACTAGTAGTAGTCATCGGACATAGATTGGTCTCATCAAAATCTGTAACACTGTCACATCCACTACCACTAAACTCACCCACACTCAATTCTGGATCGACTCGACTAACGTTGACCGTTGTCCAGGCGCTAGTATTGTTGGCCAAATTTGATTCATTAAAACCAGTCGCGGTGGGGGTGTTAACCACTGAACGCACCTGGTATGAACCAATTGGTAGGTCAGGTATGACCGCGGTAATCAGATCGGTTTGGGCTCCAGCTGCCAGACCGCCAGTTTGATCGACGACGGCCACTTGCTGAATTGAACCGCTATCGCCCAAGCGGTACTCGAGGTACACCGGAAATGACCGATTGTCAGTAATCGCCATATTCCCAGCGTTGGTAACCTGGGTTGTTACTGTCATACCAGCACACACGTTGGTAGTACTAAACTGACTAGGCTCGGTACAGGCCACAGCAACAATTGGGGCTTGCGGAACCAGGTCAGGCCTAGGTGGGGGTGGAGGTGGTAATGGGGCTGCAAAGCTACCACTACCGTTACCGCCCTCAGACGCCGCTACCCTTCTAAAGGTCGCATTGTATCCACCATCAGGATCTTGATACACACTCACGTTACAGCTGTGACCACAATATGCCTGAGCGTTTCTGCGCGCTTCATTTGCCGTACTATATCCCTGCCTGCCATCATCATTGAAAGGACTGTTGGGATCTACTCCCGCGGAAAACCCTCCGCCGCTGCGGCCTGGACCGCCGCCATCGAACATGTCTCTTATACCTGTATATCCACCTCCGCCACCGCTATCATCGTTATCACCACTTGGGGAACCCCCGGCAAATACCAATGCGGGAATTAAAAGACTGGCTATAGTCAGCCCAACACAGGCAAATTGGACTATTTGGTGACGAGTGGTTGATGTGGTTATGGTACGCATAGTAAATTTGAAACAAATAATGGGTGGAGTATAGCCACATAATAGCATGTGGAACTCTCCAGCTGACTACAGGCTATTCATTGGCCGCTGACTGTTCTGATGCACCATTAAATAGTGACTGGTACTCAACCTGGGCGGCTGCTAGATCGACTTGGAACTGTTGATTCACTAGCAAGTGTTCAAAGTAACTCGATGCGACCTGTTGTCCAGCAGTAACAGCGTAAGGGTAGTTGAGCCCAGCTACTTGCGTTTGATAGACAACCGACTCAGCCCATAAAGTCATAAATTCTTTGTATTGTGGATCTAAAGCGGTGACTAATTGTGCAATTGTGTACGCTCGCACAGCTTCAAGGCTAGGTACACTTGGAATACTCACCGGCTCAAACGCTGGAACAAAGGTTGGGTCAGCCTGACTGGGTCGAGCAACATCGTAGACAGATTGCAGGCGCAAGGTATAAGCGTCGATCTCTGCCAGAACCCGATCCATAAACGCGCGCGTGATCGGCGTAGACTCGTCAGAAAACAGTTCGTTGACAGACTGATCCGCAGTAAGTGGCAAATGGAATACTGAATCTTGGGCTCTTTCTAATTGAGTAAACGTAAACTTATCACGAGCTAACACCAACTCACGCAGTCGAGCCATGTCTTCTATGTAGGTATCGGGATCACCGATAGAGAACTGCTGGTCAATGGTAGTTTCTGGGTCGAGTATGTACGTTGGCATAACTTGAGCTAGCGCGGCGAATTGCGGGTCAAATGTCGCCACTCCTGAAAATGAAGGAAACGGGCCCGACTCACCTGACCCTGATACAGAGTCGTCGCCAACTTGGCCAGTGTCTGACCATCCCTGCATCACCGTGTACCAGACAGTAAAAATACTAGCTAACACCAGCAGGCTGGCAACAACATACATCCAGACGCTGCCGTGTAGTTTGTTTGGCGGTGCATTATATTCTGCGTCGGTAATTGGTTGATATTTTTCCATAGGTTTGTAGGTAATTTGTAACTAATTATTTATAGTATACACGCGTTGCGAACCACCTCACGGACAACTACGTGACAAATTTTTACAGCTCGTCTAGCGCTTCATCGATCAGGTCCTCAGCGTCGTCTGCTAGCTCTTCGGCCTCTTCCCAATCCTCATCATCGAGCTCATCTTCGGCATCGTCCAATTTGTCTTTGGCTTCGTCGAGCAGATCTCTGGCGTCGTCCGCACCTCGATCGCCATCGTCTTCGGCTTCATCAATCTCATCGTCAGCATCACGGTATTCGTCCCAGGCATCATCGACAGCTTCGATAGCGTCATTTTTATCATCATTGTCACCAATGGAATCAATCGCTTGGTCCATTAATTTCTCGGCTTTTCGAGCCAGCGCCGACGCATCGTCCCAGTCCTCATCATCCAAGGCGGCTTCGGCTCGCTTGATCTCTCGCTCTGCATCGTTAAGGATATCTTCGGCTTCATCAACATCCTCCCCGTCATCTTCGGCATCATTTATTTCTTCTTCTGCCCGCTGGTATTCGTCGATTGCATCTTGCACATCTCGATTAGCGTCTTTCTCAGTCACCACGTCAATCTCGTCAATGGCTTCCTCCAGTAATTCTTCAGCATCAAGCGCGTCACTGGTAGCCTGTCGGTATTCACCGTCGTCGAATTCATCTTGGGCATTGTCAAGTAGATCGCGAGCGTCTTCGAGCAATTCTTCTGCATCGCCAATGTCGGCATTTTGGTCATCAGCTTCTTCTAGCAAGTCTTCAACATCTTCAAGCAGATCCTGGACATCTTCTATCAGTTCTTCTGCTTCATTTCTAGCTGACTCGCCGCCTGCGTCTTCGAGCACGTCAGTAGCGTCCGCCAGTGCCTCGGCACCAAGTTCTGCCGCCTCGTCATAGTCACCATCAAAGTATGCCAACAGTGCCTCGAACAAATCCAAACGTACGTCACGTAGGTCGTCTTCTAGGTCTGCTCGGTCATCTGCATCGTTTTCATCTTCAACCTGCTCTTCTGCGTCAGCTATCATTTGCACTGCGTTCTCCAGAACCTTGGTGGCTTGTGTTTGTCCTCCTTTGCTGGCTGCTGTTGACACTCCGGCCGTGACTGGAATTGCCGGACTGGTTACGGTTGCAGCTGTCACCAAAGCTGCCTGCTTTTGTTCCAGCTGTAGTAACACATCAAGCAGGTACCCCGCCTGTGACACTGGTCCAAACACACCGTTGGCACCAGCGATGTTTTTTGACTCTTGCCATCGCAATACAGCTGCTTCGGTTAGGCCACCATATTGAGTTGTCTCATTTCCAGCTGAGCCAACGCCACTTTCAGCCACATCAAATCCAGAATCATTTAGAAACACCTGTAGACAGCGCACATCTTCACCTGTGTCACCAACACTTAATGAACGACCAAAAGAACACTCGTTGTTCGCAGAAGCGATAAACGGAGCGCAAACGAGTAAAATAGCTGCAATAATAAACGTTCGAATTGAAAAAGCGTGAGTCATGATAAAAATACCTATTTTGTAATATGGGTATATTGTATCATCAAGGACGGAGGTAGTTGATCTGCAAAAAACTACAGGGTGTACCTTGTTTCAATATTCACCTTCATTTTTGAAAGTACTGGATTAGAAACATCTCTTGCTATCAACTCTATTTTGGAGTCAGGAGCAATATCTTTTATATATTCTGCAACAATACCGAACGACGGTTCTTCGAGCAATGCAAACCTTACACAATTTTCTTTGTCTGATGCATTTTCAGCTAGAATATTTACATTATTCTTTAGACCTAGTTTTCTTAGCCTACCTCTGAACATAACTCCTTTGATAGAAGTCTGTTCTGTCGTTACTTCATAGATATACCAATTCAGTATTTGCATATAAAAAGTATAGCAGAATTATACTTACCGCTTTCGTCACGAATCGCTAACCATAATTTATACTACGCATAAATTCTGCTAAGCGTTCTCGACCCCACCTCGACTGTTTTTCATTCCAGGGAATGAACGAAAAACATGTCTCCGGCCGGGCAAGAGGTCGAAAGTGAAACTTTTCACTTTCTAAACAAAAAAGCTTGTGCACACGCACAAGCTTTTTTGTTTACCTCTTGCCCCCCATGATTCGTCCTGGCTTTCGTCTATTGACGATCAGCTTGTTCGAATATTTCTTTGGTGAACGAGTCTTCTGTCCTTTACCGGTTGGGCGACCTTGTTTGGTTCGTTGTCGGCGGTGTCCGCGCGGTGACTTTCCTTCACCTCCCCCGTGTGGGTGGTCTACTGCGTTCTTGGCCGCTCCACGAGTTTTTGGTCGCAGTCCCATATGACGCGCACGTCCCGCCTTACCGATAGATACCAGTCGGTATTCTTCGTTAGACACTGAACCAACTGATGCCCAAGCAGTCTTCATGACTTTTCGGATCTCAGATGATGGCATCTTGAGCGTTGTGTGTTTATCGTCTTGGGCAACCACTTCGGCGTGGTTCCCAGCTGAACGAGCCAGACGCGCCCCAGCTCCCGGGTTGATTTCTACGTTGTACACAAATGTTCCGACTGGAATTGCGTGTAGTGGTAGTCGGTTCCCGACGGTAACCTTGGCTGACTCAGACGTTACCACCTGCGCGCCGGCTTCCAGTTTTTGTGGAGCCAGGACGTACCGTCGCTCGCCGTCTGCGTAACAGATAAGGGCGATGAATCCTGATCGGTTAGGATCGTATTCAAGCGTCTCAACTGTTGCTGGTACATCTAGTTTCTCGTATTTGAAGTCAATCAAACGATAGGTTCGCTTGTGTCCTCCACCACGGTAATGAGTCGTAATACGACCATCACTGTTACGTCCACCAGTACTTCGCTTGCCTTTTGTAAGTCCTTTGAGAGGATTACTTTGCGTCGACGTCAGTTTTTTGCTGTATTCGATCACCGATCCGTCACGTCGACCGTCCGATGTAGGTTTATATTTCTTTACCATATATTTCGTTGTTGTTAGAAACTAGTGGAAATTAATTTCCTTATCTTCCTAACTAATAATTAAGTGAGCAAATGCTCAAAGAGCATATTGCGAACTTACTTCCCGATTCGACCTATCAAGGGAGAATCGCTGGAAGCAAATCATTACACTAGGTTAATAGTGTCTCCTTGCTTAAGATAAACATAAGCTTTTTTCATTCCTTTATGGTGTACAGTTTTGCCAGAGAATCCTTTGACTCGCTTGGCTGCTTTTTTGGTTACGGTGTTAATTTTCACCGGCGTCACATTGTAGAGAGCTTTGATGGCGTCACGAACTTGGAACTTTGTAGCGCCAGCCTTCACAACAAATGTGTAGACGTTTTGCTCACTCATTCCCACGGCTTTTTCCGTGATTCGTGGACCAACAATGACAGATGCCAAATCGTAGTCCGTTGCCAAAGGCGCTGGTCCTACTTTCTGTACTGTCGCTACCGCAGTAGCGCTCTCCCCTTTTTCTTCTTTCTTCACTTTTTTAGATCCAAAGAGGGCCATGTTTAGTTTGACTTAGTAGGTGTGGCTGTCACTCGGCTTTCGAAAGTTTCGATCGCTAGAGTTGGTTCGCTCACAACTACGTACTTGTAAGTTAGGAGATCAACTGGGTTGATGTCCTTGGCTTGCGCCACTTCTACGTTTCCAAAGTTTCGGAAACTTTTTTCGGTTGCCAGGTCTCGGTTTGCTAGTACCACCAGAGCAGCGTTCTTTCGCTTGGTTGCAAGCGTGTCGAATCCAGTACCCTTGGCTAAGGCTTTGATTGTTGCAAGTGCGCTGGCTGACTTGGGTGTCTCCATCGCGAGCGAATCAACAAAGATAACTTCATTGTCAGCCAGCTTCTTAGACATCACGGTTGCAAACGCTTTGGCTCGTACCTTTTTGTTGATTTTGACTGAGTAGTCTTTTTCAGATCGTGGACCAAACGTCACCCCTCCTCCTGTCCAAATCGGTGAACGACGTGAACCATGCCGCGCTCGTCCAGTTCCCTTTTGCTTCCATGGCTTTGCGCCTCCTCCTCGTTTTTCACTTCGGTCTTTGGTGTGAGCATTTCCCTCTCGAGCGTTTGCGTTCATTCCAACGACTACTTCGTGAACCAAGTCAGCGTTCCAAGCAACTCCAAAGACTGACTCTGGCAATGTTACGTCACCAGCGGCTGTGCCTTCTTTTGTGAAAATTTGTGCTTTCATAGATTGAAGATTATGCTGGTGTTGAGAACACCTCTACTAATGTCCCTCGTCGTCCCGGTACTGCACCTGAAACAACTAGAATGTTTTCTTCTGCATTTACCTGGAGAACCTTCAGTCCTTTGACAGTAATTGTGTCTGATCCCATCCGACCACCCATCCGGGTACCCTTGAGTACGCGAGCGATGCCAGTTGCACCAATTGATCCCGGTTCACGTTCAGAGTGTTTCTGTCCGTGTGACCGACGACCGCCAGCAAATTTGTGTCGCTTGACCACACCCTGGAACCCTTTACCTTTTGACGTAGCAGAAACTGTTACATCGTCTCCTGGTTCAAAAGTTGAAGCGTCAAGTGCCGCACCTTTTTCTAGCCCTTCGATAGTCTCTCCGGCGTACCCCTTTCTCGCCCTGAATTCTCGAGCGTTGGCTACCGCTCCACCAAAGTGACCTTTGGCAGCGCGGCTAACGCGGTGCTCTTTTTGAGTACCTGACGCTAGTTGGACTGCATCGTATCCATCTACCTCCATAGTTTTCACCTGCGAAATTTTCGCTGGCTCTACTTTCAAAACTGTTGCCGCGTGACACTTGCCGTCAGTCGTAAAGACTTGTGTCATACCAGTTTTGGTTCCTAAAATGAATTTCATTTTTATGTTTGGAATAACTTATAAATTGTAGCTGTTAGACCAAACAACAAACCGCGCATAATTTCTTATTTGCGAGCACAGCTCACACAAAAGAAATTTGCGCGGTTTGTGCCCAGTGGTCCACGATTACTCGTGTACGTAGGTCTTTTCAGCTGATGGCAGTATACTTATTTCTGTATAAAAAGCAATACAAAAACCGCCTAGCAGTTTTGCAAAGCGGTTTTGGGTTAAGCTTGTAATCAATTACCGTTAGAATCGCCTAGGCGATAATCGGTGCCAACTGCATATAAGCCAACATGCCAATGGTGGCGAGGCTTAAGCAATGGACGAGCCAGGTGCTTTCACTGGCGAATTGATCGGGGGTTTTTGTTGGAGTCATTTCCATACAAACAATAAATTAAAAGATCTAAATAATGATCTGACTCATCCACGCAATCGTGCTGTGGTAGCCGGGTTCTCTTACGTCGCTTCTATATTCATGGTCAGTTATTCTTAGATAGAGCTTCTGACCATATAACGCAGAAGGAGCGACCACATATAGTGGCCGCCCTCCTTTGTCCCTTTATAATGCCAGTCACCCAGATAAACACAAGGCGGGTATGTGCATAACTGAGGATAAACAAAAACCGACCCATTGGGTCGGTTTTTGTTGCTTTGGCAAACAGACGAATGACTACATCATTTTTACGTCGATGTTCACCCCCGAAGGTAGTGAGAGGTTCGTCAGAGCCTCAACTACTTTTGGACTCGGATTGAGGATATCGATCACACGCTTGTGTGTTCGCATCTCGAATTGTTCTCGCGCGTCCTTATGCACGAAGGTTGAACGATTGACGGTGTACTTTTTGATCTCAGTTGGCAGCGGGATTGGCCCTACCACCGAAGCGTCAAATCGTTGCGCAGTATCAATGATCTGCTTGGTACTGGCATCGAGTATTTTGTGCTCATATGCTCGTACACGGATACGCAATTTATTGATCGCTTCAGTTTGAGTTTTTGCTGTAGTGTCTGTTGCCATACGTATGATGTATCAATTGCTTTTAAGCAATGATTTTAGTTACAACACCTGCCCCTACAGTTTTGCCTCCTTCACGAATCGCAAAGTTAGCTTGATCTTCAAGTGCTACTGGAGCTACTAGTTTAATCTTGAACGTCGCTGTGTCACCTGGCATTACCATTTCTGTGCCTTCCGCTAGCGTTACGTCTCCGGTAACGTCAGTAGTTCGGATGTAGAACTGTGGCTTGTAGCCAGAGAAGAATGGGGTGTGACGTCCACCTTCGTCTTTTGACAGAACGTATACCTCAGCTTCGAATTCTGTGTGCGGAGTGATTGAACCCTTCGCTGCTAGAACCTGACCGCGGTGCACGTCTTCTTTCTTTGTACCTCGGAGCAAGATACCAGCGTTGTCTCCAGCCTGGGCTTGGTCAAGCTGCTTGTTGAACATTTCAACTCCAGTTACCGTTGTCATTTTAGTATCATCGATACCAACGATTTCGATTTCTTCTCCAACCTTTACAATTCCTCGTTCTACTCGTCCGGTCACTACAGTTCCCCGTCCTTCAATTGAGAAGATGTCCTCAATTGGCATTAGGAATGGTTTGTCTAGTTCTCGAACTGGGGTTGGAAAGTATGTGTCCATCGCGTCTACTAGTTCGATGATTTTAGCTTGCCACTCAGCCTCTCCCTCGAGAGCCTTGAGAGCAGAACCGTGGATGATTGGGGCACCCTCTCCGTCGTATCCAGCTTTTGTCAGGTCTTCTCGTAGCTCTTCTTCTACCAGCATGATCATTTCCTCGTCGTCCACCATGTCACACTTGTTTAGGAAAACAAGCATTTTAGGTACTCCAACTTGTTTAGCTAGGAGAATGTGTTCTTTTGTTTGTGGCATCGCTCCATCGGTTGCAGCCACTACCAGTACAGCACCGTCCATTTGGGCTGCTCCAGTAATCATGTTCTTGATGTAGTCGGCGTGACCTGGCGCGTCGATGTGCGCGTAGTGTCGGCTTGGAGTTTCGTACTCTGAGTGAGAAAGAGAGATAGTAATTCCTCGGGCTTTTTCTTCGGGAGCCTTGTCAATTTCACCTACGTCTTTCACGTTTGCGCTGTATCCTTCACCCTTGGCGTTAAGCGTAGTGAGGATAGCCGCAGTCAAAGTAGTCTTACCGTGGTCAACGTGACCGATGGTACCTACGTTAATGTGATCTTTTGATCGATCGAATGCATCTGCCATAATAATACTATTAGTACTGAATAATAAGGATTACTGCACACCAGCCACAAAAAGCGTGAGCCCTTGTATTGGCACTGATATCGGCGCGAGAACGCTGCGTTATCGGTGACAACCAAGAAACGTGTGAAAGAGCGATATATAATCTCATCTTTGCTTCGCCATAAATAGGCGGTGCGCAGTGCCAGGCATAATACCAAAGTTGTCTGATTATGCAAGCGTATTACGGCGTTTTACTTATAACTCTCATACCTCACAATTACAGTGAATTAATGAGACGGCTTTGACGAAACACTTGTTTTCTGACTCCTTGTACTGTTGTACCACAACTTTGTGTGCAGTGAGTAAATCTAGTAGCAGCCTATTTCTGATATGCCGGCGTAAACTGTGGCTGACGTATAGTAACAAGTACCGCCGTCAGATTCACCCGTTACAATTGGATACTGACAAGTCTCTCTTGCTCTATTTGACCATCCGTGTGAGCCAGTATTACACTGCTCGTAACCGCATGACTGCCATCCGCCTCGCCAACCATTGTTCGTTGTACTCCAATTATTAAACTGGGCCCAGCCAGCCGGACAAGAACTTTCTGAAAAACGACAAAATAGATTTCCGCTACCATTGTCAGTTACTATCCCACCAAGCGACGTACATTGTCCTGATGAGTGTAGACCATTGACTAGATCCAAACCCTCACCGCCATTACCTGCGATCAGATTCGCGATGTCTGCATTAGTGAAACAATTATTTCCGTCAAAGTCACAGTACTGATCAGAGCGAACTTTTGAAGCGGCGATTATTTCATTGATCCCGAGATTTCCAACCTTGATTTGGTATTGGGTAGACGTGTTGATAGGTGCCTGTACGTTACCCCCAGTTGGCGCAGCTGTTGGATTGACCCACTGTCCATAAGCGAAATTGGCAGCCAGAGCAATGGTTAGCGCTATGGTTAGTAGGCCGATTTGTTTGATTGAACTGATGATACTTTGCATAAATCTGACTTTAATATATCTATAATACACTACCGATTGGCTTGTAGCGCCCTCTATTCCATGGCTGACTGCAACCTGACTTCGATTACATCTCTTTCTGCGGCAGACAGCTGTTCGTCGGTATGGGCTGATTCTAACCTGGCTTGTGTCGCCTGTACTTCTTCTGGGGTCCGGACTGGAAATTCTAGTGACCAAAGTCGGTCAGTTGGGTCTAACACATTCGCTTTTGACTGTGCGTCTTCGTTTAGAATCGCAGGCGCCAGAGCTATAGATGACATATACGTCAAATACACATAATACATAGCACCAGCCACTAAAACAGACAGGATGAGTGTGGACAGGATGGCAATTTTTTGTGACTGCTGCATAGTGGCTATGTGAATGGTTACTAATTAAATTTCTTGAAAAGTAGGAATGACTTCTACTTGGTGAGTTTCAGTATAAGTGGTTGAGCCTACCACGCAGGTCAACTCAAAGGTTGTAGCACTGGTGAGGGTGCTCGATTGCTGATTACCGGTCACAGCGTCAGCCGCCCCCAGTGCACCTACCACCGCGACTGTTTGATTAATACCCGGACCACGGGCAGTACATGTAACTGGGTATGGCGCTGAGACAGTCCAAGATATTTCAGCTGTGCCGCCTGAACGTATTGCGTCTGGGCCACTGATTACCATGGTCGGCGCCGGGATGGCGAGCGTAATACCAGTAGTGTATATGTTACTTTCGTTGATTTCCAAAACGTCTCCTGGAGCAGGCATGTCTACCTCCAACACCAGACTGTCCGTCGTATTGAACGGTACGTTATTCAAGCTCAATGCTGGACTAAAAATGGGACCAGCGATCGTACCAGTTACGGTACCGGTTTGGGAAATGATACCCAGACGCAGTGTGTACGCCACAGCCTCACCGTTTGGAATACCAGCCACATCAGCCAAGAATGTCATACTGGTGTAAAAGCCGTCAGTATCAACTAGTCCAGGGGTACTACTCATTCCATTAATCACGATGTCCAACTGTGGTCGCAACGTCACTCCGTTACCTTGAGTTGGCGAGAAATCGATCCAACCCATAGTGTTGGGTCCACCCCAGGCGTACTTACTGGCACCATTGTCGGCATTGTTTCCTGTAAAAGTAATGCCGTAGCCGCCTGCAGCGTTTCCGGCCAAAGCTATCCAACCGTCCCAACCGCCGGAATTTGCGTTCACACCACCTGAACAACTAGTGGGACTGGCTGCACCGGAGCAGGCCCGAGCCCAACCAGTTAGAGTAATGGTGTCACCGTAGGTTCCTATCGCAGTGGCATTCTGGGCAGACACTCCGGCTCCAGCTGGAAATCCTGACAGTCCGCCAAAGCGGATCCAGCCGACACTACTCGACCAAGCGTAACCGGTCATTCTGCCGTCGGTTTCTATGTGTACCCCATAGTCAACTTTTGGACCAGGACCAGCAGAACCGACACATGTATTGGTCGGGTTGATAGCACTACTTTGATCACAGTTCATAGAAATCCAGCCAGTAGTAGCTGACCAAGCATAGCCGTCTAACTCGATTGGAACACTCAAACCAGTAGCCTTGACACCTGTCACTCCGACAACACCACTTACAATCAGCAGTGCCAAGATAAAAATGCATTTTTTCATACGTACGTATACAATAACAAACCTAAAAAACTACGGGGTGTATTTGTCCACACAAAAACCGGCAATACCTGGGCCGGTTTTTGTGAATAACGCCTTAAAGAATAACTGACGAGTCCCAGCTAGTTCCCTGACTAGTTCACCCCCCGTGCTTTCTTGATGTCAGCTTCAACGTTTGGGGGCACAACTGCGTAGTGGTCAAACTCCATAGTCATCGACGCGCGCCCTTGGGTCATCGATCGCAACGTGTTGGTGTAGCCAAACATTTCGGATAATGGGATTTGTGAGTTCACTACTGTTTTACCACCAACTTCGGTAGTTCCTTCTAGTTGACCACGCTTACTAGAGATGTTTCCTTGGATATCACCCATGTATTCTTCGGGTGTACGCACCTCAACTTTCATGATTGGTTCGAGGATGACCGGTGTCGCTCGCGCCGCGGCTTCTTTGAAGGCGTTGATACCAGCTAGCTTGAAGGCGATTTCACTTGAGTCGACATCGTGGAATGATCCATCGTATAGCTCAACTGATACGTCTTCCATTTTGTAGCCGGCAACGAACCCTCGGGTCATCGCTTCTTTACACCCTTTCATAACCGCCGGGATAAATTCTTGCGGGATCACTCCCCCTTTGATGCTGTTGATGAACTCAAAGTGGTCTTCACGGGTCACGTTTTTGGCGACCTTGACCGGCTCACCGTCAGCGTCTAACTCTAGTGCCTCAAGTGGTTTGATGCTGATTTTCACGTGGCCGTATTGCCCACGTCCACCTGACTGCTTGGCGTACTTGTGGTCGGCTTCGGCAGCACTTTGGATGGTTTCTCGGTACGCTACTTGTGGTGCGCCGATGTTGGCCTCTACGCCAAACTCTCGCTTCATGCGATCAACCAAGATGTCGAGGTGAAGCTCACCCATTCCGGCGATGATAGTTTCGAGCGTCTCCTCATCAGTTGAAACGGTAAAGGTTGGATCTTCGTCTGAAAGTCGTTTGAGCGCCACTCCCATTTTCTCTTGGTCTTGCTTGGTTTTTGGTTCCACTCGAACCGCTACCACTGGTGCTGGAAAGGTAATGGTTTCAAGGAGGATTGGGTTATCAAGCGCGCACAGTGTGTGTGAAGTTTTTACTTCCTTAATCCCTACTGCGGCAGCGATCTCGCCGGCGTATACCTCATCGACTTCTTCTCGCTTGTCAGCCATCAGTCGTACGATCCGTCCAATGCGTTCTTTGTTACCAGTTGAAGCGTTAAGGATATACGTTCCACTAGTTACTGTTCCAGAGTACACGCGGAAAAATGCTAGCTGTCCGACAAACTTGTCGTCTTGTAGTTTGAACACCAGCGCTGACATTGACTCATCATCGGCTGGCTTGCGCGTGACGGTTACATCCTCATCCTTTGGGTCGTGTCCCTGCGTGTCGGGCAAATCGGTAGGAGCCGGTAGGTAGTCAACCACCGCATCAAGTACCAGCTGCACACCAATGTTCTGCAATGCAGTTCCGGTCATGATTGGGAAGATTTCGTTGGCCAGCACTGCCTTACGCAAAGTTGCCTTGAGCGCCTCAATGGTTGGCTCTTCCCCACCAAAATATGCCTCCATCATGACGTCGTCGTGTTCAACTACTTTCTCGATTAGTTCACCACGCCACTTTTGCGCTGCCTCAAGCATGTCCGCTGGGATTTCTTCCTCGGTGACGTCCATCCCCATTTCACCAGCAAACCGATAGGCTTTCATTGTGACTAGGTCAACCACACCACTCATTGCGTCTTCAGCACCAATTGGCAACTGGATGCGTACCGCTTTGGGTGACAATCGTTCATGGATAGATTTGACTGAAGCGTCAAAATCAGCCCCTAGTTTATCCATCTTGTTTACAAAACAAATTCGTGGCACTTCGGCCTCGTCGGCGTAGCCCCAGTTTGTTTCGGTTTGTGGTTCAACTCCAGCCGCACCGTCAAACACCACAACCGCACCATCAAGCACACGCATCGATCGTTTCACTTCGGCCGTAAAGTCGATGTGACCCGGTGTATCAATAATGTTAAAGGTGTATTTCAGATCCTTTGTCGTTCGATCTTCTTCGAGCGTCTTGGTCCAGTTACATGAAATCGCCGCGGCAGTGATAGTAATACCGCGTTCGCGTTCTTGCTCCATCCAGTCAGTCACGGTTGCGCCGTCATGCACTTCACCGATTTTGTGTGACATACCGGTGTAGAACAAGATACGTTCTGAGGTCGTGGTTTTGCCGGCGTCGACGTGAGCGACGATACCGAAGTTACGGAGTCTTTCAATTGGAAATGCGCGTGCCATAGTAATAAGTACTTATATATGTATAAATGAAATAAATGCTCTCGATTCACGTGGGGCTACCAGCAGATGAGAAATTGCCCAAACGGGCAAGGTGCGGGTACTATACTGTAAAGTAAGGCATTGAGCAACTGATTTACCGATTAAATAGCCATGCACAAACTTGACTTTTCCAGTGTGTTGTGCTATCGTAATTTCAGTTAGTTGAGCAGCAATCCCGCAGCTCAACGCGCATTTCCGATTGAAAGCGAGGTTGGTGCGTCTCGTGATCTCGACCAAGAGGTTGCGCAACTCGTCGAGCGTATCACTGCACAGGAAGACCAGATCGCTACCATGACGGCTGCCGTGACAGGCTTCTGTCAGGCCAATCCTGATGTCTCGTTGTGCATCGCAATCGAACACTGATCCTTCGTCCCACGGGACACCTACCCCGCCCGCACCATAATGGTGTTGGCGGGGTTTTCTTTTTTATCTCATGAAACAAAACCAACTCTGATTCGTATATACTACAAACACTACTCACTAACTCTCTCCTTTATTATTATATGAATACTAAATACGACATCGTGGTAATCGGAGCTGGGTCAGGTGGCTTAACTGCCGCAGTTGGGTTTTCTAAAGTTGGCAAACGTGTGTTGCTGGTCGAGCGTGAACACATGGGTGGTGAGTGCACCAACACTGGCTGTGTCCCGAGCAAGGCATTGTTGCACCACGCCAAAACCTACTACGCTGCCAAAAAAGTACACGGCGAGACAACCAGTGGAGAAACCTATCGCGCAGCGGCGTTTAACTACGTGCGGAACACAATTGACTCAATTCTAGCTGAAGAAACACCAGAAACATTTGAAAAGCTAGGGATCGACGTTGTAAAGGGGGAAGCGGCTTTTTCAGGAAGCAAGGAAATTACCATTGACGGACTAGTCTATGGTTTCAACACCGCTATCATCGCCACTGGATCAAGTCCGCGGATACTCGATATTCCAGGACTCGACGAGAAACACATACTGACCAACCAAAACATCTTCGAGTTGCCAGACGTTCCCGCAAAACTACTCATCATTGGTGGTGGTCCAATCGGGATGGAAATGGCGCAAGCCTGTGCAATGCTGGGAAGCGAAGTTGCACTAGTTGAACGAGGTGAGCAGTTTGCCGCACACGAAGATGAGTCGATCAGACCGTTGCTACACCAGGCTTTTACAGACCTTGGAATCACTATTCACACCGGCGCAACCATCCAAGAAGTCGAAGGTAGTACCGCGCACTTTGTACAAACGCACACAGTAGGCGACGAAGCAATTCATCGCCTGAGCACGACGTTTGACAAAGTTCTGATCGCCATTGGTCGCACACCCAACCTACCCGCCGGGCTAGAACAAGCCGGTATCATACATGATACCGACTCTGTGGTGATTGATAGTCAGTACCGGACCACCAACAAACGAGTGTATGCCATTGGTGATGTGTCGCAGCAACTAAAGTTCACCCACACAGCCGACGACGTCGCACGGCAAGTGGTAGCGCGAGTCGCCAGTCGCGGACTGTTACGAGTCAAACAAAATAAATCTGTCCCCAAGGTAACCTACACTTCTCCCGAAGTTGCCCAGGCTGGATTAAGCTTCGACGATGCGGTTGCAAGATATAGCAAAGACCAGATCATGCGGATTGAGGTACCCTTTTCGCATAACGACCGTGCCAGGACGGACAGCACGACCGATGGTGTACTGGTTGTGATTGCCAAACGCCTTGGCGGCAAAGTAATCGGTGCACATATCATCGGCCCGACCGCTGGTGAACTAATCACAATTTTTACGCTGGCGATCGACCAAAACGTATCACTGTGGAAATTACAAAAAACTATCTTCCCCTACCCCACCTACAGTCTGATCATCAAAAAAGCCGCAGATCAATTTGTCAGTCGGCAGGTCAGTGATCTCAAAACCGATCTGCTCAATATCACCCGAAGGCACACACTCAAAATTGTTGCGGCTGTGATCTGGATCACTGCGGTTATCAACCTGCACCAATACCAGACTGTCCAGGGGCTGACCGCCACCGACGCCGCCGTACAACTCTTCAACTTCATCACACTTACTGTCTGGGGGCCACTGCTGTATGTACTGATCTACGCCGTTCGGCCAGTCACCTTCTTTCCTGCTACGGCACTCACGATCTTGTCTGGGATATTTTTTGGGTTAGTTTGGGGAACGGCACTTACGCTGATTGCAGCCACACTTGCAGCTACGGTTGCTTACGGCGTTGGTCGATTCTTTGGTAGCAACGTACGTCTGGAAGACACGATAGTTGGCGACTCGGTGACAGCACTGCGCGAACACACCTTTGGTACCATCCTCACTATGCGCCTCCTGTTTTTGCCGTTTGATTTGCTCAGTTATGCTGCCGGTATATTGCGCGCACCATTTGTGCCATTTATTGCCGCGACATTTGTCGGCATTATTCTTGGGACAGCGACGTTTGTCTCCATTGGTGCTTCACTAAACCTAGAGGAATTTATTGCCAACGGTGTCAGTGTTGATCTGCTTGAGCCAAGACTCCTGGCGCTGTCTGCGGCAATATGTATCACGTCGCTTATAGTTGCTCGCGGCCTTAAACGTTGGCAGGCAACCTAAACCAAAAGCGACACCTCATGGTGTCGCTTTTGGTTTATTTCTTTTTAGCGGCTGGCTTCTTCTTCTTTGGGGCGGCTTTTTTAACAGCTTTCTTTACCACTTTTTTAGCACCCTTGGCGACTTTCTTGGCCGTAGTCTTTTTCTTTGGGGCGGCTTTTTTCTTGGTAGCAGCTGACTTAACAACCAGCTTCTTGACGACTTTCTTGGCAGCTGGTTTCTTGGCGACAACTTTTTTCTTTGGTGCTGCTTTCTTGGCAGCTGGTTTTTTTGCGGTTGGCATATAAAAATAATTTACTATTACACCCCCAATTGAGTGAGGATCTAATTTCAATTATACGGGTAAATAAAAAATAAAAAGTCACAACCGAGAAGAAAGTGTGTACAAACATTCTACAAAAATAACTTTTCTTTTTTGGCACGGGAGAGTTTTTTAATTGCAGCTTCACGTATCAGTGCTGCACTGCGCGTGTCACAAGATTCCTGGTACACCAGCTGTACCGGTCGACGGCCACTGGTGTATTTTGCCCCGGTTACTTTCCCTGTCCCATTATGTTCAGCCAGTCTACGTTCAACATCAGTCGTATAACCACAATAAAGTGTACCGTCCGCGCAGTGTAAAAGATAAACAAAATGACACTCAGCTTTCATACAGGCAGTATAACAAAACCTGTACCGGTGTTAGACTCACCGGTTATTTCTTTGCCGGCTTCAACTTGCTCAAATCCAGCACATCGTCAATCTTAATCTGTTCGACAAAGTCTGGTACGTGGGACACTAGGATCATCGCACCTTTGTACTGATTGAGCGTCTGGGCAATGACAGGGATATGGCGGAAGTTAATGTGGTTGGTTGGTTCGTCGAGGATCAGCAAGCCTGGTTCTTCCATAGTTAGTTTTGCAAAGGCCACCAATCCTTTTTGTCCTTCGGACAAGTCTCCTACTTTTGACTTCATTACGTCACCAAACAGCAAGAAGCCAGCTGCGATTGACCGCATGTCTTCTTCTAGCTTTTTCTTCATACTGTCCATCAACGTTTCAAACACCGATTTACTAAAATCCAGGTTCGAGAAGTCCTGGCGATAGTAACCGATCTTGACACCCTTGGCTACTTCTTCGCCTGTGGCGGTGCCGCCAGCCAAACTTTCAAGCAGCGTTGTTTTGCCAATGCCGTTGGGACCAACGATTTGCAAGTGCTCGCCGCGCTTGAGCACCACATCGCACACCATATCTTTGGGTTGATGGTCGCGGATGACGGTGACCGACGTTAGTTTGATGACCTCAAGCGGGATGTCGCCATGCGGGTCGATGGTAAACGGACGAATGGCTTTGTCCTCACGGCGAACGTCGACCTTGTTGTCTTCGGCCTCTTCGATTTCAGCGCGCATTTTTTTGGCGACCAAACGCATCTTGCCTCCTTTGGCTGCAAAGTAGTTAATCTTGTCTTTATCCGCTTGGATCTGTTTGTTCATTGCGGCGTTCTGGCGCTTTTCTTTTTCTACTTGAGCGGCAATATCTTTGACCACCGCATGGTAGTTGCCGTTGTACTGCTCCACTTGGCGGTTCTGGGTGTTGAGGTACAAAACGCCCTGGGTAAATGAGTTAAGGAAGTCAGCATCATGGGAAATCACGATGACGGTTTTTTTGTATTCGTTGAGGAATTCTGTCAGGTGATGGATGCCTGCTGTATCTAGGTTGTTGGTTGGCTCGTCCAGCAGTAGGACGTCTGGGTTCTGGATCAAGGCTGATGCCAACAATAGTCGCGCCTGCTGTCCACCGGAAAAACTTCCCACAATCCGGTCCTTGAATGTATCGGCCTGGGACTCGGGCGGAACAAGATTGACAACCTCAAGCACCGCGTCGATACGTGGGTCAATGTCGTATACTTTCTCGGTGAAACACTTCTCAAAAAACTCGCGTACGGTCAGCTCTAGTTCCGGTCGCGGGATGATCTGCCGCGACACCGCGATCGTTGTACGCGGCTGCAGGTTGATAGACCCCTCGTCCGGCTGCGTCTTGCCAGTTATCAAACCAAACAGCGTCGACTTGCCGGCGCCGTTTTGTCCCATCAAGGTGAACTTGGCACCACGACGCACCACAAAGCTCGCCTCTTTTAAGATTGGTTTGGTGGCATCGTGCTCAAACGACACGTCCTTGAAGACAATAATTCCATCTCGCTGATTCATGGGTGACAGCATAACGCACTGTGCGTGTAGCGCAAGTCAGAAAATACCAGATGGGTTTGTATATTAGTCAGCAGCATTGACTTATATACCAAACGTGTCATCATGCAAGTCTTCGAAGTTCTTTAGGGAAAAGAAAAAATGATGTTTTATATTTCTAGCCGACGCACCTCATTCCGCAATAGCGAATCTGGCGCCGTCACCGTTGACTGGGTCGTTCTGACCGCAGCCATCGTTGGTCTGAGCATCGCAGTCTTTAGTGTCGTCTCAGGATCAATCAGTGATCTGCCCGACGATATTGACGAACAGTCGCAGACCGTCGACGAATAAACGTTCCCGGGGAGGCGATGTCGCCTCCCCAACCCCACTAACCGCAATCACAGCAATGTGTGCGGTTTTGTTTATTAAAAAGAAAGCGCAGGTTGTCAAAGGCAAACCTGCGCCGATGCGGTCAACAGTTACAAACATGTAACCCGTGGAGCCCTGGCTACCAGAGATCAAGCTCCTGATGGCTAGCTTGGTTGATTGATACGACCCGCTGCTATCCGCCAAGGCGTAAAAACGGAGGACGGAGGTTCGACCTCCGGCACGACATAACAAAAAAGCGTGATCCGGGTTGCTATACCCAAATCGCGCTTTTTGAAACCACTACTATTCAACGTCCGTGTGAGCAATACCGCCGCCAGTATCGACATTGAATTCAATGAGTTCCATCTTGCCCTCGTATGAGTACGTTCTCCAGGCTGGATAGTGATGAGGTCAGCGGAGAACACTTCGTAATTTAAACCTTCAATTACAAAGACCCCCCTGCCCGCGGCCACATAATAGTTACGGACACCAGCAAGAACTTTTCTGGTAGCATGGCGTCCATCAACCTGAATGCGCAAGAAGTTGAACGGCACATCATCACCTTGCTGCACGTATCTTTGGTACAAGTACCCACCGCGATCGTTACTCGGCACGTTTCCGGGCTGAATTAATCTTTCCATGTGTTTATTCCTTTCAATATCTAGACGAAATATACCTCTTTCAAATTCATTTGCAACCAGTAGTAGCTGGGCTTTTTGCAGGACACAAAAAAGCCGGAGAATTTGTGAGTCGCGTCGCTAAGATACGACTCACAAATTCTCCGGCCTTTTATGTTCTATTCTGACTCTACTGGTAGATTTCAAAATGAGATGAGTGACGCGGAGGGTAGTTGAAAATATTGCGAGCGGGACTAGTGTCCAGTGAGTAATATTTTCAGCGTACCGACAAAGTCAATCGCTCATTTTGGGAGACTACCAGGCGAAGTGGGCGAACGCTCGGTTGGCCTCTGCCATCTTGTGCGTGTCCTCCTTCTTCTTGACTGCGTCTCCTTCTTCTTTGGCTGCGAGCAGCAGCTCTTTGGCTAGACACTTGTGCATCGGGGTTCCCTTTTGCTTTCGGGCGGCTGCAATCAGCCATCGGTACGCTAGCGCTTGTCGTCGCTCTGCTCGTACTTCTCGCGGTACCTGGTAGTTTGCTCCACCGACTCGGCGTGAGCGAACTTCCATGAGTGGTCCAGCGTTGCGCAGGGCAGTGTTAAACGTCTCAAGTGGATCGTCTGAAGTGTCTTTGTCAGCCTTGATGATTTCAAACGCTCCGTATACGATCTTGCGCGCGGTTTCCTTCTTACCATCGAGCATGATGTAGTTGATGAGACGTTCGACGTCGACTGATCCGTAGACAATGTCAGGCGACACTGTTGGACGTTTTTTGATTGGTCGTCGCATAATAATAATGTTAATTAGTGCGAATGAGTCAGTTTTGTATGAAAACCAATTATCATTCTTCGCATAAGTTGATACCGAAGGATCGCTCCTTGTATCGCGTCATATAATCTGTAGCGAATATAAACTATTGTAATGAGGGACCCAGTCCCCCGGCTGGCCAGTAACCTATTTAGGTTTCTTGGCGCCGTATTTTGAACGTCCCATTCGTCGTGCGTCTACTCCAGTTGCATCGTACTTTCCACGTACAACTGTATAGTTGACCCCGATATCTTTCACACGTCCTCCTCGTACTAGAACAACTGAGTGTTCTTGGAGAGTGTGTCCCATACCTGGAATGTACGCAGTAATTTCCTGACCATTTGATAGTCGGACTCGGGCAATCTTTCGAATCGCTGAGTTCGGCTTTCGCGGAGTCTTGGTTGTTACTTTTGTACATACACCACGCTTAAACGGAGAGAAATAAGTGTTTGGCTGGTTCTTGATTTTGTTAAATCCAGACTCCAAAGCCGCTCGCTTACTCTTTCGCGCTTTGTCGGTTCGCTTCTTACGGGTTAATTGTTGAATTGTTGCCATAATGTAGCTCGAGTAATGTACTACAAATGAATGATTATGCAACTAGGCCGGTCCTATCTGGACTAAGCTCCGATCAACCAAAATGCCAATTGTAGCGTCAACTGATATAGCGGAGTAGCCAGGAAGAAGATGAAGAATAAAATCACCATGCCAAAGCCCAAGAAAACGTTGTTTTCTAAAAACACTCGGAAGCGGTCGTACGACAAACGCAGGCTGTGCGGTAAGAATTTGGGCAGGATCTTGGAACCGTCCAGCGGTGGAATTGGAACCAAGTTAAAGAACGCCAGAAAGATATTGAGAATAATGACCTGCACGGCCAAAATTACAAATGTCTCGGACAGTGCAAGCGCATCCGCAAACCTGACAATCACGGCAAATATAATTGCCAACACGATGTTGGACGCCGGGCCGGCAGCTGCGACAATTGCCTCTCCCCACTTTTGGTTGGTAAAATTGTACGGGTTGTACGGCACTGGTTTGGCTGCTCCAAACAAAAACGGCGAACCACTTACAATCAGTAAGCCTGGCAAGATAACAGACATCAGAGGGTCCAGATGCACAATTGGGTTGGGCGACAAGCGTCCCTGCAACCGTGCAGTTGGGTCGCCTAGCCAGTTGGCTGCATAGGCATGTGCCATCTCGTGAATAACGACTGACATGATCAGGATAATAATCAGTGCAATTTGAAGGGGTTCCATATGCGCCCCATGATACGCGCAAACGCTTGCACCCGCAAACGAGCACTGCTACCCCAGGGTACCCTCTCTTGATTTTAGAAAATCAATTCACCTTGTATTTCATAGTCACATTCGCTCCTTGAAACAGGTTGCACCCGAAAACGAGCACTGCTGTTTTATATTCCTTCCAGTCATTAAAACAGGTTGCACCCGAAAACGAGCACTGCTGTTTTATATTCCTTCCAGTCATTAAAACAGGTTGCATATTTAACCTGTCATGCTACTATGCCCCCACTAATTCAATTACTTTATGGCTAACGTCTGTCAAATCACTGGAAAAGGAACCCAAATCGGGGGACGATACTCAAACCGCACTCGTGCGACGCAGTTTAACCCGTGCGGAAAGGTAGCTCGCAAGCCAAACCTACAGAAGAAGCGTATCTTTGTGCCAGAGATCGACAAAAACGTCGTGATCAAGGTATCAGCTGCCGGTCTACGCACCATTGCCAAGAACGGAGCCTACAAGACTCTCAAGGAAGCTAAGTTGATCTAAGTATCGCTTCAAACAAAAAACTGTCGACCTAACGGTCGGCAGTTTTTGTTTCTACTCCACCCACACGTGCGTGCCATCACTATAAAACGAAACGGTTCCGTCCAGGCCGGTGTGATAGGTGGTAATGTTGCGAGCAAAGACTCTTTGCATGACGCTCTGCGCCGGATGGCCGTAGCGATTATCAAGGCCGGCCGACACTACGGCGTATTGTGGCTGGACAGCATCGAGAAACAAATCACTGGTTGATGTTTGAGAACCATGATGACCAAGTTTAAGAACGTTGGCTTGTAACTGCTCTTCTGCGTAGGCGTCAACCAGATACTCTTCGATCGCTGCCGGCGCATCACCAGTTAGCATAAATGCCGCATCGCCATACACCAGCCGGACAATGACCGAGGCTGAGTTAGCCCGCCAGCTAGTAGTGTCACTTAAGGGAGCCAGGACTTCGATAGTAGTTGAGGCACCAATGTGAATGACCTGGCCGGCGCGGGCGTACTGTATGGTGGCGTTTTCATCGGTTGCAGCCGATGAAAACGCCACCGCTGCCGGACTATCGCTATCAGCTTCGGTCTGCAGAATCAGGTCAACTTGGTATCGCTCTAGCACGTCGTTGAGTCCGCCAACATGGTCAGTGTCTGGGTGAGTGGCGATCATAACGTCGATCAATCGATCAGCCCAGGACTGCTGCGCGGCCAATTGCTGAACCACGGCACTGCTTGCGCCGCCGTCGATCAACACCTCGAACCCATCGGGCGTTTGGATCAATATCGCATCACCCTGCCCCACGTCGAGAAAATGTACCGCTAAAAAGTTTGACGGCTGACCACCACCAAGCACCGACAAGGTACAGCCACCAATTACCAACGTCAGCAATAATCCGTATCGGTACATGTCTCGCGCAGTCATACCACCATGATACAATGCCGTCATTACCACAATAGACACTTTCCAATGACATACGAACCAACCACCTTTGATATTCCAGAGTTAGAAGGCATTTCTAAAGAAACCATCGACGGCCACCTGGGTCTGTACGCCGGGTACGTCAAACACGTGAACCTGATCCGCGAGAAGATCGACTCGTACAGCGCTGACACAGACAACAACGCCTACGCCATGGCGGAAATGCAACGACGCCTTGGGTTTGAGTTTGGTGGCATGCGCAACCACGAGTATTACTTTGCACAACTAGAAGGTGGAGCTACCGCCTTGCCCGACGGATTATTGAAAGAGAAAATCGAGGCACAATGGGGTTCAGTCGACGTCTGGCTGACTCGCTTCAAGCAAATCGCTATGACTCGTGGCGTCGGTTGGGCGATGTTGTATCACGACCCAAACACCGATCAACTGGTACAAACCTGGGTGGACGAACAGCACATCGGTCAACTGGTCGACGTCGACATTGTACTAGCCCTCGACATGTGGGAACACTCGTACATGCGCGACTATAACGCCGTGGATAAAGGGCAGTACGTCGAAGCGTTTTTCAATAACCTGAACTGGGAGGTCGTCGCAGGCAGGCTAGCCTAACGAAACGCAATCGGGGTGGACGGCGGGGTGGATGTTTCTTTGGAAACATCCACCCCGCTTGCGTTCTCCTCCTCAACTACCCAGTCAGCAATCGGGTCCACCTCGCCTCTCTCACCCACTTGGCGACTCCACCGCCACCAGGCAAACAGGCCGGCTGGAACCAAGTACATTCCCAGCATCACCCACACCGGAATCTGGGGAACCACCACCGCTGCAAACGGCAGCCTAGCAAACCAGGTCGCCAAAATGATGATGTACGTCAGTGGCAGCTGCGCCAGCAAGCCAAGCAGCGCTGCCGCTTCGATCCACACCAGCCCGACCAAACCAGTCACGAACGAGCCCAACATAGCGATTGGCACCATCGGCAACACCAACATGTTGACGATGACCGACACCAGCGACACTTCTCCAATGTGAAACATCAGCAGCGGTAAGACAAACAGTTGCGTTACCAACGTCGCCATAAACAAGTCCCGTAGTTTCAGGCCGGTAGCGTGGGTCTGCAACGTCGACTCAAACTGAGGCAGCACCAAGACCAACCCAAGGGTCGCCATAAAAGACAGCTGGAACCCAATGTCATACAGCAAAATGTATGGGTTAATCAGCACCATGACTGCCGCCGCAAACAACAACGCCCGCAGTACGTCGTACAGTCGCCCCATCAGTTTTCCAATCAACAAGATAGCTGCCATAATGCTGGCGCGCACGACCGTAGCCGACAGTCCGACCAACAGCGCAAACAGCGTAATACCCACCAGTCCAAATATAATCCGCCCGCGAATCTGCAAAAACCAAGACGAAATCCACCAGAAAAACCCCACCACCAACATCACGTTGTACCCCGACAACACCACAATATGAATAATCCCCGTCTGGCGAAAGGCGGTTTCAAGCTCGTCACCCAAGGCTTGCTTGACGCCAAGTAGTAACCCAACGCCCAAGTCGACTTCGGGACTGGGAAGCGCTTGTTCAAGCGTTGCGACAAAGTGGTCTTTGGCAATGTATAACCCGGCCAACAGCGGATTACCTTGTCCCCGATCCACCAACTGCACTGACGCAAATCCCATTATGAACTGCACCTGACGCACCTTGAGGTAACTGGGGTAATCAAACACGCGGTTGGTGTCAGTTTCAAATACTTCTGGTTGCTCGATTCTTCCCGTCATCTCAACTACGTCGCCATAACGTACGTCCGCAAACCGATCGGCGCGCACCAGCACCGTGTCAGTGTCAGTCTGTACAAATAGCTGGGTAAAGTTGGCGCGCTTATCTGGTTCGCGACTAACTGTGCCAACAATGGTCACCCGCTCATCTATCTGTGTCAGTAATGGCGAGTCGATGAACTGCTGCTCGTACCACTGCGTCCGTACGACTCCAGCGCAGAGCAACAACAAACATAAACTAACAGTCAGATAGCGAACATCAGCCACCCGCCGCCAATACAAACCAGACAAGAAAGCCAGAATTCCGATACCGGCCAGAACTATAACCGGTAGTTGATATAGACTTTCAATCACCACTCCTGCGAAGAACCCCATCAGTATTACCAGTAGCTGCCAGCCTTTCATATTTTTAGTGTAACAAAGAAAACACCTCGCCAGGCGAAGTGTTGGGTGGATGACCTCTGGGCACCTGCCCAGAGGTCGGTGGCTGCTTTTAGCTGCCAGCAGAACCTTTCTCATCAGGTTGGGGTTGGGGTGGATGACCCTTGGGACCAACGTAGTGAGGGATGTACATATCTTCTCCTTGTATTCAACAGCCCGATTGACCGTACGTGACACAATACGCCAAACTCCTACACCGCGTCAAGGGCTTGATTAACCAGTTTGTCGGCTACCTGGTTTAACTCACGCTTGACGTGGATGAATTCGACACTGCTGTACTGCTCGATCAGTTGCTTCGCCTGGCCGTGCAACTCTTTCAGACCAGCGTCTTTTACTTTGTACGCGCCATTGAGCTGCCGCTCGACTAGCTGACTGTCGAGCTTGAGGGTGATCTTGACCGCCTTGGTGTCATCTACGATACTTGCCACGTGTTCAAGTGCCCGTACGACCGCTTTGTACTCGGCGACGTTGTTGGTAGCAACCCCGATAGACTCTCCAAACGAGCTCATCTCGGCATCGCTCTCATCATAAATAACCACACCGATAGCAGAAGGACCAGGATTCCCCCGCGCCCCCCCATCAGTAAAAATAGTCAACTTTTGCATGGTTGGTAGTGTAGCATACAGAAAAACCGCGGCGCACATACATACGCCGCGGTTGATAGACTTGATTACCGGCAACCAAGTTTGGTAAGACAAGCGATAAGTGGACCGGCCATTATTTCTGTCCGGGACATACCTGAAAGCTCCAAATGAGGGTCGGTGCCATCCCGCACAACACCGTCAGATTCAAGGAAGCTGCCGACTGTATATTTTTCGAAACCAGCTTCTTTCGCTTTTTTGTACTGTTCAATCGGAAAATCGACCGTTTGTGAGATGCTCCATACGAGCTGACGGTCTGATGTTTCAAGCACAACAACCGCAAAATCTTTCACGCTGTCGTCATCGGCAACATAAATACCATTTTCAATTGAAACGATGACGTCAACATTTTCAGCCCCACACGTCGATATGCGATTGAGTGCGCCACGATACGCCTGACCTTATCCGACAGGCTGCTCGTTCTGATCACTTTCACCTTTGCAGACAATTATGTCAGCCCTGATATTTAGTCGTTTTAGAGAGAGTTCAAGGGCGGCTACTTTATGCTTTGAGCCACTGGTTATTGCAACTTTCATCTTACTTTCCTTTCTACTATCAGATGTCTTCCTCAATCAACTTACCAGAAAATATAAAAATTGAAATACTTTTATAAAAGTACATCCACAATCATCATCCTGATCTGGGCTCGACCCATGAAATGAGATTGTTCTACGTGGGCGAGGAGCGTTAGCTTCTCGCCCACTTTTGGTACCTTTGTATATGACTCTGCGTTTGCGAAAAACGAGATCGCTTCGACCTGTCCTGTTTCGGTACTGAAGGTCAACTTGAGGTGTTCGCGGGTTTTGCCAAATTGTTCGACACTAATGGGAGTAACACTCTTGAACGCAAACAGCGGTTTAGGGTTGCCAGTGCCATACGGTGCCAGCTGCGCTAGGTCGTTGAGCAACAGCTGGTTGACGTCCTCTAGGCGCAGCTGCGCGTCGATCTGGACTGGCTCGGGGGTGAAGGCGCCTTCGCCCAGGTCCGCGTGAGCCTGGTTCAGTGCAGCGGCAAACGTATGGATGCCGTCGTCACTCACGGCAAACCCGCCAGCAACGTGGTGTCCGCCGTAGTGTAGAAATGCGTCGGGCGCCGCACGCATGAGTGTGACCACACTGGCTGCACCACCCGAGCGAGCTGAACCCTTGTACACTCCGTTGCCGTCTCGTCCCCAAATAAATGCCGGACGGCCGTGCTCCTCGGCTAGTTTACCAGCCGCTAGTCCAACCAAAGACGGACGCCAAGTTGGGTCACCCATCACGATTACCGCTGGAATCTCTTCCAATTGCTGCATACGTTTGTGCAACTCTTTGGTCATTTGTCCCACGGCGGTCTTGCGGGATTGGTTGAGTTGCTCTAGGTGCGTGACGCGAGTACTGGCTTCGGTGATAGTTGTAGCCGTTAACAGATGAAAGGCGTCTTCGGGAGCGTCCATGCGCGAGGCGGCGTTGACCCGCGGACCGATGGCAAAGCCGATGTCTTCTTCGGTGAGTGTCGACTGGTTGGCCTTGGCAATCTTGAGCAACTGTTGCAAGCCTGGTCGACGAGACTTGCGCAAGACTTGCAGACCATACTGTGCCAGCACGCGGTTCTCGCCACGCAGTGGCACCATGTCAGCTACGGTCGCAATCCCGACCATGTCTAGCCACCACTTTTCGTAACCTAGCACCAAGCCATAGTCACTCCTGGAAAGCAGCGCTTGAATGAGCTTGAACATAACTGCTGCACCACATAGGTCAGCAAACGGATAGTTACCCAATTTTGGATTTACAATCGCCAGCGCTGACGGTAGCTCGGCGGCTGGTTCATGGTGGTCAGTGATGATGATGTCAATACCCAGTTCGTTGGCACGATTAACAGCCGCGACATCGGTCACACCACAGTCGATGGTGATGATCAGATCGACTTTTTGCTGCGCCAGTTTCTCGACCGCAGACACACTCAATCCAAACCCTTCGTAGTGCCGGTGCGGGATATAGTACGTCACTTCAAACTGTCCGACATCCGATGTCGGACAGTTTGAATTTTTGGTAGCGGCGGTAAAAAAATCGTGTGCGACGACCGCCCCTGGAATACCGTCACAGTCATAGTCAGCAAACACGGCGATATGTTGTTGTGTGTCGATAGCGGATTCGATCCGTTCGCAGGCAGCCTCCATATCGTGCATCAGCAAAGGGTCGTGTAGATGTTGGTCGTAGTTGGGAGTGATAAAATCGGCAACTTCATCACCTTTGACGCCACGATGATGCAGTATTGCCGCCTGCACTGCACTGACGCCCGGGGTATCCAATAGTGGATTAGGCTCATCTGCTGGCCAAGAGTAGGTAGTCATGGTTATTACATGGTACCATTTTTGACATATGTCCGACAAAACTATTTTTAGTAAAATTATTGATCGAGAAATCCCAGGACACTTTGTGTACGAAGACAACATGTGTGTCGTCATCATGGACGCATTTCCCTCCACCCCCGGCCAGACGCTCATCATTCCAAAAGAACCAGTAGACTATATTTTTGACTTACCTGAACCTACATATATTCATATTCTCAACATCGCAAAAAAATAGCGAAAGCTCTCGATGTAGTATTTCAAACCTCACGAACCTGTGTTGTGGTGGAAGGATTTGAAGTCCCGCATATTCACATCAAACTGTACCCGCTCCCAGACAAGGCAACGGCGCTAACCGACTACATCATACACACCGCACCCGCTAGCCAGGACAAACTTCGCACCAACTGTGAAGCAATCAAGTCGCAATTACACAGTCAACCATAAAACACCAGACAATCTTAGCTCTGTGTCGGTATCATGTATGATACCGAGACTTAGTTGGGACTGAGTACAGCTGGACAGATATTTATATAGAAAGGGCTTCAATCGCTGGCAGTGTCCCCTTCTCTAGGAACTCGAGCATCGCACCACCGGCGATGGAGATGTGGGTAAACTGATCGTTCAGACCAAGTTTTTTGATAGCTGCAACCGTGTCACCGCCGCCAACTACCGAAATAGCACTAGACTCGGCAACCAACCTGGCCACCGCTTCGGTGGCATCACCGTACCCGGCTTCATAGTTTCCTAACGGACCATTCCAAACTATCGTAGCCGCGGTTGTAGTATACCCACGCAGCATGGCGACGGTTTTGGGACCAGCATCGAGAATTGCTTCGTCTGCTGTTACTTGGTCCAAGGCACACGTACGTTTGCCACCTGTGCGTCCAGCGACAATTAAGTCTACCGGCAAAATAAGTTTGGAATTGTCTAAGAAAGCAGCCCCAACCAATGACACATCGGACACTAGTGACAGGCCAACCTCATAACCCTTGGCTTTTAGGACGTCGTTGACAAGTGCGCCTCCAATAAAAGTACGACTACAGATACCAAGATATTTTTCTACCAACGGCATTTTGGTTTCAAACTTACCGCCACCAATGATGAATAGTGACGGTGAAGTTGGTTTCATTACTGACGACAGTTTTTGCACTTCCTGCAAGAGTGTCAAACCGGCATAACTTGGAAGTAAGGCGGCCACACCAACGGTCGACGCATGGGAACGGTGAGCGACAGCAAAGGCATCATTTACATACAACGCTCCTAGATCAGCGATAGACTGAGCAAAATCTGGATCGTTTGTAGTTTCACCTTCATGCTGACGAGTGTTCTCGAGCATAAGAATGTCGCCGTCATTCATCAGGTCACGGCGCTGTAGACATTCCTGACTACCAATCACCCCTCCCCATTGGGCTGGTAACAACTTAACCAATTCGTCAAACACCGGTTGTAGTGTCTGGTCTGGCTTGCGACCGATGTGGCCGATCAAAATTACACGAGCGCCGGCTTCATGCAGGTAGCGTAGCGTCGGCAATGCCTGATGCAAGCGGTACAAATTAGTCGCGACGCCGTCTTGCAGCGGCAAGTTCAGCGACGACCGCACAATTACGTACACCCCTTTGAGGTGCTCTACCTGAGTGACTGGTCGCAGATTGGAAATATTCATATCTTTACGCAACCGCTTTACAAATCGTTACAAAATCGGCCGCTTTGAGACTTGCTCCGCCAACCAAAAAACCATTCATACCACCGATACAGTGCAATTCTGCTGCGTTGTACGGTTTGACGCTACCACCATATAGCAGACGAACGGACTGCGCAGCTTTGCGGTCGTGGAGTTTGGTCAAGGTGCTGACTATAAACAGCTGCATTTCTTTGACGTCGTTCGCGGTTGCAGTCTTACCAGTGCCGATGGCCCAGATTGGTTCGTAGGCGATGACTACTTTTTTCAGTTGCGCTGACGTCAACTCGGCTGCAAAGCTACGGAGCTGCTTTTCAACTTGAGTGAAGAAGTTGCCGTTGCGATCACGCCTTTGTTCGCCGATGCAGACAATTGGGGTAAGTTTACCCGCCAGTACTGCTTGTAGCTTTATTAACACATCCTCATCATTCACTCCTTCTGCGCGACGTTCTGAGTGACCAATAATTACAAATTGAATATCAGCGTCTTTCATTTGCCCGACTGACTGTTCACCGGTGTGAGCACCCTCAGAATAGGCTGACACTGTTTGAGAAGCTAGCATGACAGAACTGCGGCTGATTGTTTTACGCACTGCACTGATATGTAAGTCAGTCGGCGCAATTGCGACGTACGGTGTATCAGCTTGTTTATGTGCTTTGCTTACCGCACTTGCCAGTGACACTGCCTGCGCCTCGGTTTTTGGGTGACACTTCCAATTACCAACGATTAACGGAATAGCTTTTTTCATGTATGAAATTGTAGCATGCATCAACCAGCTGATCGCCAGTCTTGTAGTTCGTACACGTCTGATGTTTCTGGGGTCAGTGGCGGCGGGTTGTCTATTTGATCTCGGTCAAAAGAAGACGCACCTCCAGAGCCAGCAAACCCCGACCAGCCAATCCAGTTTACGACCGAACGAGTGTTTGACACCTGCGTACCAAGCTGACTCAGGTTATTAAGGTACGCATAAGAACGTAAATTAGACGGTAGCCTAGGCCACGAGTACGTCACATATCCATCACGACCAAACCGGCCTTTTTGGGCAATATAAATACCGTGCAAATCTAAGTTTTCTCCGGGGATCACCAGGTTGATGTCGACATCATCCTCCGCGATCGCGAGCAGCCCAGCGTCGGTGCCTGACACGTATCTCAGGTCGTCATTAATCACAATGTTCGTCTGTGCGTTTTGTGCCAAATCACCCGCGGCGATAGTTACCTTTTGGTTAATGTCACCCTGGATCCAGGTTTTGTCTTCAAAGAAGAGTACCGGACACGCGCTGTCGATAGCTTGATTAGTAGCTAGGCGAGTAGTTCTGGTGATCACGTTTCGTTCGTCTTGAGTCCAGCCATCGGTTGAATTGTATGACCAGTATCGGCTAGTTCTAGTTACTCGGTCGACATTAATGGTGTTATTGCCGTTAAATGTCACCAGGTACCCAAACCCAGAAGTTCGCCCGTAATATATCCCTCCATTATTTTGAGCTCGGCTTTTCATACCAGCCAAGTCGAGCGTCAGGCCAGCAAAGTCAATTGGGGACACTGGGAACTGAAATAACCCAGGGTTAGATAATGATCCGGAGCTGTACACTCCTGGTGCAGCCGGGATTTCCGGGTTACAACCATACGAATAGTCACAGTTCCAAGTGGGCTGCCCGCTACTAATCGTAGAATTGTGAGCTGCTTCCATCCGCAACCCTTGATTAGAGTGCACGGGGCCAACCAGGGTTCCGCCGCCAAACCACACGCCGCCATTGGTAACAAAAGAATACTCAGCCACCGTCGGCCGTTTGTAAGTAGCACTTACAACTGCGTAGGCGTTTGCGTTTGCGTACGTACGTCCAGTTGAAGTCACTTCAATCGAAGAAATTTGACCGCAGTAGGAGTTGCCGCTGATCGCTAATTCGTACGTGCCAATTGCACCGTCTTCTGGGTCTTCGTATACATATGTTCCACTGCCACCAACATCCCCCGGAAAGTGCGCCAAATACCACTTGTAGTAATTGAGGCCGGCCTCGGCTATTTCGGTGGCACGCTGCTGTTCAAATCGTACGTCAACCGCCCGCGCCTGGGTAGCTACTGACGTTATAAACGAACTGACAATAATTAAGAATACTGCACCAAACACTAACACCAGTATCAGCAGTTGGCCTGATTGAGCAGAAGTTGTTTTGGAATGATGCAACATAGTCTTTTACAGGTTATCTTTTAGGTTCCGTGGTGCCAAGCTTGATTTGAGCATAAACTCACCCGGGTTACGATCAGGGTCAATGTTCACAATCAGTTGACTGGTAATTAAACGGACATTGATTGGTGGCGAAGTGGAAGCCATAGTGTTGCCAGTGGCATCAAAATACAAAAACGTTGAGGTGGCTTGGTTAATATTTTGGACATACGTTGAGAGTATCTCGACAGTATCAGGCGTAGTCTTGTCGTATGTCGCAGGTGACCCAGTTGGATTGTAAGTAAACTTGCGTAGTGTCGTGCTGGCCAAAATGTATTCGACATACTCGACACTATCGTCACTGTCAGTATCACTATAGTACCCAAGCCGGTGTTCCTCCATAATAGCCAGCGGCCACGTTCCGTCCTCGGCAGTAGTCATTTCTTTGGCGTCTCGGTTCCATTGCGTGATACCACGGCGCGCACTTTCGATCTCACCTGACTGCTCGATAGCGTAGGCATTATACCGATACAAAGCCGCAATACTCGACAGCACGGCCAACATCAGTACCGTATAGATACCGACGGCAACTAGCATTTCCACTAACGTCATACCTGACTGGTTGCCCGCTTTTTTCATGGTAGCAAAGTTATTACACTACTGACATCACCTGTGATCGAAAAAGAGTCAATCTGCTGGGTAACGAAACCGGGCGCCGAGACAGTCAAAGTATAGTCTGAGTCATCACTCAGGCCGCCAGTAAAAAATACCTGGCCACACGTATCAGTACTATGGCTCACGTCGTACCCACTACGGTCTAGCCTGACAGTTGCTCCTGGTAAGGCTCTTTCCAGACCATCTACTACTAACACCCTGACGGTGTGTAGAACATCTGGGACAAACAACAACTCGACGGTACTGGTAATTCCAGCGCGGTGAACAATTGGGTAAGCTGGACAGGCAACCGCCAAATCAAGTGCTGTCGTCGGTTGCATTGTGTAGGAGTCGAACTCTAGATCAGGCAACTCTATCCGGCCAGACACATCAGTAGTGTCACTAATGATTGTTTTATACACTGGCGAGCCGTCAACCAGTGTGCCAATGGTTTTAGTGCCTCGCACATTACCAGCTAAACCAGAGCGACTAGTGCTGCTTTCGCGCCAGTACACTTCGATCTCATCGATACTTGGTGACACGGTAGAATTAGCTGTTTCAAGTAGCACCCCAATTGTAATGGTCGGGTATTCTACCGGGTCTAACAGACGCACATCGATCAGCGTGTCGGTAAATCCGATACTATTGCCTGGCAGTGCGCTAGTAGGTATCAGGGTGTACCCAGTTATTGCATCGCCGGTAAACAGCTGTATTTGAAAGTCTGTGTCAGTAGGAACAGACGACACTAGACGAATAACCTCCCATTGTTCTAGAGTGGCCGGGCTAACTGGTGACAACCACAATTGCCCGGTTGGTTGATACCCTCCAGCAGTATCAGCCAGCCTCACCACTCCTCCAGCAACAGCACTCTGTCCAGTTGAAGATGCGATCCCGCCAGCATCACTAAACGTCTCGACAGCCGAATCTTCAACCAAACTACTAAAAACGTTAATGTTCAAGTCACTCAGCTCGCCGATCTGAAAGGTCAGCGTTGATACGTCAGCCTCGAGAACAGCAAAAGGGCCAACCACTGGGTTGGGATTGGCAGTGCTCGGTAGATACGTACTGGAAGTCGAGTACGGTTGGCCGCCAATGCTGGCAGTCACCTCGACCTGATACCCACTATCAGCCGGCACCGCAAACAAAGCGGTTCCGGCCGCGTTGGCTGGGTTGGTGACATCATAATTAAACGTTGTACTAGCTGAAAACAGACGCACCGAAGCGCCCGGCAATAACGTGCCGTCAGCATCAAGGACGTTAATCCGAGCCGTTCCACCACCAACGTTGGTTTCGACCGCCCGCGGCACAATATAACTACTCAGCGCTAGTTTTTTTAAGTCCCCAGCCACTTCCCAGCTGTATTCTAGTCTGATTTGCTTAAAGTCAGTAATCACCCCATTGCCGTCAACTCCGGCTACATCATCGGCAGAGTCATCAACGTAGTCCACGCGCACTCGCTCGTCAAACTCGATACCGTTCAGCGACAAAACACTAGTTTGTGCAATAGTTCCCGCTGGAAAACCAGCCAGCACACCGACATTGTCATATGGTAGCGACCGAAAAAACTCCATCCGGTCATTGGCCAAGGACAAGGCACTTAGTTTGGCCCGAGACGTAGCGATCAGTTCCAGTGAAAACTGAAATGATGTAAACAATGCTCCGAAAATCAACACCGAAATCGCCGTGACGAAAATCAGCTCGACTAGGGTAAAGCCGGCTTGAATTGGTCGATTGTGGGTTCGCATCATATCAAATAGCATCACCAATTGAATAAATCGGGGCAATCAAGGCCAAGGCAAAGAACCCAACCCCGCCACCAATAACCACCATCAAAAGTGGCTCGATGATGGTGGAGAGGTCTTTGGTTTTACGTTCGACTTCAGACTCATAAAACACCGCTAATTCGCCAAGCATGTTGGCAATCTGTCCAGTCTCTTCTCCGACCAAGATCATCTCTCCGACCAAGATCGGGTACAGGTCAGTACGTTCAATAAACACTTCGGACAAAGCAGTACCTTTCTCTACTCGCAGTGCGGCTTCGGTGAGGATTTGTTTATAGAAGACATTTTGCAGCACTTCTTCGGTAATCTCGATGGCGCGAATAACGTCGACACCGGAGTTTAGTAAAGATGAGAGGGTACGAGCAGTGCGAGCGGCGTTAGCTTCTTTCGCAAGCACACCAATTACCGGTAGTTTGGGAATAATCCATGAGGTAGCAATTTTGCCGTAGGTGGTCTTCAGGGCGTAGGTTAGTACACTCAAACCAAACAGCAGCCCCCCAATGGCCAGGAATGTATAATTGACCAAGAAGTCGCTGAGATTAATCAGAAACGTAGTGGTTGGCGGTAGGTCAGTTTCCATGTCAGCAAACACGCCGGTGATCTGAGGCATCACAAAGATCATCATTAGGATCCCAATCACTAGCATCACAATGATCACAATCGATGGGTAAATCATGGCGCCTTTGATTTTTTTCTTGAGGGTGCTGGTGCGATCCATCTGGATAGAGAGCGTTTGTAGTGACTGTGCCAAGTTACCACTCTCTTCACCGGCGCGCACCATAGCCACGTACAGATCGTTGAATACTTCAGGAAAGTCTTGCAATGCTTCATGAAACGATCCACCTTTGTTGATTTTTTCTACCATCGCAGTAACCACACCACGCAAGCGGGGGTTATTGGTTTGACGCTTGATGACATCAAGCGCCCGGGTCACCGTCAGTCCAGCAGTGATCATCGACCCCAAGTTACGAGTGACCATCACCAACTCATCACCTTTGACTCGACTGAGTTTATAGTTGATGCGCTCAAGATTGAGTAACGTATCAAGTGAGAACGCCTTGGTGGCGGCGACATTTGAGATCGTGTGTCCTTCACTACGAGCAATGGCGTAGACTGCGAACCGGTCCGCTGCCTCAACTGTGCGTTCTACCGTGGCGCCTGTGTTGTCTTGACCTGTATACGTAAATGTTGACATGATGCTTACTGTTTATTCATTAATTACCCGCAACACTTCTTCAATACTGGTACGCCCTTGAGCCGCCTTAAATATCCCGTCCTCGATCATAGTTAACATTCCTTCCTTACGAGCTTGTGCCTCCACCTCGTCGCCAGTTTTACCAGCCATCACCATGTCTTTGAGGGTGGGAGATATTTCTAATACTTCATGAATACCCATCCGACCGCTATAACCGTCTTCTGAGGTGCCATTTTCTTTGGGCTTATAAAAAGGGACCGTGTTCCAGGTGGCGCGGGTGTCGATGATTTGCTCTTCTTTCAAACACTTCATAACGTGATCGAGGTCGACTTTCTTGCCCAGCTCAGTTTGCTCGGCTTTACTCAACGTGTACTTGATCCGGTCGTCAGACAACTTTCGCACCAGTCGTTGTCCGATGGCTACCCGTAAGGTTGACACCAGTAAAAACGTTTCGGCCCCCATGTCTACCAGTCGTGCGATAGTACCCGCCGCTGAGTTGGTGTGGATGGTTGCCAGCACCAAGTGACCAGTCAACGCAGCGTTGATCGCCAGCGACGCTGTTTCCTCATCACGGATCTCACCCACCATAATCACGTCCGGGTCCTGACGCATCAGTGATCGTAGTCCCGCAGCAAAGGTGAACCCAATGTCTGGCTTGACCTGCGACTGATTGACGCGTGACATCTGGTACTCGATAGGGTCTTCGATAGTGGAAATATTAACTTCTGGTGTGTTGAGCAAGTCCAAAACACTGTAAAGTGTTGTGGACTTTCCTGATCCGGTGGGTCCAGTGACTAAAATAATTCCGGTTGTCGCACGAGTGGCTTTGTGGATGCGCTCAAGCGTACTGCCATGGAACCCAATTCCCTCCAAACTAAAGCCACTACGGTTATCGCGCAACAGACGCATCACTACTTTTTCACCATAAAAAACCGGCAGCATCGACACTCGAAAGGCGACCTTTTGCCCATCCATTTCCATCTTGAATCGACCATCTTGTGGCAACCGTTTTTGGTCTAGTTTCAAACTAGACAAGACCTTGAGTCTGGCCACCACATTGCCGGCCGCAATTTTAGGTAACTTCATGGCGTCGTGCAAAATACCGTCGGTGCGGTAGCGTACCAACACTTCTTTTTCCATGGGTTCGATATGAATGTCTGACGCTCCCTGCATGATAGCGTGACGCAATAACGTATCGACAATTCGCACTACCGGCAGGTCTTCAGCCGCTTTTTTCAAATCCTGCTCACTCATCTCTTCACCATTTTCTTTTGCCAACACTTTGAGTTCAGCCGCGTCTTTCATGATCAAGTCCCCAAACTCGTCTTTCAGCGTTTTTTGGTACTGACGCAATGCAGCACGCATAGACTCGGTATCGGTCAACCGTGGTTGTATTTTTAGGCGAACTTTTTTCTTGATGAAGTCAATCGACGTCAAATCAGCCGTATCGAGCATCGCGACTTCAAGCGTATCTTCAGACTTTTTATAGGCAATGATGTTGTGAGTGCGAGCAACTGGTTCGGGGATCATCGTGAGGGTCTCGAACTCGATCTTGAGATCCTTGAGCGAAACAAATGGAACCCCTAACACATACGCCTCAACCCGGCGCAAGTCGTCTTCGCTCATGGTGCCGGCGGCCATCATCGCTTCGGCCAGCGTGCGCCCCTCTTCCTTGGCCACCGCTTCAACCTCGGCGATCGCCGTTTTGGTTACTAATCCTGCGTCGAGGATAAAGCGTTTGAGTTGTTTATCTTTAATGCGCATATACTAAAGAACGTTCCTCCCGGTTCGTTCGTTTTAGTATAACACCAGGCCAGTGTCAGAGCGGTTGGTCATACACAAAAAAGGCCCCGCTTGGAATAATCCAAGGGGGCCTGATGTTAGTTTAGTCGCTGACTTGACTGCGTTCTGACGCATGATACTCTGCCGACACCTGCAAAGCATACCGCACCGTTTGCGGCACCATGTGCAAACATACACCAATGACGAGCGCAATAGTAGCACCATGAAGGGCTGTATTAACATAATTCATTTGCTCTTCCTCATTTGTGACCAACTCCGTTACTGGGTCGGTCTTCCGCTGTGTATTATACACACAAATACCCAAAAGTCAACTACTGTGCTTTGACTTATCCTCTGGTGGGCGTTATACTTTACCCATCTGTTACTGACTGCTCGGCTGCAAAGCCGGGCAGTCTTTGATAAGAATAAACACATATTTTCTAACAACTTAATAACTGTGAAGCCGAGTCATGGACTCCGCTTTGCGTAATACAAATAACCATGTTTGACCTTAAAGTAATAAATTCTGTCCTGCTAGAAATGGAAGAAGAGCGCGGCGTACCACGCATCAAAATGCTAGCCGCTATGGAAGAAGCACTAGCAACTGCGTACCGAAAGGAATTTGGTAAGCGCGGCCAACTGATCACCTGTGCCTTTGACATCGAAACCGGCACTACGACATTCAACCAAATCAAAATTGTCGTTGACCAAAGCATGCTCAAGCCAGAACCGGAGCGCGACGCCGACGGTAACCTGGTTGGTGCAGACGCCGAAGAAGCGGCCAGAAAGGCTGCACTTGAGGCCGACGACCGGCGCTCAACCCGACGTGAACCAGAGGAAGAAGCTGATGAGGACGGGAAAATTCGCTTTGACGAGGAGAAGCACATCATGATCGACACCGCCAAGATGATCAAAAGTGGTGTAGAACTGGGTGAAGAATTAGTTTTTCCATTGGAACCCAAAGATGACTTTGGGCGCATTGCCGCTCAAACTGCCAAGCAAGTCATTATGCAGAAAATCCGCGAAGCTGAAAAGGACTCTGCCATGAGTGAATTCGGCCAAAAGTCTGGTGAAATCATCGTTGGACAAGTCCAGCGCTTTGAGCGCGGCAACCTGTACGTCGACCTTGGTCGCGTGACCGCCATCATGCCGTACGATGAACAAATCCCTGGCGAACGATTCAAACCGGGCGACCGGATTCGTGCCCTATTGTTGGCAGTTGAAGAGACGCCGCGAGGGATCTTTCTCAAACTATCGCGCTCACACCCTGACTTCTTGGTCGAGTTGTTTGCGATCGAAACACCCGAGCTGCAAACTGGCGCAGTGGTGGTCAAGTCAGTTGCTCGTGAGGCCGGCGCTCGCACCAAGATCGCCGTACACGCTACTGACAACCACATCGACCCAGTCGGGTCACTGGTTGGTCAACGCGGGGTACGTGTGTCGACGGTGATGAGTGAGCTAAGCGGCGAGAAAATCGACATCATCGAGTGGTCACCCGAAATGGTTGAGTTCATCGAGGACGCCCTGTCACCTGCCCAGGTGCTCGAAATCCGCATCGCACAAGAACCAAACGTAGAGACAGGTGAACGCGGTCACGCAGTAGCGGAAGTCGCCGGTGACCAACAGTCATTGGCAATCGGGCGCGGCGGACAAAACGTTCGTCTGGCGGCCAAACTAACCGGTTGGAAAATTGACATTGTGTCAGCTGCCACTGGCGAAGACCTAGCCGAAGCTGATGCGTCTGGCGCTTCAACACTTGAAGCTCCTTCTGACACAGTAGCTGGTGACGATGCTGACACCATGGAGTCAGACGACGCCACTACGACCAAGCCAGACATCGAGGAAGTCCTAGAAGAGATGGACGACACCCAAGACCGTGATGCAACCAAGGACATGGACGAAGCGGACGAGATTGATACCCCAGAAGAAGCCGAGGAAGAACTAGCCCCAGCATTAGACCCAGAAGTGGTGGCTGAAGTTGAGGCAGATGCCAAGGTGATGACAGAAGAACCGGCAGATAAAAAATAAAACTATGATCAAAGTATTTGGACATCTTTCACCTGACACTGACTGTACCGGTAGCGCTATTATCTGGGCGTGGTACTTGTCAGAACGCACTGGCAAGCAGGCCACACCGCATGTACTGGGGGAACTCAACAAAGAAACGTTGTTCGTGCTCAGTCGCTGGGGGGTCGATGCACCAACCCTGCTGGAGTCAGTCAACGCGGGCGACGAGGTGGTGATTGTCGACACCAACAACCCACAAGAATTATTCGTCAACATCAATGAGGCCAACGTACTTGAGATCATCGACCACCATAAGTTAGTTGGCGGAATAGAGACCGCTGTCCCAGCCACCATAACCATGCGACCACTGGCCTCAACCGCCAGCGTCATGTACGGTCTGATGGATGGTGTGAAGCTACCCGACTCGATCGCTGGGGTACTGTTGTCATGTATTTTGTCTGACACCCTTGCCTTCCGCAGCCCAACCACCACCCCCGAAGATCAGGACATCGCGCAGATATTGGCCAAGCAGCTGGGGGTCGACATCGCGACTTACGCCAGCGAGATGTTTGCAGCCAAGAGCGATGTAAGCGACTTTACTGACAGCGGATTGGTCAAGCTTGATAGTAAGAAATATGAAGTGGGCGGAGTAAATTTCCGTGTGTCTGTCGTCGAGACCACCAATGTACAAACGGTACTGGATCGCAAGGACGGCATTGTAGCTGCTATTCGCGACATCATCACAGTTGAGCCGGATGTCGACGAAGTGCTGTTCTTCGTCATTGATATTCTCCAGGAAGAGGCGACTGCTTTGGCTTACAACGATCGAGTTAAAATGATTATTGAACAGTCGTTCAAGGTCACTGTTGAAAGCGACACCGAAGTGTTGCCTGGGGTCGTCTCACGCAAGAAACAAATCTTGCCAATGCTCAAGGTGTAGCGGTTGTCTAAAATTGTGTATAGCGCTGCTGTGGCTTTGGCCGTAGCAGCGCTATACTTATATATATAACCATCACCATTATTTGTATGAAATCAATAAAGTACTCAGTCCCTACCGCGTTGCTATTGTCATTTTGCCTAGTTGGAGTCACATTCGCTCAGACAACCGACGAAGTGCGCGCAAACAATCGGGCTGAAGCCGTGAGTCAAATTGAAGCTGCACGGGCAGACGTTGCCGCCAACCGGCTGGAGACCCAAACCAGCCGGACTGAAGCGGTAGAAGTAAGACAAGCAGAGGCGCAAGAGCAGCGAGCTGAACGTCGAGTCGCACTGTCGCAGCAAGCCAGTGAGCGTATCACCACCCTCACAACTAACATCAATAACCGGCTGAGCGCAGCGGTAGCTAGACTACAGAACATCATTGATCGACTATCATCACGGATCGACAAACTAGAAGCTGCGGGACTAGATGTATCAGAAGCTCGTGTTGCCTTGTCAGCTGCCCAGCTGTCAGTCAACACTGCCGCCAACACCCTGGCTACCATTAACAGCACCGTGCTAACAGCCGTAAACTCAGAAGACCCTCGATCCAGTTGGATAGCAGTCAAATCAACCTACCAAACAGTAGGTGGGCAGTTACGCAACACTCGCACCCAACTCGACGCCGTAATAACAGTACTCAAAAACGCTGCCCGCCAGTCCCAGACAGCACCGGTTGCCACCCCAACCTCCCAAGAGTCAGAACCAGAACCAACTACAGACGACACAGAAGCAGCGTTACCAGTTGAATAATAATTTTGCATACACTTATATGGAACAAGAAAAACAATCAGTCGTCGGTGCTCCGGACCTTTCACACGAAGAAATGAAATTGCCAGAAAACAGCACCACGCAAGCGTTGGCTAGCAACAAACCAGAATCGTCAGCCGGTCGGATGATAATTGTTATGTTGGTATTATTACTGATTGCTATTCTGGTCGGAATGTACTATTGGTTTAGTCAACTACCAGTAAAACTATCATCGGTAGAAGAACTGCCGATGATCGAAGTGAACAACGAACCAGAAAGTTCTGCTACTGAAACAGCCAGCCAACAAACCGTCAGCCCGTCGGACGAAATCGCTACTATCGAAGCCGACCTGATAGCCACAGACCTTGAGTCACTGGACGCCGAACTCAATGCTATCGAGGCAGAACTAGACACCGCTTTAGACGTACAACCATAGCGATCATCATACTTATAGAACTAACACCGGTGCACCCCAAAGGCGCACCGGTGTTAGTTCTTGCAATTCTCAGTCAGTTTCGTACACTAGCCCAACTATGTCACACACACACAACCTCAACTGGAAAGAAGCTTTTACACTTGAAGAGTTACCTGATTCACAAATCAAACTAAGCGGTGAATTGCCGTACGCTGAACTTCAAAGTGAACGCAACGCCGCCTTGGTTGCTCTGGGGAAAAACGTCGAGCTTGATGGCTTTCGTAAAGGGCATGTCCCATCGGCAGTACTCGAGAAGCATATCGGAGAAATGAACATTTTAAGTGAAATGGCTGAACGAGCCATCGCCCACGTCTACCCGCATATTCTCCAGGCGTATGAGATCGACGCCATTGGTCACCCCAGCATCGAAGTCACCAAAATTGCTCCCGACAACCCATTGGCATTTACCGCCACGGTCGCAGTAGTACCCCAATTCGACCTACCCGACTACGAGTCAATCGCCAAAGAAATAAACCTGAGCCTCCCAAGCGATGAGGTGACCGACCAGGAACTAGGCGAAAAGATCAAAGAAATCCAGAAATCAAAGCGCGCTTACGACCGGATGCAGGAAATTAGCCAAGCGCAAGCTGATTCAGCTGACAAAGACGAAGAGGGCGAAGAAAAGAACCAGGTGAAGGCCGAAGGCAAAGAGGGTGTCCTGGGGCAAGAGAGCCTGGAAGACGTGCAAAAAAAAGTAGACGCTGACAATGACGCTCCCCTTCCAGAACTAACTGACGAGTACGTCAAAACCCTGGGACAGCCAGGACAATTTGACACGGTAGATGCCTTCAAAACTGGTTTGCGAGAACACCTGGAGATGGAGAAGAAGCAACAGGTAGCCGCCAAGCATCGCGCCGACATCACCGACGGTATTATCGCAAAAGCTGACATCACCCTGCCGCAAATCCTGGTAGACTCAGAGATCAACCAGATGTTTGCCCAAATGGAAGACGACCTCAAACGATCAGAACTAAAGATGGACGACTACCTGCAACACATCAAGAAAACCAAAGAAGACCTGGTAGCAGAATGGAAGCCAGCGGCTGAAACGCGAGCCAAGCTACAGCTAGTATTGAACGAAATCGCCAAAGACAAAGAAATCAAGCCAGACGAGAAAGAGGTCGCAACTCAAACTGCACAATTACAGGAACGATTCAAAGACGCCGACGAACACCGTGTGCGATTGTATGTAGCGTCTATGCTGCTAAACGAGGCAGTGATGAAACACCTGGAGACTGTGTAGAAATAATCCTCAAAGAAAACAGCGGCCAGCGCGTTCACGTGCTGGCTGTTTTCTTTTGTTGACATGGTGTAATACAAAATATATACTTTGTATTATGAAAACTACCACCAGTATTAAACTTGATAAAGACCTGAAAGAAGCGGCGGCAGCTCTGGCGACCGACTTAGGTATGACTTTATCGGGTGTTATCAGTACTACGCTGACTCAATTCGTGAAAGATCGATCATTACATATTACTGAACACCCAGAATTTAACGAAAAAACCCGTAAAATGATGCTGCAATTGGTAGCAGATGCTGATGCTGGTAAAAATCTAGTTGGACCATTTGCTGATTTTGAATCTGCTCGCGACTATCTGACATCGTAACCATATATGTCACTAGACTTTGCAAAAGATTTTAAAAAAGCGTTATACAAATTACCTAAACAAACACAAGGAAAGTTCTTGACTAATTTATCGCTGTTTACCATTGATCCCTTTGACCCCTCGCTACGTAATCACGCTCTCACAGGAAACTTAACCGGAGTTCGAAGTATCAGTATTACTGGTGATGTCCGGGCTCACTACAAAATAATTGGTACTACTGCGGTATTTATCGACATCGGCACCCACACGAAACTATACAAATAATCACCAGCTGTTTTCTTTTGTCTATTTCTGCTACCATTGCACCATGCAGGTAACTGCACTTGGATACTAGAAACTTGAACTGAAACTTATTTATATGGAAATGAAACAAACTAACCTACCGAACGATTACCTGGTACCGATGGTCATCGAAAAAACTGCTGGCGGCGAACGATCGTTCGACATCTACTCGCGATTATTGAAGGAGCGTATCATCTTTGTCACTGGCGAAGTGCGCGATGAGATGGCGAATCTGATCGTAGCGCAGCTACTATTCCTTGAGGCTGAAGACCAAAACAAAGACATCACCCTCTACGTCAACTCACCCGGCGGAAGCGTCAGTGCTGGGCTGTCTATAATCGACACTATGCACCACATCAAACCCGACGTGGCGACGGTGTGTATGGGAATGGCTGCCTCAATGGGGTCACTCATACTGTCCCAAGGAACCAAAGGCAAACGATTTATGCTACCAAACGCCGAGGTAATGATTCACCAACCATCAGGTGGGGCGTACGGACAAGCATCAGACATCGACATCACTGCCAGGCACATCCTGAAAACCCGCGAACGACTAAACAAAATGATGACCAAAGCCACCGGACAGAAAATGGCTAAAATCGAAGCCGACATGGAACGAGACTTCTGGATGGATGCCCAAGAGTCAATGAAGTACGGGATTGTTGATAAAGTTTACAAGTAAGGAATAGTCCGGACATACAAGCCGACTTCGGTCGGCTTTTTTGTTTTACAAACCCCACAAAATCCAGTACAGTTTGGACATACCACCACGACTGATTACCATATAGAAACCTGAACCATGCCACCACTGATATTTTCCCTTGCGCTTAGTGGCGCGTTGCTGATGGGGGTAGCTGCTGGGTACGTATTTCGTTACTTGCACGCACTCTCACAGAAAAATTCGATTGAACTAGACATCAAGGAACGAGAAATAAAAGCTGAGACTAAGGCGCACGCAATTATCGAGCGAGCTGAAACCAAGGCTGACAAAATCGAACAAGACGCTAAAACCGAACGTAAAAGCCGTGAAGACAAATTAGAACAAAAAGAAACTCGTGTTAGTAAACGTGAGGAGCTTTTGGATGAGCGACAAATTGACGTTGATTCCCAAAAAGAAGCACTAGAAGCCAAGGTCGCCGAAATCAAAACCATCAAAGCGCGCCTCGACCAACACGTCGAGAAAGCTGACCAAAAATTAGCGGCTGTTGCCGGTCTAACTAAAGACGAAGCGGTTGAGCAAATTATACTCAAGGCCACCGTCGAACGAGCAGACGACCTGCGCGCGCGCATCGAGAAAATCGAGCGAGCTGGTGAGGAGGTGTACGAAGCCAAGGCTTCTAACTTGCTACTGGCTGCTGTCCATCGCGTAGGCAACACCATGTCCCCCAATCTCATGACCGCCCACGTCGAGCTGCAGTCAGACGAACAAAAAGGCAAGATAATCGGCAAAGAAGGCCGCAACGTGCGTGCGTTTGAGCGAGCAACCGGCGTCGATGTCCTGGTAGACGAGTCACCGGGCTATATCGTCCTATCATCATTTGACCCAGTTCGGCGCGAGATCGCCCGGGTGGCACTGGAGGAACTCCTTAAGGACGGTCGGATCCAGCCAGCCAGAATCGAAGAAGTAGTCGAGCAGGCGCGGGCCGAAGTCGCCACAACGGTCAAGAAAATGGGCGAAAAGGCGGCGTACGATGCTAACGTTCCGAACTTAGCACCTGAACTAATCACCATCCTTGGACGCTTGCACTTCCGCACCAGTTACGGACAAAACGTACTGTGGCACTCAGTCGAGATGGCAAACATCGCGGGGATTATTGCGATTGAAATCGGCGCTAACGAAGCTACAGCTCGCGCCGGCGCGTTACTGCACGACATCGGCAAGTGCGTCAGTCACGAGGTCGCTGGTACCCACGTCGACATCGGCATCAGGATCCTAGAAAAATACAACGTCGCCCCAGAGGTGATCCTCGCGATGCGGGCTCACCATGAAGAATACCCGTACGAGACTCCTGAGAGTATCATCGTGCAGGTAGCCGACAGTATCAGCGGCAGTCGTCCAGGTGCCAGACGAGACTCGATGGAGAACTATGTCAAACGCCTGACAGAACTAGAAAACATCGCCAAGAACCTGGCCGGCGTAGAGCGCGCTTTCGCGATTGCGGCTGGGCGCGAGATCCGCGTGCTGGTCAACCCAACCACCCTCAACGAATACCAAACCAACGCCCTGGCTCGCACCATCGCCACCACAATCGAAGCCCAGTTACGCTACCCGGGCGAGATCAAGGTGCATGTGATCAGGGAAACAAGGGTTGTCAGTTACGCCCGGTAGTTATAAGTAAACAAATATCAAAATCGCACTCAGGTTTTCTGGGTGCGATTTTGCTAGATTATTTTGTGACTGTAATTTATTTTTCTTTTTGAATTGTTATTTAGTATACATTATTCATTTACAAAATAGTGTATTGACACTTTGACTAGACTAGACTAGACTATATATATGAAAACTGTATCAACCTATGAAGCTAAGACTCACCTGTCGCGGCTGATCAACAGCGTGCAAGGTGGGACGCCTGTGATTATTACCAAAGCGGGTAAACCCACGGCTGTGTTGACTCACTACAAACCTAATCCTAGCCGTACACCCAATGCACTGCATAACAAAATCAAGCTGGCAGCGGATTTTGACCAGCTACCTGATAGCTTTACTAACCACTTCACAGCCTAGGTTATATGTATCTGCTTGATACCCATACCCTGCTCTGGTGGTTAAGCGACGCCGACCGGTTGAATCCAGCACAACACGCAGTACTGTCTAACCCTGATGCAGTAGTACTACTCAGTGCCGTCAGTGTCTGGGAAATTACCATCAAACAGTCACTAGGCAAACTCACTATTCCCAAAGACTTTTGGAAACAAGTAGCCGCCCAAGGTTTTCACGATTTACCGATCAACGCCGAGCACGCGCGCAGTGTTGGTGCGTTACCCGACTGGCACCAAGACCCATTTGACCGATTGCTTATTACCCAAACCAAGTGTGAATCGTGCGTGCTACTGACAAGCGATAGTCAAATAAAACGCTACAAAGTTGCGTGTCTGTAGACAGTAAATACAACCCCGTAACTTACTTACCTTTCACCGCAGCGACAAACGACGTTATGTTTCAGGTCCTGAATTGCTGATTCGAGGATATCTAGGCTGTACAGCTCTGCGCTCGGGCAGTCGCTATAACAGCCGTGTCAAGCGACAGGGTGCCGTTGGCTAGGTCAGCGACTGCTTTGGTGGTGTCTACGTATTCGGTCACCACTGCCCCCTTCCACACTCACCCTAGATACGACGTACATTGACCGATCGCTGGCCGCTTTGAAGTGGTCTGGTTTATCTGCTATTGCTATTTTCATACCGGCTATTCTACCAATTGCAAAATGTTGGCGTGAACCCGAAAATATTACACCACACCTTTATGCCTATTGGCCAATTGCATTGCTGGTATACGTTGCTATATAATGCTGTCATAGCCAAACATAACGGCGAATGCGAGCAATCACACTCGCCTTACAATTAAATTCTAATTCCTATGAACAAAGCAGACCTCATCAACAAAGTACACGAAGTACTAGACACCACAAAAGTTGAAGCTGAACGAGTTGTCGACACTGTGTTCGATACCATCACCGCCACTATGAAAGACGGGGACCAAGTCTCAATCGCTGGTTTTGGTATCTTTGAAGGAAAGATGAAAGCAGCCGGTACAGCTCGCAACCCACGAACAGGCGAAACTGTACAAGTCCCAGCCAAGCGAGTACCAAAGTTCCGCGCAGCCAAAGGACTAAAGGACACAGTAAAGTAGCCACTTCCCAAGTCAGACCATCAACCCAAAACGCAGCGCTCGATAGAGTGCTGCGTTTTTATATCAGTTAGTGAGAGTCGTTCAACAATGTTCGAACGATTATAGTATAAACTGCAGCTGCCTATTGCAAATAGATGATATTTTAGGTAGTTTTGATGTTGGATCCAGATAGCTGGAATCTTGAACCTCAACAAATGAAGGAGGCTGTGATGCCTGACGGAAACAGAAATCTTAACGAGGCTGCTGCTGTCGAAGCATTCGGTCTCAACGTTGAATGTTGTCTAAAACTTCTTGGCATAACTCTAAAGTCACTTGCTGTGCGGGCCGATATTGACGAGAAAATACTCATCGGTTACAAGCTCGGCACAGGCCGACTTACCGATTCACGAATCGAATCAATATCTGCAGAGTTAGGTGTTGATTCTGAGGTCCTAACTACAGACCATGGTGACAGTGAAGCAAGAGAAGATGCAATCCAGCTCGCTTTGATTGGCTCTGGAAAGTTAGATCATGACGCAGAAGAAGTGGCAACCCTGCCCGAATCTGATGCAGATGCTTCTGATGTCGGGAAACCACCTGATGAAGCAATTCATGAACTTGAGCCTGTCTGGAAAGATAATCTCACTGTTTCACTTGGTTCAAAGGTTTTTGACTTAAGAAACAAAGAGCTAAAGGCTTTGATCATGGGACATATTCGGGCGGCCAAAGGTAGCCGCTCGAATAAAGAGCTGGGGGAAGCTGCCGGAATCAAAAAAGCTTCATCTTGGTGGTCAGGAGTTGAGCGAGGTACAGCACGAATTTATCGTGACGACTTGGAGAAGATAGCGAAAGCGCTATCCTCCTCCATGGGTGTTCTTGTGACTGGTCATGGACTAGATCCCTCAAAAATACGCGCCAAGGGTCGCCACGGCAATTCATTGGTACCAATCAAGCGAGTGATCGAGCTTCCACCTCTATCGATTGAAGCACGTGCTGCGTACTTCCGAAATCGAGTACTCAACTCAAAAACAGAGCCGGCAGAAGGAGTCGCCATCGGCGAACTCCTCGAACTGGCCCGGAACCAAGACAGTGTTGACTGGGAAGATGCCTGGCTGCGCTTAACGAAACACGGCGCAACTGTGCAGAAGCTCATTTCCCAATGGAATGAAAAGCTCGACAAGGTTGGTGAACCCATTCAGGCGATTATTATCGAAGGAATCTCAAAACGGTTTTCAAACCAAGAGAAGTGAGAGTAGCGGCTCCCATCATGGGGGCCGCTTTTTATGCATCCAAAATAGTTAATATAACTATACTGGTACCAACAGCAACGACCCAAACACTTGCGTGTTTGGGTCGACTGATTGGTGCGGGATAGGGGAATCGAACTCCTGACCACTGCTTGGAAGGCAGTCGTTATACCATTTAACTAATCCCGCAGCTGTGTTGTTGCCTCACCTCTTGAAGCTCCACCATCGTATCACAATCACTTCTATTTTCAACTCAACTGAAGCTATACAGATGTTATACTGGCAGCATGTCATTTCTTACTGATGCTTTGGTCGCTACGCTGACCGTTTATCTTGCTTTTACCAACAACTTGGCCACGTGGGTGCATGATGTTGCAACACCCACACCTGCTAGTGATTTTGTTGATACTGATCCGGTCACACCGACTGACGATACCCTCATCCCCCTTCCCTCAAATTTCCCGTCTATTCCTGACTTACTCAAGCAAAGTGCGCAGTACCAGCAGGCCACTATCATTGGCGCTGATGGACTATCAGACCCGACTGTAACTGACCCGATCGAGGCAATTGTAAATATTTTTTGTACGTTCCGCGGGACGGATTATGTCAGAACTACCACTGGTACAGGGTTTTTTATCGACGCTGATGGAGTCATCATGACCAACGCTCACGTAGCGCAGTTTTTACTGTTAGCAGAAGCGGAAGCGTCTGGTGAGGCACAGTGCATTATCCGTAGTGGCAACCCGGCCAGTCCGCAGTACACCGCCGGCCTACTATACATTCCGCCGGCCTGGGTGCAGGAGAACGTCGGTGAGCTATATGAAGCACAACCGATGGGTACCGGTGAACGTGACTACGCACTACTGTACGTCGAGGGCATGGTGGATGACCAACCTCTTCCGACCACCTTTCCAGCTTTACCATTCTCAAGCGAATTGCTTTCCACTCGAATGAGAGACGCTTCTGTTGTTGTTGCTGGCTACCCAGCTCGCGACCTACTAGCACAAGGGTCGTCGGTTGACCTGATCCCCCGTTCAGCTGACACCAGCGTGTCTGAACTGTTTACCTTTGGCTCCAACCGGGCTGATATATTTTCCATTCGTGGCAGTGTCGTAGGCGAGCAAGGTGCGTCTGGTGGTCCAGTGCTCAATAGTGACGGTGAGGTCATTGGCATGATTACCACCCGCGGTGACGATACAGTTGACGGAGCTGGGTCACTACGCGCCATTACCTTGTCACACATCCATCGCACTATGCTAGAAGAAACTGGGTTTAGTTTGGCTGAGAACCTGGACGGAAACTTGGCATTACGGTCACAAGTCTTTGCCAATACGTTGACACCGTTCTTGCTCTCTATTTTGCAGACCACAGAGTAAGGACTGGAGAAATACCAAAAGACCGCCCTAGGGCGGTCTTTTGGTACTTCTCAGTGCGTCGACTAGCCTACCTGCTTGGTGTAAATAGTCTGTGTTGGGTACGCGAATTCAATTCCTAACTCGGCAAATCGCTCCATCAACATAAAGTTGAACTGTTGTTGAATATCCATATAAGCCGCATAATCAGACGACTCAACAAAGTACACTACCTCAAACATCAGCGCTGAGTCGCCAAACGTTGTAAAATGGACTCGGTCTAGGTGCATACCGTCGATATCTTCAAAGATTCTCTCCACAATTCCTGGCACCATTTTGACCTTGTCGTGCGGAGTTTCGTAGGTGATACCAAACCGAGTCGGAATACGACGTTCCTGCATCCGTTTGAAGTTCTGCACCCGGGCGCTGGTCAGCTCATTGTTGGACACTACCAATTCCTCCCCTTGCAGCGTCCTGATACGGGTAGACTTAACCCCAATTTTTTCTACCGTACCAGCGTCAGTACCCAGCACTATAAAGTCTCCAATCCGAAACGGCTTGTCAAAATAAATCGAGAACGAAGCAAACAAGTCACCCAGCACCCCCTGCAGAGCAAAGGCAATTGCAATACCACCAATTCCCAGCCCGGCAATCAACGATGTGACCTCAATACCAATGTTAGACAAGACAAATATGACACCCAGCACCCACAATACGATACTGGCGATAAGCGTGATCAGGTTAGACGCTGTAGCGGCTGCTGGGTCGACTACCCCATCGCCATCCTCGTCTTTCTCGACATAGTTGGTCACACCATACCTGATAAAACACGTAGCCACCTGAATTCCCTGCCAGACAAAAGCAAAGTACAGCAACCCCAGCACAACCTGGCTCAGAAGAGTCGGCAATGTATACAACTGCAGCGCCACGTATAGCGCCACCAAGTTGTATACCCACGGACGAATACTCTTGATGGCGGCAACAATAGTGTCATCGAACTCTCGACTAGTTTTTGCAGCCAGGCTGTCCAGACGAACAATCACCACCATCCGGATAAACCAAAACAAGATCGACAATCCCACAAACAGACCCGCTGCCAGGACTAATTTTTGCCCATCAATAGCACCGATCATAGGGACAGATAGCGTGGCTGCAGGAACCAATTGAGTAAAAGTGTAAATAAATGAATCAAACATACAGTATGTGTGCGTGTTATTGAGTAAGTCAGTACACAGTAGCAAATACCCAGCCGCATGCAAAGAAAAACGCGCCCCAGTGGGACGCGTCATAAATATTTTAGTGCACAAAGCTAGGCGGACATAGACTGCGGAGCACATATCTGCGAGAGAGCCTTGCTAAAGGCTGCCTCCGATTCTGTACGAGCAATACCCGAGCAAGCAGAAATTGCTTGCTTGAGCTGATAAGGGAGATAGTTCAATTCCCAAAACGTTGTCTGACCCAATACATGAGTCTGAGATGCAACGATTTCAACAGCCCTACGGCTAGGATTGACGGCACCAGCCTCTACAAGCTTGCGACGTACCCCGTTGGTAGTTAGCGGTGATTTCATATTTTCCTCCCTCAAATTACAGTCACCCCTCCCATCATGGGTGGTGACCTGCCGACTTGATTTGTCGGGCAGTTATTAACTGTAACCCTTCTATTTTACAGTGTCAATTATGACTGAGTGGACGTTGACTGTGTCGACTCAACAGATGTAGTAGCTGCAGTCACCGCCGGGCTTGATGTAGCGGTGTCGGGAACCGCCTGGGTTGACGTCGAGGCGGACGTACTTGACATGTCAGTGTTACTATTCAAATCTTGCTGCTTGACCAACCGTAAAGAGTCCGCTGCCTGTACTAACACTTCGTCGCTGGCTACCACAAAGGCGCGATAGTCAGTGATAGCAGTCAGCGTTTCTTGTGCTAACCGCAAGACCTCGGTGGTTACTTGGAGTTCCTCCGCAACATCAGCTGGTAAAGCCTGCTCTAGCGCAGCGTTGATCTGCAACCCAAACTGGGATAATCTCGCCATTCGCTCTGTCCGCGATGCTTCCATTTCTTCATTAGTCAGCACGACCGGCACGACTGACTCAATCGCCACTTGTTCGCGCACTTCCAGGTCCGTCATAAATACCACTAGTTTTTGGGTGCGAGCCAGGACGTCAACCAGCGCTTCGCGGGCTGCCAACTCAGTGTCGGGCGCTTGCACCAAGACAATTGCGTCCTTGATCGCACGTTCGATGTCTTCTATCCGGCGGTTGACATCGGACAGAGCTTGGTTAGGTATGCTACCAGCCAGTGTGTCACGCAACTCGTACAGCCGAGTGGTATTAAGTTCCACTCGCGCCATCAGTCGAGCGTAGGCTGGTACGGCTGGTACTTCCCCGTCGGTAATATTCACCAGTGACGCACCGATCACATCCGAGATCAGGTTTCCCGCTCCAGCAGTTTCGCCATTACGTTCAATCACGTTGGCGTCGGTACCCTGCAATGCTTTGGCCTGTACCTGCAAACTAGAATCAAGCGTGATCATGGCCATGGTGGCCTCATCTGCGTCGGTGGCGCGTAGCACTGCGATCTCGCGTTTGGCATTGTCGCTATGATGCTTGACCGCTGCTGCGACGTCAGCTTCGACTTCTTGCGTCAACAGACCTTCGTCAGCCAACAGTCGCGCTTCGGCGATACGGCGATTCAGCCGGGTGGTTTCCCACTCAACTTTTTCATAACTACCCCAAGTCAAGGTGCTGCGGACTTCTTCATTAAATTGGACCTTGACCGCATACAGCGTGTCACCTGGCACAGTTTGTTCCGCCATAAACGGTATGATGATGAGCACAAACACTGCCGCCACTCCACCGAACTTAAACAACATCCGGTACGGCACGGCGTTCCAAGCAAGCAGGTTGGTCAATAGCCCAAACTGAGCAGCCTGCTTGGACGCTAGTACATCAGCCGCACGCATTGATGCTGGCAACGGGTGATACTCCATATACGACACAACACGCTCACGCAAATCAGCCTGTTCGCTCTTAGTGAGCTTCACAGTTTGTGATTGGGTATGCAGTTGTTCGCTAAAGCGTTTCATATTAATTATTTTTTTTGTCAGCCGCCTTTTTGCGCGCAGTGGCTTTACGCTTTTCGTCGGCAAATTCGTCTTGGGCTTCAATCTGCTGTCGTAGCAATTTGAGTCCGCGATGGATTCTAACCGAAATGACGTTTTCTTTTTCTTCGGTCAAGACACTCATTTCTTTGGGACCCAGTCCGTCGACAAACCGTAGGATGAGGACTTCGCGGTACATGTCGGGCAACTGCGCGATCAGGTCGAACGCTTTGCGTCCGTCGATAGTAGCTGCTAATGCTTCGACCGTACTTTCGGACAGTTCCTCAAACGAGCCTTCGTCTACTCCTTCGATCTCCATCAGCGTATCGAGCGACACTTCTTTCTTCTTCCGATAGGTATCAATAATCAAGTTATTGAGTACTTTGTATAAAAACGGTCGGAATTGCTCGATCTCGTAGCCCTTGCGCACGTACGACCAGACTTTGGTGTACGTGTCATGCACCAGGTCGATCGCTTTTTCACGATCACTAATGCGCATGCAAGCGTGCCGAAACAGCGCGTCGTTGTATAACTCATATGCCTCAAGGAACCGTGCTTCGTGGCCACTCAAATTGTCAGTTGATTGCTCGCCCGCCATGATGTGACCATTATACTCGAAGACGGGTGAAGTAGCTAAATCTTTCAGCTGATGGTGTGGCATGAGAGAAGTAGGTCGGCGCGGGTCGAGGTAAACATTCTCTAGATTCGTGCCTCGCTGAGAGAACATTCACCTGCCCCGCTAAGAGAGTTGCTTGATCCGCTCCACCAACTCCGGCAACTCTTCCACCAAAAAGTGGTCTTTGTCAGTAAAAGTAACCAATTCGGCCTCCGGCAAGGCTGATTTGTACTTCAAAGCGTGTTCATAGGGTACGACAGAGTCGTTAGTGGAGTGCATGATGGTGATGTTTTGGAAGACTAGTTTTACATTATCAAGCAAGGACACATCAGTACCGAAAGGTTCACTAGTCTTGCCGTGGTCTGCACGAAGAGATCCGTCTACAAAAGGTGCTGATAAGCAAAATAGTGCTTTCGCTTGGAAGTCAACACTATTTTCTGCGAAGTATTTCATCAAAAACATTCCCCCCAGAGACCAGCCTACGAACACAACACCGTCAGACAGAAACGCTAGATGTCTCTCAAACCAAATCTTCCATTCTTCATATTTCGCATTTTGTTTATTAGGCATTTGAGGTGTAAATACTTCATATTCTTCACCTAACACATCACGAAGCGTTTGATGCCATCTCTTCACCTCTATTCCATACGGGTCTTGCATTTCTTTGCTCTGCAAGCTCTCACAAAATGCCTGATCTGAAGTAAACGGCTCTCCCCCATGAATATAAAATACCTGTTGTCGTTCCATACGAATAGTATAGCAAAACTGCCCGACGATTACCCTACCCTAAAAACGCCAGTGATACGACCGACAATATTATCGCGGCTGCTTTTTGTGCGTTCCAGTGCTCGTTGTAGAAAATGATCGCCAGGACAATGGGGATGAGAATGTACATGGAAGTAATTGTATGCACTGCAGCTAGTGTTCCACCCAGTACATATGCATAACTCACTAGCAAAACTGCAATAGACATAAATGCACTACGTACAAATGCCCAAAAGATCATCATCTGATCATCACTGAGTAAGAAGACTCGCATAATAGTTTGAGGTGATTTGTACGCCACAGCTAGAAGTGAGCCAGCCAAAACACCCACCGCCTGCGCTGCCAAAATCCACCAGATGTTTGGCCAAAGTGTGACGGCGTATTTTACCAACGTAGCTCCCGCTGCTGCCATTACTGCAGTAAATAAAACCAGTAGGAGTCCTTTAAAGAGATCAGTTTGTCTTACTTTTTCAGCCGAATTAATCAGTAACAGCGGAACAAACAAACCAAGTGCTAGACCGATCCACTCAATTGTAGTGAACCGCTCTGCAAACAATGTATAACCAGCCACAATTGCAAACAAAGGTGACAACAGCTTGAATAGCGGGAAGTAGATGGTGGTGTCTATGTATCTAAGCGCAAGCACTTTTGACACATTGTTTACTGCACCAAGAGACCCGGAAATCACCCCAGCCATAAACGCAACCCAGGAGAATTGCGCAGTACTACTGAAAAGCAACACTGCTATATAAATAATAGGAAATGTAGTAAGTGCACCGTACAGCGAAAAAACTGCTCCATTATATCCACGCTTGGCAGCAAGTTTGAATGTAAAATTTCCCAACCCCATCAAAAACATCGCACCGACAGCTAGGTAAAACCAAAGTTCCATGAGGAGAGTATAGCAGAAATGACTACTGTTTATCCAAACCTGTTTTGCAGTAGAACCGCTGCGTCAGCGCATATACAACCGTAATACATAACAAAATCGAGCCACATAGCACTGCTAAATCAGTCCGACGTAGCCAGGCATAACCAGTTGTGGTGCCAGTGAGGATAAGTGGAACTGAACCCAACATAAAGAAGCGTGCCCACCGCCACCATTTCAATTGGATGGTTTGATTGAAGAAAAGGAGGAACAAACCAGCTGCAAATAAAAATACTGATATAAATTCTAATGGTTCTATAACGCCTCCATTATAATATCTCCAGAAGTTATCTAATGCCCCATCACTGAATAATCTGAGAATTTCTATAATCCCCAAGAGACTAAGGCCTGTTATTAGCGTTAAAGACGCTGGTTTTATAAACATACTTAATTATTTATTGCTAACGACTGACGAATTGCCTGCAATAGCTGGATCAGATTCTGAGATTCAAGCTCAGTCAAATAATCACGTGTCTGTAGTACTTGGGACAATTGCTCAAGTGCGTCAGCTATAATTATACTACTAATCTGCTCATCTTGAGACGTTGTAATCCCTAACACTTGCGCTCTTGGTGCACGACCTCCTACCCGAGTTGATGAATCCGACTGGTTATTGGTCCCCTCGGTGGTGACCGGCATCTCAGTCACTACTAACTCCCCACTGATTGTACGCTCCTCATCTATTGAACCGTCAGCATCAATATCAACCATAAGGTTTCCATGTACACCCTCAGCTACAAACATAGTTGCCTGCATATTAGGCGCACTTTCTGACACTATTGACGCTATGGTTGTACGTTCATTGTCCGAACCTAGCTGTTCAATTGTTAGGGTGAATGGTCCGATATCTGTACCAGTAATCTGAATAGTATAGTCATTAACTTCACTAGGAATGATCAAGTAAGTACTGCCACCCAACTCAATGTATTGCGAACCAATTAACTCCTCTTGCTGCTCGTCTCCAGTACGACCTACCACTTTGTTGTCAGTGGTAATGATCTGCACGGTAACCGGTGAATGTACTCCAATCAACGTATATGTAGAAATAACCTCGGCAAACTCTGGAACCTCGACAACATCAGCTACGTATGGATACTTAAGAACCGATTCGACAAAAGTTTGGACCGCTGGACTTTCCGTTAAATCGGCATGCTCACGCTGTAATATTAGTCTTTCTTCTCCCTCCTCTTTGAGGTCAAATACAGCCGTAACTTTATCACCCTCGTAACCCAGTGCTGATTCTGCAATCACTGTTTGATCGCCACGATTACTAAACAAAGGATACGGTTTCATAAATGTTCCAAATAAACACGCTGCACTGGTGCTACATGTAAACGCCCTATACTCAAATCCAGAAATAGTTGCCAACCCTGTACCAACAGCTTCATATACTTCTACACCATCAGGAGCTTGCCAGGTATCAAGAATATCCTGTTCGAGCTTTGCACTTTCTAACAGAACTTTGTTTAATGTTAGCGGCTGATTGATAACCAAATCATCGGGCAGGACATTTTTTGTATCAAGTAGAAAGTCTTCTAAGGCAGCTCGGTTGGTAATCGAACCGTATTCACGCACTGACTCTGTTTCGATTGAATCATCTGCAAATATCAGGGAGTCACTTGAGACAGAGCTGAAGTAAGCCGACGAAGGTAGAAGTGTATAAGCACCAGGCATGTTCTGTATCACATCACGAGCCACCTCATCGTCAATCACTAATCCTCCAAGCGCCTGTTGGTCTGTCCCGTGCAACATGGCACCAATCCCTTTTGGAGTACCTAACTGTGGTGCACCAATCATCACTAGCTTATCGACTTTTCCAGCCAGTTCAGCTGTGCCGTATTCATGAAGCAACGCTTTGGCCACCAGCCCACCATTAGAATGACTAATAATAGTAACCTTACCGGTATATGAATCTTTAGCTAGTCGCAACACTTCGTCCAACAACCGTTTCGTTTCGTCATCTGGATATAATACTGGCTTTGTTGCCACCTCAAACACGCTTTTTCTCCAATCATAGGCAAACGGTTCGTAGTCAGCAATAATTTGATCGTCTTGGAGGTCTTCCAGCAGGCCTAAAAATCCTTTGTAGATATTTTTACCCACAAACAAGCCGGTGATTTCTTCTACAACATCGCGCGTGTATACGGCATTCACACTTTCCCCTGCACTGGTCATAGCCAATTGTCGAACATCACCGTTGCCCTGTGGCTCCCACAGCCGGTCTTCAGTTCCCAGCAACCCATCAGCATACAACCGGCTAGCCTGAATCCCGGGCAAGAACAAGACACTTGATGCTCCTACTGGCTGTGGTGACTCGTCAGTAACTGTGACAGTGGTCGCACAACGCGTCGGTACAGTCAGGGTACCCCACGCGTACGCTGTGATTTCAAATTCCCCAGCGCTGCTAAACAAAATATCTGCTTGATCAGGGCTAGTTTCAAAAGCACCAAACCTGGTAATAAACCCTTGATTCGTTTGATCGCTGACCAAATCAAATGAGACGGACTCCGCCACTAGCGCACTATCTGGACCGACTAATTCGCAGGTTGGTATAGCTAGATCAGCCGCATCACCAAATGGTACTCGATGTGAGACGCCACTTATTACATACTCGACATCATCAACCGCTGGTCGCTGATATCCGGCGTCACAGGTGTCATCAGCGTTATCATCAAGACATCCTTCACTATCCTGATCATAGTCCGACCAGTAATTAGGCGTAAACTGTACCAGGTTCTGTGCCACACTTGGCACAGTATGTGTAACCCCGACTTCGACCACATCGTTGCGCCTAAAAAATAACCGGGGTTTAGTCTGTCCTTCGTACTGACTGATGGGCGTTGTGTCTAGTAGACCAGTAGACACATCGCTAATACTGTTACCAATGATAAAAACACGATCTAAATCAGGAATGCTCTGCACATGTACCCCTACTGATGCAACACCACTAAGGTAACTCTTCTCAACCGTCACCCGGTTACTAGCGTTGATGTACACCCCTGTTTCAGTTACGTTTTGTAAGCGACTGTGTGTCAACGTAATGTCTTCACTTGCTGTGACAGACATGCCAGTAGCAACTGAATCGATCAGTGTCTGAGCCACCGTTACTCGACTAGTAGAAGATGCAACAATACCAGTTTCTACGTTCTTGATCACAGTCAGTGTCACCACTAGATTGACCGGGCCTTCGATTTTGATACCTGCTTCTGCCCGACCTAGACCATCAATATATAAGTGATTTAGTTGGGTTTCTTGGCCTGAATCCTGCACCCCAACGTTAGCCCCCAGTATTATGACGCCTTCGACCACTGTCCTTCTGGCAGAACTGCTAATCTGTATGCCAGTTTGAGCAACAGACGTGATAACCAGATTGGTAATCTTATTCTTTTCCGAAGTTATCAGTAAGGCTGCCTCGGCCGTGGCGTCATCAACTACAATACTGTGACCATTTCCGTCAAGAAACACGCCCGGCTCATCTATAACTAGCGGATGATTGACGTCTTGCTGTAGGACACAGGTCTTGCCTCCCCACTCCCCAAACTCTGGACAGGTTGTTTCATTGACAGAAACGAACGCTGTCTGTGCTTGTGCAACTGAAACAAGTGAAAATAAACCAATAATTGTCAGGACTATAATGCCTGTGATGGTTGTATATATCGAGCTAGCACTGCGACATATAACCAACCGAGGATCAATTGCATGTTTCATACCCTGATTGTATCAACTTCGCTATTGAGGGACAGTTGATAACTTTTTGCATAACTTGTGGAAAAGAAAGTAGGGAGCCGGGAATCGGTCACCTTTGCTAAGTACTTTTGTTCGCTGCGCTCCAAAAGATACTAAGCGACGTGACCGCGGCGTTCAAATCGTCCTCCCTGCGGTCCGGGCGATATATTCACTCTGTTCGATTCCCGGCCCTTCAGAATAGAAAACAACCTAGTAAAAACTAGGTTGTTTTCTATTTGTCGGGGAGCCGGGAATCGAACCCGGGCCGCGCCGTCCCAAACGGCGTACACTACCATTATGCTACACCCCGAAACATTCCGGGGGAATGTTTCGTTGAGTGCAGTGAGCACTCAAACGATCTTCCCCATGAATATACTCGCCTTACTTCGTTGTCATTCTCGATCGTAGTGCGCAAGCTCGGAGCAGAGAATGACGTTACGTCACCTTTGTTTTTTGATACTTTCAGCAACTTAATGGCGGATGCAAACACCCGTCATTAAATCCAGCAAAATATACCATCTCTAACGAGAAATAGCGAGTCTACTCCCCCACCACTTCGCTGACACGCAGGGCCAGGTCAACGTCCTTTTGTGTAACCACGTTACCAGCGTCGTGTGTAGTGGTTTCGATTTGCAATGTATTGTACCCGTATGTAACCATCGGATGATGATTTAGTTTCTCGGCCAGGTCGCAGACCTGTACCACCACCGCCCGCAACTCTTTGAAGTCACCAAATTGCCAATTCCCTACCAAAGTTTCACCTGAAACTATCCACTGCGGGTAACGTGCCAGTAATTCATCAATACTTTGTTTCATATGTAACAGTGTAGCATCTAACTTTTTGGCAGCCTACTCTAACGACCTGTTGCACATGGCACCTAGACCCAAAAGCTACAAAAAAGAAGTAGGAACGTTTCACGTGGTACACAAGCACACTAGTTTCATATGTAACGCTGTTTCAACACGCATAAACTGTTATAAAATAACATTGGGAATATATTTCACTGACGCGTACTTTTCACGCGGAACAATTCGCACGGCTGCAATATCGATCTGCCAGTCCGAATCACACCGGTGTTCCTGCAACCACGACTCGATAGCACGATTCATGCGTTGGATTTTTTTATAATGTACATTATCCTCTGGTTGCCAAGTTTCTTGTGTAACAACATAGTCCAGAGCAGATCGAGTTTCATAAGAAACAGTTTTAACTTCTACAAACCGTATAATTTGTCTATTTTCCACCGTTTCGCGTGCAACAATGTCAATTTCGCCCCACTTTTTGAGATAATTTGTATCAAGCACCTCAAAACCTTTATTTACTAGGTATTTGGCAGTGATTTGTTCACCGTATGCGCCAACCTGGTTTTTTGTTCCTTGTTTATTAGCTTGTTTCATATGTAACGTTTCACGTGGCAGTTTTTAGTCCGTTTCGTGTGAAATATACGTTTATTATACAGTATATTAAATAAAGGACAGTTGCCTAGCTGTCCTTTATCCACATATCCACTGTCTTATCCCCAGTTACATGCCGGACACGTTCTAAAAGACGACTTGTAGCAGGCCGCACATAATTACAAAACACACCCGTTTACACATATTACAAATATTGACGGGGTGGATGTAGGGGTAAAATGCTCCCAGCATTTTAAACAGGCCGCACATAATTACAAAACACACCCGAACGGGTGTGTTTTGTAATTATGTGCGGCCTGGGGTAATCGAAACCCCGACTGATCCTTGGCAAGGACCCGTTATACCACTTAACCAAGGCCGCATATATACAATTGTCTTTATTTCACCAGCTCTTTTTGCATCAGGTTGATCCAAGTAGTCAACTTGCGCTTGAGGCCAGTGCTGCCGATTATAGTATTTCCTACTCCAAAGTGCAATGGTTGTTGCTGTTTACTGGCAATCACTTGAGTGCGATGAAATTGGGTGTAGGGGAGCTTAAGAGCCTTTGACCAGTGTTTCATACACACCGACTCAGCATGAGCAGGGTAGAGCGTTAGCTGCACTCGCACCTTGCCTGGTTCTACACCCAGATACTCCTTAGCAAAACGTACAAATAGCGCGTGGTTTGCAACAGTAGTGCCAGACAGGCGAATAGCTGCCTGGTCAGACATATCACCCTGTCCAAGGTACAGCATCAAGCCAGCCACAAACAACGGGTCTGTCTTGTAGTGCTTAAACTCTGTAAGGGCAGACTTGGCGATCTCATCATAGCCAGTGGCACGCTGTTTATGCAGCGTTTTATTGACCAGGCGGAGTCGCTTGGCGTTTTCTTGGCCAGCCCGGCGTTTGTTTTGTTTGGTGACAGCAGCTGACACAGCATTACCAGACAGCCATTTGGAAATGGTCGATTTACTCACATCACAAACCTTGGCGATCTCAGCTAAAGTAAAGCCACGTTCGCGTAAACGTAAGGCAGCAGCAAGGTTTTCTTGATTTCGAACCATAAAGTTCGTCTATTATACACTATTTGTATATGTTTCGTTTAGGTAATAAACAAGCCACTTAACGGGGAAGCGGCTGCGCGATGTCTATTCTAGTGTGTATTTCTGCTCCCAACCAAAACTAAGGGCCCTCCTCGAACTCTTCACCCACCACCACAATCCAGCCACGATCGCCAACTGTGGCCGTGTGCAGCTTGCCGACAGGGACGTCGAATCGGTCGCCGGCCTTCAATTCCTTGATCGTACCCTCAAAATCAAAAGTAACTGAACCGTCAGTAACATACAGTGACACTTTACCCTCGTGGGCGTGTTCTGGGTATTCGGTCCGAGCCGGATCAGTCCATTCAAAGACTGATTCAAAGCCTTCTTTTTCTAATGTTTTCATGCAGCGTTCAGACAGTTCCATATGAGTAGAGTATACCAAAAAATAACCAATTTTCTTAAGAATCCCCTGCAATCTCCTCTCCGACAACCACTTTCCAGCCGTTTGGACCAACAATTGCGGCGTGTAACGTACCTGGTTCAATATCAACCCGCTCTCCAGCCTGGACATCTTTCTTTACACCTTCAAAATCAAAGTTAATTGATCCTTCCAAAACCATAATCGACACTCGACCTTTGTGAACGTGTTGCTCATAGACCGTACCCGCTGGGTCAGTCCACTCAAAGACTGAGACAAACCCTTCTTCTGTAAACATTTGTAGATACTTTTCTGTTTGTTCCATATGGCACCAGTATATCAGCTCCAAACGATTGCGTTTTGATGAAAGTAACGTATGATGTGGGACACAGCGAAACGCTGTTCGCCAACTGCACCTGTAGTGAAATGGATATCATGCCTGACTTCGGATCAGTTGTTCCAGGTTCGAGTCCTGGCAGGTGCACAATAAGATGAGCCGGCGCAAGCCGGCTTTTCTTGTGCGCATGGAGAAAAGCCTGGGAGGCTTTTAGTCAGGATTCGAAAAGCTTTTGAGTTAAATTATAAGCGAAGCGTCTTAATCTAGCCAAAAGGTGTACTGAACTCGTAGAGTTCGAGTCCTGGCAGATTCATCAACTACTCACCACACTTTTCTGCTACAATATCACCACAACTTATGACCAATACCATCAGTCAAGCCCAGATCCCCGCTGAAGTACAACATGTCGCCCAAACCCTGGAAAACGCTGGTTTTGCGGCTTATTTGGTTGGTGGTTGTACCCGTGACTTACTGATCGGCCGCACACCCAAGGACTGGGACCTGACCACCAACGCCACACCTGAACAAATCCAGGCTTTATGGACTGCGGATGAGACCTTTTGCAACAATGACTACGGCACAGTGGGGGTAAAGACTGACAGTGAAGACACGACACTACAGGTGATCGAAGTCACGCCATACAGAAGCGAAGGTGTGTACAGCGACAGTCGCCGGCCGGATTCAGTCGAATTTGGCGTATCGCTGGAGGAAGACCTGAAACGGCGTGACTTTACCATCAACGCCATTGCGTATCGTCCTAGCGATCGAACTACAGTCGACTTGTTTGATGGAGTAGGGGACATAGCCAAAAAACGCCTCAAAACCGTCGGCGAGCCCGATCAACGCTTCACAGAAGACGCGTTGCGAATGATGCGAGCAGTACGCCTGGCTGGGCAGCTCAACTTTGCTATTGAGTCTGACACCATGCAATCTATCCTTGAAAATAAGGATAGACTAGAGAATATTGCTATCGAACGCATCGCCGATGAGTTCTCACGCCTCCTCATGACAGACACCCCGCTACAGGGAATCGTGATGATGGAACGGCTAGGTCTGCTGGAGTACGTCATTCCCGAGCTACTCGAGGGAATCGGGTGCGAACAGGGTGGGATTCATGATTTTGACGTGTATGAACACAATTTACGCACCTGTCAGGCCGCAGCAGACAAACAGCACCCGCTACACCTGCGATACGCGGCACTATTGCACGACATCGGCAAGCCAGCCACGCGTCGAACCGGCGGCAAGAACAAGAAATACACCTTTTTTGGACACGAAGTCGTTGGCGCCCGCATGACTAACAAGATCATGCAGCGTTTACGACTACCACGAGAATTAACTGACCAAACGGTCAATCTAGTGCGTTGGCACATGTTTTTTGCTGATCCTGATGAGATCACCCTGTCAGCAGTACGACGGACGATAGTACGAATTGGAGAAGATAACATTGAAAACCTGCTTGATTTACGCGTTTGCGACCGAATCGGTACTGGTCGACCCAAAGAACAACCTTTTCGCTTCCGCAAGTACAAAGCGATGGTCGACCAAGCGCTGCGTGACCCAATTAGCGTTAAATTGCTCAAAACCAACGGTGATCGGCTGATGGAACTCACCGGTGAGCGTCCAGGACGCAAACTAGGCTATGTTTTACACGCTTTACTAGAAGAAGCCCTAGATGATCCAGCCAAAAATACCGTTACATACATGGAAAAGCGAGGGGTAGAGCTATATAAACTAGAAGAAAACGAGCTACAAGTATTGGCCGAGGCCGGAAAAGCCAAGCAGGCCGCTGAAGAAGCTGCCGCCATAAAAGACATAAGGCGCGAGCATAAAGTAGGCTAAGAGACAGAAAAACCGCTCGGATCAGTAGTGACCGGGCGGTTTTGAGTGGATCCAATCTTGGATCAAAGAACATAAGGGCAAAGAACTGCTTCGCTACAGGATTAAGAAAGGCCTGAGGGAGTCAGTTGACGAGAGTTGGGAAGTTCTCACTAACTGGCTTCCTCAGGCCTTATAAAGAGCGTTGTGTGAACTATGAAGTTCGGGTTGGCGCATGTTTCTGCTAACCAAATGGTTGCTCTGTGTGGTGCTTGGAAACAGTTTCTATATGGGTGGTCAAAACTGTGTCCATCTTCACTGCTTTAATTGTGGTCCCAGCGACTAGTGTCGTTTGGGTTGAGTAAGATCTTGCGATCTTATTGGAGGTAATACTCAATTGGATTTTGAATGAACGCTTGAAGGGTTAAGAGAAGGGATTTGACTGGAACGTTGGTTCTGGACAAATCTCTTCTCTCAACTGCTTGCCCTTTCTGGGCCTACCAACAATATACTCTGACTCAAGGACATGGTAAAGGACACGAAGGGGATAAGTGGGGATAACTGTCCTTTAAGACTTTTGTTTGACAATACTGTGTTTCGGGTTGTTATAATAAACCGCCTGCGGGCGGTTTTTATAGTTCGATTGCCAGGTCTACGGATACGGGGCAGTGGTCACTTCCTAATACTTCAGGGTGAATCCGGGCTTGTTTTACTAACTCTTTGAGACTTTCATGCACCATTACGTAGTCAATCCGCCAGCCAACATTGCGTTCACGGGCCCCACCCCAGTGGCTCCACCACGTGTATAGGTCAGAGGTGTCTGGGTGTAATAAACGAAGCGTATCTACAAAACCACATTCCAGCATTTCGTCAATACCAATTCGCTCCTCTGTAGTAAAGCCTTTCTTGCCGACGTTTGGCTTGGGCCGCGCTAGGTCGATCTCGGTATGCGCCACGTTAAAGTCTCCACAGAAAATGACTGGTTTAGTTTTTTGTAACTCATTCATGTATGCCAAATAAGCCGGATCCCATTGCTGCCGCATAGGGATGCGCGATAGGTCGTCTTTCGAGTTGGGAGTGTAGACAGTCGACACGTAGAACGGTTCGTATTCCACCACCATCACCCGACCTTCACTGGCAGTGTCACCGTACTCGTCAGTCAGCTGATACTTGTCAGTGATGTGGGCCGGGAAGCCGTTGATGACATCAAGCGGCTCGACCTTGGAAAAGATCGCTGTGCTGCTGTAGCCCTTTTTATCAGCCGAGTACCAGTACTGGTGATAATCAGGATATAACTCAGCAAAATCAGCCTCGACCTGCTCGGGCTGGGCTTTAGTTTCTTGCAAACAAAGGATATCAGGCTGCTGATCGGCCAAAAACGGTGCAAATAGACCTTTTTTCTCCACCGCCCGTATCCCATTAACGTTCCAAGAGTATATTTTCATGCCCTGAGTATAGCAAAATCTGGATAATTACTATATATTGCACATTAGAACTGTAATTTTGTTATTCAAAGGAGGATAGACTATGGCTGTTCAAACAGGTCAGGTAGGCTGGCAGCATACTACTTTAAATCGTTGTTGCACCAATTGTGGGGAAGCAATGACGGCTGTAAACGAAGGTAGCCACCCGACCGACCGGGTACCAGGCGACGAAACAGCCAAGGTGTTCTGCAACTCTGCCTGCAAAGAAACGTGGCAGAAGGAACATTGCGCCTGGTGCGGAGTGTCGCCAATAACAGGAACGCTGACCGTCGCAGTGGTGGGACAGCCGCCCGAAATGGGCTTTTGCGATGTGCCACATCGGCAGGCCTATAATGATTGGCAAACCGATCAGCCGGACGTCCGTGCAGCAAAACAAGGCTAGAAACGTCATCAACACCGGCGGTAAGCAAAGTAGCAGACGGGCGCAGTCGAAAGACTCGCCCGTTTTTTATTTTGTAGCATCAGTACCCTCAAACCCTACAAAAGTACCGCAAAGGCAAGAAGCTCACCAATGCTGAGTTCGAGAACTACGAACAAATGATCGTGGCGCTGTGCGAGACGATTAAAGTGATGGGCGAGATAGATGGGGTGTTGGAGGATGGGCAATAAAAACGGCATCCATTTTGGCATTACTATACACCGCCAACTTTGCAGCGTTTTTGCACGCACACCTGCTATACTTCATCCATCTACCTATATATGAAGCAACTTTTTATCTCAGCGTACATCTGGCTTGACTCTATCCCTGAGCGATTGTATCCGTTTAGTCACGAAATCGAAGGTCAGTGGGTGCGGGGCCGCGTGGCGTATTTTAAGGTGCTGGAAGAAGGCTTTGCCATCCTTGGCCCCGGCAAAATGCGTCCCAAGCTCATCATCTACCGCGGAGCGTGGCATTTGTTCGGGTCAATCGTGTTTATTATTGGAACAACGCTATTGGCGCGTGAGGTACTGGGCAGCGAAGCTGCGTTATATATATTGATGGGAGCAGCCATCATGGCGCTAGTGTTCCAAGAATTCATCCTCGATCCACGAAGGCACGGACAAAACACCCACAAAGGCATCATCGACGTAGCCACCTGGGTAACACCGATGGTATTGTATGTGGCGTTTTTGGTTTGGTAGTTTTTTCTCGACTTTTCTACAAGACTAGGTATAGTGGCGACAGACAATTATGCTGGAGTACGATGATGTCTGATCTTTGTATCGACCCCGATTTTCACCCTGAACTAGCCGACGAAACTTGTTTTGGGTTACTAGAACACATACCTAGACTGGTGGGAGAACTGCTACCCAACTCAGTGGTCAGCAAGATTGTGGTTACACCTTACGCCGGTACTCTGCGGCAGGGTGAGCGCTGTACGGAGTCAGGTCAAGCGTACCGCATCAATCTCACTTGCGACCACGGTTTAGAAGAATTGATCGTCGGACAAACTGAAGGAGGAAGCTGGTTGGCCACCAAAAGCCTAGGGGGACGGGGACGGCGTGTACAGAGCCGGAGCAGAACCTAGTGGACACACTGATAATGTAAACACCGGCTAAGGAGCCGGTGTTTTTATTGAGTGACATAGCACCGTTGCAACTAATTTTACAGAAACTGTTTATGTCGGACTTACTCTTGCCACAACCTAATTGTGGCTTGTATTTCTCTCTGCTTGTGCTATAAATTAGTTAGCGAAACAAACTCCTTTGAAGTACGGACAAAGTGAAAAAGAAGTGACGTTTTGTATTAATACAAATAAAGAACAACAAACATGATGAAAGGAACTATCATCCGAAAGCGAGACGAGGGGTACGGCTTTATCAAACCAGAAGAAGGAGACAAGGACGTTTTCTTCCATGCATCGGCACTAGAACTAGTGGCATTTGACGATCTACAAGAAGGTGACACTGTGTCATTTGATATCGAAGAAGGTCCAAAAGGACCAGCGGCGGTAAACGTAGACCGCGCAGCAGCAACTCCAGTTGCTACAGACGACGCAGAATCAGATGATGACGCTGCGACAGATGCTCCAGCAGAAGACGAAGCGGCTGCGTAAGGTACGTAAAGCTGAGAAAAAAGACGACAGACCAACTGGTCTGTCGTCTTTTTCTTTCTTCATTCAATGTAAATTCGTAACAATAACCGCCCGATCAAAGATCGGGCGGGGTAGAAGAACGACACAACGAGTCAGGCAGCTTGTTTTTTCTGCAAAGTGGCCTGCACTGCAATAGACAGTTGTGCCATTTCGTAGAAATGTGCATCAACAGCAGTTGCCGGCACAGACGCCATCCGATCGCTTTGCCCATCAGAGGATTTGGTACTGGTAGTTGTCAGACCATCCAGTGCAATCATGACTTCAGCAGTCAGACCGGAAATAAGAATTGTAGTAGCCATGATGGCCTCCATGTGTTTTATGTTGAATTTTCGTAGAACTTATATTACCAAACACAATATATCTAAGTAAAAGTCAATACACTACGATAACTGCTTCCACAGTAACCGGAACAACTTGTGCTGAAAACGAGCTATCTTTTCTGACTCGATGATGAATGAGGTGTTGGAACTATAGTCAATGTACGCAGTTTTTGGACCATAGATCAGAAGGGAGATATTGTCTTCGAACAGATCAAAACTCTCGGGGATCGCTCGCACTGACCGATCTAGTTTAGACGCTTTGCGTTTCGCTTTACTTTCACTGGTGATCATCAATCGCTCTAGTTTTCGTTTATCACGGTTTTTAGCGTAGTACGAGTGACTAAAATCTGTACGACCTGATTCTATTCTAGATGAATATCGATAAAACTCACCTCCAATTGGCAGAGTGTGGATCACATCATCAAACACAAACTCGTGCCCACGCTCACTATCAAAATATTTTACTTTTGGTCGTTCAGCGTCAGCGGTTTCATATACCTCTGCTAATGCTTCGAGTCCCTTGGTTTCATTGGCAACTTTTTCCTGGTATTCTTGCAGAAGTTTTCGAGGGGATTCGGCCGCGTAATGCACGCGATTTTTTACCTGCACCTTACTCACTAAACCGCGCCGTTCTAAACGGGGGATAGTTTCATACAGGGCTGGGCGATTGATTTGGGTAGAACGGTGAAGTTCGGATAATGATTGCCGACCCTGGTCGATCAACGCTGCATACACCGCTGATTCTTTTTTTGATAAGCCGGTATCGTGAATGAGTTCAAAAGTGTCCATTTGTAATATTTTCTTACAGTTTATATACTTATATTTTATAACATAAACTGGCGAAAATAGCATTATGACTTACAAATAGTGTAATTATTTATGACTATATATAAAAATGCCTACATACTGGTGTCAGACGTTCATTACAACCAGAGAGGAAATACCAATGACACAACAAGTAATTCGCCAAGATTGGCTCGAGAGTGAACGTGGATGGGGCTTTCGACCTGATGGATACTCTCTTCATTTAACTGAAGAGGATCGTAAGTCCTACATCAAAGCCTACTGGGATCGCATGCCAGACCAAGTTCCAGATGAATACTCACGCCCTAGCGGTGATCCAGAAACATTCACTCCTACACCAAAACAATTCGCAGAGCTGGCGACCCAGAAATGGGTTCAGCTCTCACTGGTGACACAAGTGTCGGAAACGGGACTCGACACTACAGATAAGAAAGGAAACATTATGTCTGCATTTGTGCCAAAAAGAAACAACGTCATGAACCAAGCGATCCAGTTTGCAACTACTGCACACGGTAGTCAGGTTCGCAAAGGGAATGAACACATCCCTTATATCTTTCACCCCATTGATGTCGCTAACGAAGTCATCTATTACTCGGGTTTGCCGGTAGAAGAATTAGAAATTGCGTCAGTGGTAGCGATCCTACACGACACAGTCGAAGACACGATTGTCACTGGGGCTGATATCCGCGAGCAATTTGGTGATCAAATTGCAGAAGGGGTAGCCGCCCTGAGCAAAGACGACTCGATCAAGGAGAAAGACGACATCAGCAAAGTAGCTGGGATCAAAGAAAACCTTGAACGTCTGCAAGTTGCTCCGGTGTATGTCCAATGTGTTAAGTTGGCTGATCGCACCTCTAACCTCAAAGCTTTTCCAGCGATGTGGTCACGGGAGAAAATCAGTAGTTACCTAGACGAAGCAAAATTAATTGCCGACACTCTAGGTCAAGCATCCGAAGGATTGCACGCCAGACTCCTTGGTCGGATCGCTGAGACCCGCATGGTTCTCTCGATCGCTAAATAAATACACCACCGCGGATAGTTTTGATTCGCGGTGGTTTTACTTTGCTATACTTACACCAATGTTCTTCGTCTCGATCATCAGCGATTACTTCATATGGCATTACACTCGAGCCTGGTTTGAGATGTGGGGGGTGTGGCGGAATTTGTTGTGGGCGGTGGCGCACTTTTTTTCGATCAAAGAATTGTTGGCTTCGTTGTTCTCACCGTTCAAACGGATGACCGAGGCACGTGACCAAACGTTTAGTTTTGAGGACTTGGCCGAGTACGTGATTATCAACGGACTGTCGCGGTTAATTGGGGCGTTGGTGCGCAGCGTCATTATATTGTGTGGGTGTATCGCGCTGACTATCACTATAGTGGGTGGGTTTGCAGTGTACCTGTTTTGGATGCTGGCACCAATGTTGGTAATTGGGTTGATTGGGGCGGGGGTTAGTTTATTGCTTATTTAATACTACATACTATGCAAACGCTTCACACCAGTATCGAGTCATTTAAACCAGCGGTGCGCCTAGAGCAACTGGTGTCCAGGCGACTACTGGCGTTTGTTCGCACCGGCGGACTGGTTGTGTGTGTGGTGGGAGGGCTAGCCACAGCTGGGTTGTATTTTGCACCGGCGGTGTTCGCTGACTATTATATGTATCGTAGTGTCGCGGCGGGAGTGGCGTTACTTGGACTGGCAGCGTGGGTTGATGGGCTGTTGGCCACGGCGTACTACAATAGCTACTATTTCAAAGGTCTTAATTCCTTAGTTGGATTGTCTGACACACCAATTGCCGGAGCAACGTACGACGTGGCCAAAGTCGCCCTACAAAATCCCCAGGATTTGGGCGAGGCATTTGTGTCGTCGCGTTGGGGTCAGAAAGTGTTGCTGCGTGCAGGCCTCAGCCCGGAGCAGATCGACACGTACCGCAGTGCCAAGCGTCAACCGATCACCACCGCAATGGTGCCACTACCGCCCGACGAGCTGTTTAGTTTGATTGGATTAGGGCGTTACCTGTTGTCACATGACGCGGCGTTCGCGGCGATGCTGCACGACAGCGGGGTAGTGCCGGAGCATTTCCTGGGGTCGCTTCGCTGGGTGATTGGTGACTACCACCAAACCAAGCGTCGCGCTCGTTGGTGGAGTCGCGACAACCTGTCGCAACACACAGGCCTGGGTACCGAACTGTCCCATGGCGTGGCGTATGAGCTACAACGCTACGCCAAAAACATCAACACCACAGCAGTGTTCTCGACCTTGGTTCGTGACAGTTCGTTTGCCGCTGAGAAGATCACCGCGATTGAAGCGGTGCTGGCGCGCAGCCAGGCATCCAACGTGCTACTGATCGGCGAAGCGGGTGTCGGCAAAACTGACTTGCTGATAGAGGTCAAGCGGCGCATGCAAACCGGCCAGGCGTTGGCTTCGTTGGTCAACCAACACCTGGTGGTACTGGACACCGCGCGCCTGCTGGCTACCTATGCTGACAAACAGTCGCTTGAGACAGCAATCCTGACCCTGCTCAACCAAGCGGCGCAGGCCGGCCACACCATCATCGTCATTGAGCACATCAGTACCGTGATCAAAGAAGCACAGGCGCTGGGCGTCTTCTTGCCCGAGCTGCTGGACGAGTACCTGGCTTACCCTAGTTTACATTTTATACTTACCGACACACCTGCCGCCTACCACACAACCTTGCAACCGTTAGGTGGATTTGTCCGCCGCTTTGCCGAGATCCTCATCGACACGCCTGACAACAGCGCCACCGTGCGCGTATTACAACCAATCGCAAAGCGTGAAGAAGTTAGCCGTGCCCTTGTATTCACCTATGGCAGCCTGGTGGCGGTGGCCGAGTCAGCCGACCGTTACATCACCCAGGGCGTCATGCCCGACAAGGCGGTAACACTGTTGTTACAGGTTGCAACCGCAGCACAGACACAAGGAATACAAGCCGTCACTGCTGATTTGGTTTACAGGATAGTAAGCGACCAGACTGGTGTACCAGCTGGGCCCATCCAAGCGGGCGAGCGCGACCTGCTGCTGAACCTCGAAGACCGCTTGCACCAATACGTGGTCGGACAACACACCGCGATTGACGCTATTGCTAGCACGTTGCGTCGGGCTCGGGCTGGGATCCAGGCCAACGACAAACCGCTGGGTGCCTTTTTATTCCTTGGACCAACTGGTGTGGGTAAGACCGAAACCGCCAAAGCCTTGGCCACCGTGTTTTTTGGTGGGGAAGGCAACCTGCAACGGCTAGATATGTCTGAGTACAGCGGGACTGACAGTCTGGCGCGGTTGATCGGTTCGGGCGACAGTGCTGGGTCACTTCCGACCCTACTTCGCGAGCATCCGTACTGCGTGTTGTTGCTTGATGAGTTCGAAAAAGCCCACCAGTCGGTGCACGATGTGTTTTTGCAGATTCTTGATGAGGGCCGGTGTACCGACGGTCGTGGTCAGACGGTCAACGCGCGCAACACCATCATCATCGCCACCAGTAACGCCGGCAGTCGACTAATCGCAGCCACTGTTGACAGCCGCCGCAACCTGCAGGAGTTAAACCACAGCATCATAGACAACATCATCGCCGAAGGTCTATTTCGTCCCGAGCTGATCAACCGCTTCAGCAGCACCATTATATTTGAACCATTGACCATCGAGCAGCAAGGTCAAGTCGCGGGCTTGCTCCTGCGCGAGCTACAAACCCGTATCAAGAACAAAGGCTACGACCTGGTTGTCGGTGAGGAGCTGCTGCAACTACTAGTCCAAAAAGGCTACGATCCAACCTTTGGCGCCCGCCCAATGCAGCGCGTGATGCAAAACCTACTAGAAGAAAGAGTGGCCACTAAAATTATCACCGGTTCAGTCAATAAGGGCGATACGATTAGTTTGACAAAGGAGGATTTTACAGCGGAGGAGTTGGAAGTATAGAATACATCTTTTGCCACAATCCTAAATCGGCGTATAATGGATGCATGAATACACAAAATATTGTTATCGCATTGGTGGCTTTACTACTAATTGGAGGCGGCGCTTATTGGATGTTGAACGATAGGGGTGAGATGGTCTCAAACACTGACATGATGCCGGTTGAACCAGACGGTGGAATTGGTGATGGTGCGGCACCGCTTGATGAGTTGCTAGGCGACAGTGACATGGCGGACGGACCGATGGTGTACGCAAGCCAAACTGTGATCGGCGCGTCAGCTGATGGAGTTGACATCACAGCGTACCACTTTGGCAATGGTGCCGAAGAAGTACTCTTGATCGGTGGTACCCACGGCAGTTATTCCGCCAACACACATGAATTGGCTGAAGAATTTATTACCTACCTAGGGGCAGACGAATCATTGGTACCAGACAACCTACGTGTGACAGTGATCCCCACCGTAAACCCAGACGGGCTAGCCTCCGGTGGTACCACCGGACGGTTTAACTCTAACAACGTTGACCTAAATCGTAACTTTGATTGTGACTGGGCGCGCACCAGCATGTGGCGAGACCAAGAAGTGAGTGGAGGAACGGCAGCCTTTTCAGAACCAGAAGCCCAAGCAGTTCGCGACTATATGTCAGAAATCAACGCAGTGGGGGCAATCGTATGGTTCGCGGCAGAAGGCAAGGTATACCCAGCAGCGTGTGGGGGCAATCCATCAAACGCGTCAGTTGCACTCGCAAACACATTTGGGACAGCGGCGGCGTACGCAGTTGAGCCAGAGTTCGACGCCTACACCATTAACGGAGACATGGTGAACTGGATGGCCAAGCAAGGTGTCCCTGCGATCAGCGTACTACTGACCGACCGCACCAACATTGAGTGGGACAAAAACGAAGCCGGATTCAAGGCGGTGTTAGCAACATTTGCTAACTAGTCTATGAACAAATTCATCGTTGCTGGGGCGGGACTGACCTTGAGTGCGGTCGCAATTGCAATGTGGGTATTCTGGCTGGCGCCTTCGGCGCCAGCTGTTGCCGTTCCGTCAGACACCGAGCTGGCGCCAACCCCACCAACTGCCACTTCGACCCAAGCAGTAATTGGCGCATCGGTGCAGTTGCGGCCCATCGAGGTCTACACCTTTGGTACTGGCGACACTGACTTGCTGTTTGTCGGCGGGATTCACGGTGGGTATGAGGCCAACACCGTCAGACTAGCGCAAGCGCTGATCGACGAGTTCCAAGTTCGCCCAGAAACTATTCCTGACTCGGTCACGGTACACATCATCCCTGTTCTGAACCCAGACGGATTGGCGCTGCCAGCAACCGCCACAGATGCAGAGCGGCGATTTAACGCCAATGAAGTTGACCTTAATCGTAACTTTGATTGTCGTTGGCAGCCAACTGGCACCTGGCGTAGCGTCACCATGAGCGCCGGCACAGAACCATTTTCCGAACCAGAAGCAGCGGCACTACGTGACTACGTGACCCGCATTAACCCTAACGCCGCCGTGCTTTGGCACAGTGCAGCCAGTGAAGTATTTACCAGTGAGTGTGGTGCCGGGGTACTAGCAGCGACGGACTTGCTGATGAACACGTACGCTACCGCATCAGACTATCGGGCGGCTGGACTTTGGACTGCCTATCCAGTTAGCGGTGACGCGGAAGGGTGGCTGGCGAGTATCGGCATCCCAGCCATTACAGTTGAACTTGAAACTCGAAACAGTATCGAATGGGAGCGTAACTGGGCAGCAATGTTGGCGACTCTTGAGTTGTACCGTTAGGAACTCACAACCTGAAATTAGAAGAAAGCAAACGGCGCCCAGGGCGCCGTTTGCGTTGACGGTTTTGTGTTTCAGTAGTATTGTGCCAGCAATGTTTACTCGACAACAACGCTACTTTATTCTCAAATGGGGCGGGCTCACACTATTTTCATTGAGTTTGCTGCCGCTTCTGACCCACGGACTATTTTTTATAGTGTTGTTCCAATACTACTTGCCGATATCAATTATAGGCTTCGCCCTGTACTACAGCTATCGCGCTGTCAAAGGCACCAACGTCACAGACAGTGATATAAACACCCTAGTACAGTCGCTCTACTGAAACCTGAGCAGGCGATCGTAGTTGTCACAATTGACTTTAACCAAAAATATGCTAGTATGGTCGCAACCTACTCAAGGTTATTGACCGCACCAATTGCAGTGCTCGCACTTAGACGAGACCAACACTTCAGGCTGCGTAACTAATGTAACGAATCTATTTATGTTATCGAAGCGAATCAAACAAAACGCGTTGGCCAAAGGGCAGCGTCACGAGGGGGACACCGGCTCTGCCGAAGCGCAAGTTTCACTACTAACCCGCAAGATCGAAGAACTATCGCAACACCTGCGAAAACACAAAAAAGACTTTCACTCACGACGCGGCCTACTCCAAATGGTAGCCGACCGTCGCAAGCACCTAAAGTACCTACAACGAAAGGACTTCAAAGCATATGAAAGTTTGATCGAAAAAATGGGACTGAAGCGGTAGTCGCAACAACAAACCTCCGGCTACGGAGGTTTGTTGTTTAGTGAAACACTAGCGCTACAAAGACCTTCGCGCTATAGTAAACTTGTGACAGCAACAAAGCATTTTTATATTAGAAGTACTTAGCAGTGACGTAATAACAATTTATATATATGGGAGTAATTAGACACCCCGATCAACGCGTAGCGGTGATCATTGATACACAGAACCTGTATCACTCAGCGAAGAATTTATACAAAGCCAAAGTTAACTTTGCCAACGTGGTGGCCAAAGCGGTACAAGACCGCAAAGTCATCCGGGCGATGTCGTACGTGGTGAACACCGAAAGTGGGGAAGAGAGTGCTTTTTTTGAAGCACTTGAAAAGGTAGGTATCGAAATCAAGACCAAAGACTTGCAGATCTTTTACGGTGGAGCCAAAAAAGCCGACTGGGATGTCGGGATGGTGGTTGACGCAATCAAACTAGCCCACAAAGTCGACGCGATTATTTTTGCCACTGGTGACGGGGACTTTATCCCCGGGGTGGAATACCTGCAGCACATGGGTTGCCAAGTTGAAGCAATTACCTTTGGACGCAGTGCGTCGTCGGCACTGAAAGCCGCCGTCGATGATTTTATTGACCTCGACGAAGACCCAAAAAGCTACCTACTGGGCTACCGAGGTGGCGGGCACAAAAATAGTCGCAGTACAAAGGCCACCCCAAAACGATCAGCTGCTCGCGAAGGTAAAAAAGAAACCCGGTCTCAGGTGAGCAAAGTGGTTGGTACCGATACAGACAATCTTTAGTCTTAAACAGTACAAACTAAATAAATACCAAGCGGTGAAAACTAGCCGTTAGGTAGAGCGTACTTGTGCGATACTAGTACTAATGAGTGACCAGCCAGCCCGCAACAAAGGAATTCGCACATTTGCGTCTGATTTTGCGCGAGTTAAGGACGCTGGCGCAAACAAGGAAACCAGCCCAGCACTAGTAGTGCCACCTACAACACCGCTGACTCCAGCGCCAACCACCAAGCAAGAGTCTGGTGTAGTAAAAATAAAGCCGAACAGCCAACATACGGACCAGCCGAGTTTACGTACAGCAGTTCGTGACATTGATTTGTCAAAGACAAAGTCACTAAAGAAAGCAAAAACCGTTCACAGCCGCCCAAACAAGTCAGTTGGCGGAGGAGCCATCATTACTGACACCAAGAAAAACTCCTTCTCACTGTTTGAAGCTAGCAGGCAAGCGGTCAACGATTGGTGGAAAGAAAAAAACAAAAAGTCTTCTCCTAAATTCGCCATTCCAGAAGCTGAACGTCGCAAAGGCGTCATCAAGCAAGCCACCACCAAAAGCGGAACTATTTTTACCGCAGACAGCGAGACGCTGCGCGAGCGAATCAAAGAACGCAACCGATTGGCCATCAATCGGCCCAATGAACCAGAGACTAGCTGGTCACCATATACCGAAACTGGTTATGATTTATTACCAGCTGAGTCTGAGGTAATAACTACGGCTCCACCGATGGAGCGTATCAAGGTTGAGTACAAACAACGATCAACCCCAATAGAACAAGTTGCTGAACCAGTAGTTGAGGAGTTGGCAGTAGAAGAATCGGTACCGACTAGGCCAATAGTAGACACGCCAGAAGCGATTGTCTCAGCACCAATAGTAGACACACCGAAAGAGGTTGCCTCGACCCCAAGTCAAACTGATGTACCAGCCTTGAGTTCAAGCCGATCACCCGTCAACCTATCAACCAACAAGTTGACTTTCTATATTTCAGCCGGCATTGCTTTGGTTTGTGTGACCGCATTTTTTGTCTGGATAGTGATGGCCAACCAAGGTGACGCAGTACCCGTAAGCACGACTGTAGAAGAGGTCAACCAAGAACGTTACCTGGCTGACACCACGTTTTCTATTTCTCAATTCCAAGCATATTCGACAGACCAACCGTACACTGAAATAGTCTTAGTAAACGAACTGGATGAACCGCTTTCAAGCGCGCAAGTATTTGAAGTGGTAATTCCACTATTGCCAGTAGAAATTAGGCAATACACAAGCGAGGTGCGATTCATTCAATACGATAACGTTCCGCCGCAACTGGTTATAACCGTCAGTGACGCCGCTTCGGTGACCGGAAGTTTGTTGACTCATGAAGCACCGTTGGCGTTGTCGCTTGAACCACTGTTTGGAGTAACCCCAGATACCGGAACATACTTTGACCAGACTATCGGTGATACTGACGTGCGCGTACTGCGTGGCTCCTCTGTCACGTACGGAATTGTGAACAATACCTACCTCATCATTGCAGTGTCACCGGATGCATTTACCCAAGTTATCAACCTGATACAAGACTAACCATGCAAATCGCCCGCGTCACCACCGTCCAACCTCATGTACTAAGTGGTACGATTGTGACCATTGAGACAGACATCTCTCGCGGCTTACATTCATTTACCATAGTTGGTCTTGCCGGCAAAGCCGTCGACGAGTCAAAAGACCGGGTAGGCAGCGCCATCAAACACACCGGCTACCAGTCACCCAAAACCAAGAATCAAAAAGTGGTGGTGTCTTTATCACCAGCGGACCTGAAAAAGGAGGGGCCACTGTTCGATCTACCCATCGCAGTGGCGTACTTGTTGGCCGCGGGGGACATTGAGACTGACGACACTAAACGCGTGTACGTTGGAGAACTATCTTTGGACGGCTCGCTTCGACCTGTGCGTGGTGTACTCAACTGCGTGACCGCCGCCAAAGACGCTGGCTACACCGAGATCATCGTCCCTCAGATGAATGTGCGTGAAGCGGCGTTGATCGAAGGGATCGATATTTATGGCGCTACCACCCTAACCGAAGTCATCGACCATATTCATACCGACCAGGGACGACCGTCGCTTACGATACAGCCAACTACTATAATCGACGATAGTTGGACCGACTCTGCCACCACTAAACTAGAAGACATCAAAGGTCAAGAAAGTGCCAAGCGCGCGTTGATCATCGCCGCGGCCGGGCGACACAACGTCATGCTGGTCGGGCCACCTGGTACCGGCAAGACGATGTTGGCCCGAGCGCTGCGCGGGTTACTACCACCACTGTCGCGCAACGCGGCGCTCGACGTCACCGCAATCCACTCAGTGTCCGGAGGAGAATACGAGATCTCGACCCAAGCACCGTTCCGTGCACCGCACCACACTGCCAGTCACACCAGTTTGGTTGGAGGGGGAGCGAATCCTAAACCAGGTGAGGTAACGCTCGCACACCATGGAGTATTGTTTATGGACGAGTTCCCAGAATTCGATCGGCGTTCAATCGACGCCCTGCGTCAGCCACTGGAAGACAAGGTGGTGACTATTTCCCGGGTGCAAGGGACAGCCGAGTTCCCAGCGGACTTTATTTTAGTAGCTGCCCTCAACCCATACCGGGGAAGTGAAGACGGCACCACCGATCTAGCTGCAGCTATGCGCGACACCTACAAAAACAAAGTCTCGGGGCCGATCCTCGACCGTATCGACCTGTGGATTGAAGTCCCACACGTTCCGTATGACACACTCACGGCGCTCCCCAGCAAAATCGACGAAACAAGCAATGCTCGCACCAGCATCACCGCCGCCCGCGCCAAACAACAGCAACGCTACCAGAAAGACAGCGAGTACACCAACACCAACCTATCTGCCAGCGAGATCGAGGAACACATCACGCTGACCGACGACGTCAAAGACTTACTAAAGCTATCAAGTGAACGCCTCAACCTCTCGCCCCGCTCGTATCATCGCCTAATCAAAGTCTCTCGAACCATTGCCGATCTAGACGAAGCTGATGACATCACCACCGCCCACGTACTGGAAGCATTGCAGTATCGAGTGAGTGTGTAAATAAAAAGCGACCGGTACCGGTCGCTTTTTTCTAGAAAGGATTTCTAGCTCCTCTCACCTCAAAGTGTAAGTGAGTCCCTGTGCTTCGACCAGTATTTCCCATCGCACCAATAGCTTCACCTTGGGCGACGTATGCACCTACCCCAACGTAGTTTTGTGACAAGTGAGAATACAATGTCTGGGTACCGTTACCGTGCCGCACAACAACGTACTGACCGTACCCGCCGTTCCAACCCGAACTCTTCGACACGATCACTTCACCTGCGGCGGCTGCACGAATGGTTGTACCGTGTCCAGCTGCAAAGTCCACTGCGTTGTTGCCGTGAATACCCTGAGTACGAGTTGCGCCTGGAACCGGGTGGACGAATCCTGCACTTGAGTCAGCGGTTGACCCAGAGATTCGTACCGGCTTGGCAGTGGCGGCACGTGCCTGCACCGACCGCACGGTTCCTCCAGGGACGATCAGTGTGTCACCAACACTCAGGTCACCGGCACTTGCCAGCTGGTTAAACGACAGGATTTCATCGGTATCGCCATCATACTTTTTGGCGATAGTAGAAATAGTGTCACCTGAGGTCACAATGTGTTGCACGCCAGCCACTGGCAAGATGACTAGTACATCGTCTGGCTGAATTTGAGTAGCACGTGGTAGGTCGTTGGCCCACAAAATAGTGTTGGTAGTAACACCGAACATTTCAGCTACTTGGGAAAGGGAGTCACCTTCACGCACGGTATATACCCGGATCTCGCCGCTACCACTAAGTGACACGTCATTTTCGCTGGCAATACCGGTAGCGATCAAAGCGCTATCCTGCACCACGATGTCACCACCACCACGGGCGGTGTCAATCACCGGACTAGTGCGGGCTGAAAGCAATGGCATATCCACGGCGCTTATACTAGCGCTAAGTACTACCGGAACCGGTGCTGAAGTATCAGTAATAAACCGTGAGCCAAAAAAAGCCTGGCTCATCAGTGGAATAGCGATCAAAGATGCTATTCCTATATATGTATATGGTAGTCGATGGGCAAACTGTCTACCCGGTTCATCGACCTCTGTTGGTGTGTGTTTTATAAGCAATTGATTTGGTCGCGCCGCATATCAGTCATTACAGTCGTGCTAGGAAGGCGTGATGCGGATTGTTACATCAGCATCTTGAGTACCACTTTGGTATGCGAGACATTGTACTAGAGCAAGCTCGTAGGGCAATTGACGTAATGCCCATTTTTGGTGCTATAAAAAGCGGTATTTCTAGCTATATAAATAACGATGTTTTAAGGTTGACAGTTTATTTTATTGTGATACAGTATTTCTATGCGACTGATTGCACACAAAACAAATACACCTCAAGCGGTACGGTCGTGGGCGCTTTGCGACCCACAGTACACCGCGTACACCCCAATGTTTATTGGGTCTATGGTGCCGTCTTTATTTTGTAGGCAATCTGGTATGAATACATAACCTTTCTCCCATCACAACGGAGAAATCCGTTGTGTGCTCATAGCAGCTTGTCTATCACAGACAAGCTGCTTTTGTTCTTTGTGAACACTCATATATAAGAGTGGTCACACCCGCTCTTTTACAATTCCTATAAAAAACCACTAGGAGGGACGCATGTCCAAACTACAACCCAACCAAGACTTGTTGTTTATCTGGCAAGACCTGATGAACGATGAAGCTCGTAAACTAGCAATCCGCGCCCTGTACCTAGTGATCCTCGGTTCGTTATTGCTCATTGCAGTACCGTACGGAATCAGCTTGTACATCGATGGACTAACTAACCAGCTGCTGGACACTATGTTGGTCGGAGGACTCGTATTCCTTGGCTTGCAGACGTTTGAGATACTGATCAGCTTCGGCAGACAACGAATCCGTGAACGATTCTTTCAGCAAGAGTTCTGGTATTTGCCACAAGCAATTACCGCTCTGTCTTTTGCTCGACCATTATCGTTCTTGACCAGCCAGTCTTCTGATATTAACGGTGGCGGGATTGAATCTCTACGGGATAAGGTCTGGAACGTGATTGGGAGCTACATCTTCACCATCATCCCAATCTACGGATTGGCGCTGTTTGGTGTCGCTGCTTGCTTCTTTGCTCATCCACTAATTGGACTAGCTGCAGTGACATACGCTGTAGTTGAGCTGAGCCTCGGTCGGATGAACAATCTGTTTATCCAAAAAGAAATGCTACCAGTAATTGATCTTTTCAAGCGCTGGGATCGTCGCATGTCTGAATGGTGGCACAACCTTGACCATATCAAACACCAAGGGGTTGAGACTAAGCTACTTGGTCTCATCCACGGTGAGATTCAAGTTGCCCTAGAGGGCGACGATCGAGTATGGCGTATCTACTATTCCAATTGGATTGCGGTGCGGCAGACACTCAGTCTAGTGTTCGCAACTGCAATTTATGGTGCAACTGGTTATCTGGTGTATACCGGCATAGTCAGTGGCGCCAGTGGGGTGTTGGTGTTCTTTTCGATGCAACGAGTTCGTAACACGTTGCGTGAGTTGAGCGACCAACAACGTGAGGTGCAATTTAACCTCGCGAGTATAGCCAAGTACCGACGTACGCTCAAGAAGGACGTGCCATTCCGATACGACACCGGTCAGGACTTCGTCGACCAAAGCATCGCGCTGATATTTGACGGCGTGCATCACACTGTACAAAGTGAAGGAGAGGAACCAAAACAGATACTACGTGATGTGAATCTTTCTATTCCAGCTGGAATGAAGGTTGGAATTGTCGGCCCTAGTGGCGCCGGCAAATCGCAATTGATGAGCCTGTTGGTACGAGCGACTGATCCAGATGCCGGACAGATCCTGGTTAACGACCATGACTTACGCGACCTGAAACTGGAATCACTCCTGCGTTACTACGGGGTGATTATGCAAAAGAGCGAACCGTACGAGGACACCATTCTCGGCAACCTACTCTTTGGTGTATCTCACCTCGACTCGCCAGTATCGTATGAACATATGTCACACTACGAACAAACAGCTTTGTTGGAGGAAGCTCACGCTTCGCTCAAGAAAGCCGGGTTGAATATTGCAACGTTTCCGCAGGGAATACTGACCAACATCGGATACAAAGGTACCAAGCTCTCGGGTGGCCAACAACAGCGATTGCAAATTGCTGCGGCTCACTTGAAACTTACTATGAGTGTCGATCGGCCTAGACTAATTTTGGCTGATGAACCAACCGCCTCACTTGATTCGCTTTCAGAATTAACGGTGATGGAACATCTCCAAGACAATCTACCCGACGGCACAACCATGCTGATGGTGGCACATCGCCTCTCAACAGTAGCCTCAATGGACAAGATTATTTTTGTTCGACCGCTTGAGTTGTGTGATGACGACACCACCCAAGTAACTATGCACGATTCGCTGGCCGAACTATATCAAGCTGAAGCACTCTTTCGAGAGATGGCTGATGCTCAAAAGTTTGTTCCAGAAGGAATCAAGCAAGCAGCCTGAGTGTCGCTTGTACAACAACCAAAAGCCCGGCGTACGCGTCGGGCTTTTTTATACTCATCGGCAAACTGTTGGACATCCGATGTCCAACAGTTTTTTTTATTGCTGTCACTTATCGACAACCGCGCGTAAGTTCCGTCGAAAATCAGCCCGTGCTACTATGTGCCACACATGTCTGACACTTCACAAAACTTACCTTATACCGAAGGGCTAAATGACCCACAGCGCCAGGCAGTGTTGCATACTGACGGACCGCTGATGGTGTTGGCGGGTGCAGGCTCGGGCAAGACGCGGGTGATTACGCACCGGATTGTCCACCTGATTCACCAAGGGGTTGCTCCACACAACATCCTGGCTATGACCTTTACCAACAAGTCGGCTGGGGAAATGCGTGAGCGCGCGGTGGCGCTGACCCAAAAGTTCCCCCCTACCCACCGGGCGGTGTTGGACAGTGTCCCGACAGTTACCACCTTCCATGCGCTGGGCGTCCGACTACTGCGTGAGTTCCATGAAGCAGTTGGCCTGCGACGACACTTCGTCATTTATGATCGCAGCGATAGTCAGAAAGCGGTGAAACAGGGAATTGAGCAAGCCGGCTACAACCCAAAAGAATTTGAACCACGCAAGGTCTTGTCAATGATCAGTCGCGCTAAGGGGGACGCCATTACCAGACTGGCGTACAGCGATGCGGCCGGTTCGTTCCTTGAGGAAGTCGTCGCCCAAGTCTGGGAAAAGTACGAGGACATCTTGCACAAAGAACAGGCGCTGGACTTTGACGATCTACTAGTCAAAACGTTGCGTATGTTGGAAGAGGATACAGTCGTACGTGAAACTCTGCAAAAGCGTTTTCAATACATCCACATCGACGAATACCAGGACACCAACCGCGTGCAGTTTCGCATCGCGCAGTTACTGGCGGGTGACGCACACAATATATGTGTAGTTGGTGACATCGATCAGTGCCTGGTTGGTGACACCACAGTAACAATGAGTGACAGCAGCCAGAAGCCGATCAAGCAAGTACGTATGGGTGAACAGGTACTGTCAAACTACGGCAGTGGCGATTATAGACCAGCCGAAGTGGTTGCGGTGCACAAGAATACTCCCAAAACCGACCTGGTCACAATCGAGACTGCAGCTGGCAGGACACTCACCAGCACACCACACCACTTGCACTTTGCTGGTTATAGACTGGACATTTCACCACAACTTCATTATGTGTACCTGATGCGCAAAGACGGAGTTGGGTACCGATTGGGTACATCGTCTGTCTACACCAAGGGTCAGGTCAAGCCAACATTAGGGTTTGTACAGCGACTTAACCAAGAACACGGCGATGCCGTCTGGGTGCTAGCAACCTACGACACAGTCAACCAGGCACGAGTAGCTGAATACGAGTTATCATTACGTTACCAAATTCCCACCATTCCGTTTGTCGCTCGCAAAGGGGCCAGTGCTGGCGGATACGTGCATGACCAAGTTGCCCTTGATCAGATTTTTGCGCAGTTTGACACCGCTACCAGTGCCACCAAACTACTTACGTCAGCCCACCTACAAACCGCCTACCCACACCATCGGCCACAGGTGAGCAAGAGTGATCGGCAAAATATTCTCGTCACTTTATGTGGCGATCATCGTGGAGCCACGCCAATGCACCGAATCAGCGTCGCCGGAAGTTCGCCACAAACTAAACTGATTTTAGAGCAAGCTGGCTATTCGATTAGACTGGCCAAAACTAACTCAAAAAGCTGGCGCTTCGAAACCTGCGATCAGTCGTACCAGAAAATATGTACAGTGGTCAAGGCATTACGTGCCCTCTTACCAGATGCGGTGGTAGTTGAACAAGGAAGGCTAGGTACTCAAACTGATGTTCGTAACAAAAACTCACTACCTGTACTGCCAGCTGCCTCAGTCCGTCCGGGGATGGTTATGTTTGCAGCCGACGGTTCGTATGACATTGTTACAACAGTGACTCACAACACCAAACCGAAGCCAGTATATGACTTGACTGTTACACCGACCCATAACTTTGTTGCCAACGGCATCGTGACCCACAACTCAATTTATTCTTGGCGTGGGGCAGACATCAAGAACGTTTTGCAATTTGAAAATCATTTCCCGAACGCGACCACTATTTTGCTCGAAGAAAATTACCGTTCCACTCAAACGATCATCGCGGCCAGCAACGACATTATTGAGAAGAACAAAAACCGGGTCGAGAAAAACGTCTTTACCAACAATCACGCCGGGGAGAAAATTACGCTGTACGCCGGCATGACCGGCTACGATGAAGCTAAGTACATTGCACTAACGGCGCAGTCACTGATCAATGACGGCGCTGATCCGTCTTCCATCGCTGTGTTGTACCGCACCAACTTTCAGTCGCGGGCACTGGAGGAAGCCTTCCTCAATTTTGAGGTGCCATACCAATTACTTGGGACCAAGTTTTTTGAACGGCGTGAGGTCAAGGACACGTTGTCGTACTTGCGACTAGCGCTGAACCCTGGCAGCAACGCCGACCTCACCCGTGTGATCAACACCCCTGCCCGCGGGATCGGAAAAGTCACGATGCTGAAAGTCATCGAAGGGAAGCGGGGTGAACTCAACGCCGGTGCCACCGCCAAGGTGCAAAAGTTTGATGACATTATGATGGACATCGCGAGGGCAGCTGGGGAGAAAAAACTATCTGACACCATCAAGTTCATTATGAAGCGTTCAGGCATGGAAGACGCCTTCATCGAAGAGGGGACCGAGGAAGCGATGGAACGCATCGAAAACCTGCGCGAGTTGGTAACGCTCGCCAGTCGGTTTGATACGGTTGATCCGTTAGAGGCCGTCGAAATGCTCCTTGAGAACGCCGCGCTGCAAAGCGACCAGGACGAAATCAAAGACAAGGAAGAGCTCGACGCCGTGCGACTGATGACTATCCACGCTGCCAAAGGATTAGAATTTGCATCCGTGTTTGTTACCGGTTTGGAGCAAGGGTTGTTCCCGCACGAACGTATCGACGACGGCAAAACCGACAACGAAGAAGAGCGAAGACTCTTTTATGTCGCGCTCACTCGGGCCGAGAAAAAGATTTACCTCACCTACGCACACATGCGAACTATTTTTGGACAACAAAAAGTAAACCTGCCGTCTGAGTTTCTCAACGACATTGACAAAGAACACGTGGAAGCAGCCGAACCACGCGGGTTTGGTGGAGGGGGTACTAGCAGCGGGTACGAGACAACGGTGTACCTTGACTAGTGGGTTCCGGTTTTTCTTTTTCTTTGATAGGCTCTCACTATTGTTATGACTGAAAAATTCCAACATAAGAAGAGCTTAGGCCAGCACTTTCTCAATAGTGACTTTGTGCCGAAAAAAATGTGTGACGCAGCCGGTCTAACCCCCGGACGAAGGTCGAACCTTCGTCCGGGGGGTGAGGTGGTGTTGGAGATTGGTCCTGGGACAGGGATTCTTACAGCCGAGATTCTCAAGCGTGGTGCATCGGTGGTGGCGATTGAAGCCGATGCTCGGGCAATCACCTCTCTCCAAGAAACTTTTGCGAACGAAATCGCAACTGGCCAACTCACCATTTATCACCACGACGCGCGCGCACTCAACTTGGCCGAGTTTGGTTTAGTTGACCAACAATTCAAAATCATCGCCAACATCCCGTACTACATTTCCGGATTATTGTTCCGCTTATGTCTGGAGTCAGACATCCAGCCAACCAACCTGGTGTTTCTGGTGCAAAGGGAAGTGGCGGCGCGCATCGCGCGCGACGTCAAGTCTTCCATCCTTTCTATGTCGGTTCGTGTCTATGGGGACCCAACCTACGTCGACACTATCAAACGCGGACACTTTACTCCACCCCCAGCGGTTGACTCGGCGATTGTGGCTGTGAACGACATCAATCGCTCGCGATTGCAAGGAATTGTTGAGGCAGATTTCTTTACCGCCTTACACGCTGCTTTTGGCCAGAAACGTAAACAACTCGCTGGCAATTTAGCACCACTTTTTGGCAAACAATCAGTCGTGACCGCACTTATAAAACTCGACCTGCCAGCCGATGTCCGAGCCGAAGACCTCACTACCCGTGCTTTTGTCGACTTACTGTTACTTTTGTCAGCCAAATAGGCTGATTTTCCCCAGATAGACACCTATATAGGTAGTAACTGACATCGACCTGACTGTCAGCTGTTATACTATCTAGTATGGAATGGAAATTACATCCGCGAATTATCGGCGCGTGTCTGGTGGGGTTTGCTTTAGTGGCTGGGGCATATGTCCTGAGTAACTTTGGTGCATCAGGCTGGCAAAACCAAACTGCCACTGTCACAGTGGCAAATGAACCCCGCGTAGCAATCGCTGTTACTGATACCAACAACAACGGTATTGAGGACTGGCGCGACGAATTTATCACTACCGAGCCTATCGTGTTAGACCCGATCGACTCAACCTATGAACCGCCAACCACCCTTACCGGGCAACTAGGGATTGATTTTATTGAAAATTACATCCGCTCCAAAAGCGCTGGCCCTTTTGGCAGTAGTCAGGCGGAAGTAGTCGAACGGGCGGTCGATACGCTCAGCACCCAGGCCGCTTACAGCCTCTACGACACTCCCGACATCACGATCATGTCTACTTGGGACAGTAACGATATTTTGACGTACGCCAACACGGTTGCTTTGGCAATTATCAATAATGACATCGCTGACAGCCCAGGAGAAATAGCCATCCTGTCGTCGGCTCTAAATGAAGTAACACCAGACCCAGAAAAATTGGAACAGCTCCTGGCTATTGCTACAGCGTACCAAACCATGCGTGACGCAACACTTGCAATCCCGGTCCCAGCCTTTGTTGCCAAACAACATCTTGATCTGATCAATACCTACCACGCGCTATACGAAAGCATCTCTGCTATGGCTATCTCGTTTGAAGATCCAGCCCTGACTTTGATACGCATGAAACGCTACCAAGACGACGCAACTGGTCTTGATTTCGCCCTGCAAAATATGTACCAGAGCTTGGAACCCTATGCGTCTTTGCTTGGCCCAGACGACCCAGCGTTATTATTCGTAATCTTTAGCCCAGATTTTAACTCTTAATTATATGGATACTTTTTTCCTTGGTTTAAAAAAAATACTGGTTGGTACAATGTTTGTCGTATTCGGGTTTGTGATGACCTACATACCACAAATCCCAACTAGCCACACCGCCGATGTCTACGCGGGTGGTATAGGCGGCATTGTGAACGACCCGATTAACACCGCTCAAAACGCCCTTACCACCGTACAAAGTACGCTGAACGCTGCTGCCAATACACTAGGCTGGACCAAAGAACTGACCCTGGACGGGATCGGCTGGGCGCTGGCCAAGCGGGTAGTGTCAGGCATGGTGAGTAGTTTGATAGACTGGGTCAACTCTGGTTTCCAGGGGCGCCCAGCGTTTATTGCCGACCTGCGAGGTTTTTTGCTCAACATCGTTGACGAGGAAATTGGTAAATTTATCAGCGAGCTTGGCTCGATTGGGTCGTTTATCTGTTCTCCGTTTCGCCTTGACGTGCAGATAGCGGTGGCTACGCAATACGAGCAGTACGGTGCTGATGGCACTGGACAATCGGCACCCACTTGTACGCTAACTGGAGTTATAGACAACATCCAAGGGTTTATCTCGGGCGTTGATTCTGGTGGCGGGTTGGCTGACTGGCTGACTATCACCGCCACACCACAAACGTACACACCATATGGCGCACTACTAAGTGCCCAAGCCACCGCTCGCGCCCGAATCATCAACGCAGAGGGTGAGACTTTGACTGAACTCAACTGGGGCTCTGGTTTTATTTCTCAGTCAGTGTGTCAAGCGATCGAGGGTAGCTCCGGCGGGGAAGACTGTTCAATCGTCACCCCCGGTAAAATTGTTCAAGAAGCCCTAACCCTCAACCTAGACACTGGTCGCCAAGTGTTGGTACAGGCAGACGAGATAAATGAGTTGATCGGCGCCCTACTCAACCAACTTGCCAACAAAGCCATCACTGGTGTGGCTGGACTTCTAGGCCTGTCCAGTGGTACTGGCTTTACGTATTCTGGGTATGCTGGTGGATCGTTCCTTGACGCTCTCAACCAAGAAGCTGACGACATAGTAGCCAGCTCAACCTCAGACGGGCTAACCATGATGACCGGCGCACTACGAGAAGAACGTAATTACCGTTCCAGTAGCCAGTTCTTGGCTGATAAGCTAGAAGTATTTATTGACGACACGTCTAACGCCACCGGTTCACGCGACGTGGCTATGATTATCAGCGACGAGATAACCGACGAGATAGAACGCACCAATATCAGCATCTCTACCCTAACCCAATACGTCGCTGAATTTGACCTAGCCTCTACCACTCGCCGAGTTGAAATATTTGTCGACTACTCTAACCTCAATCGCACCAGCGTCATTCGCAAGGCTCAAAATATCGCCGAGTGGCAAGAACAATTGAGCCTCTTGGGTATCGACCCACGCGACACTCGTGCTATCGACGAAATCATTGCCAGTCAAAATGCCACCAGCACCTCAACCATAGAAGAATAAAATCTCATGTTCAGACTCCTACCAGCTCAACCACAGCGCACCTGGCTCATGCTGGCTGGTGTGGTTGTGGTGGTGGGATTCTTGCTGCTTCCGTTAGATGTAATTCACGCCACAACCGAAGAAATAACAGATGGGGAGGGTGCCGTCCGCAGACTTTTATTTGGGATAGTTATGAGTCTCACCGGTTGGTTTGTCTGGTTTGGCGGCGCTATTCTTGATTTTGGGGTCAATTCATTTGTGATTAACTTTGGTATAAACTTTAATCAAAATGGCGTTGGAGAGGCTGTCAATGGTTTATGGTCTGTCGTGCGTGACTTCTTCAACATTTTGTTTATTTTTGGATTGGTGTATATAGGGTTCAAAATGATCCTTGGCAGTGACGACTCCAACACCAAGCGAAACTTGGTGTACCTCATCATGGCTGCGCTCCTGATTAACTTCAGCTTGTTCATCACAAAGTTTGTCGTTGATTTTACCAACGTGTTAGCTAGTCAAGTGGCAATCGCCGGGTTTCAAGCATCCAACCAAGAGGGGACTGACGTAAAGCAGAGGCAAAATGGTGGTGTAACCGAAGTAGCAATTGGTGACACGTTCTTTGACCTGATGGACATCAGCCCCACTGTCTTGCAGACGCCAGAGGGTATAGAAAACGGACGAGTGTTGCCCTGGACGTATATATTTGGGTCTGGAATAGTCAATATTGTCGCTGCATTTGCCTTTGGGGTAGGCGGTATCATGTTGATCATTCGGTTCGTGGCCCTATCGGTATACATGGTGTTGTCGCCATTTATGTTCCTAGGCTGGATATTCCCCGGGTTCCAGAGTATGAGCAGTAAATACTGGATTGGCTTTCTCAAGCAAGCCTTCTATGCACCGGTGTATATTGTAATGATATTTTTTGCAGCTACTATCCTCAGCAACTTCTTTGGTGACAATGGTTCATACCAAGACGCTGCACTGGGTCAGCTAACCGGGGCTAAGGGAGTATTTGGTGCAGCGGGCGGTCAGGCAGTTGCGTTTGGAGCCGGACTAGCGCCGTTTATACTCTCGGCCGCTTTCCTCATCGCCGCAGTCCAGGTCGCCGGCAAGCTCAGCGCCGACGGCAGCACCGTCATGGCCAAAGTAGGTGGGGCAGTACAATCCCGGGTGCGTAGAACAGTACAGGGTGGAGCAATGTTCGTACCTAGACGCGCTGCTGGACTTGGTGCATATGGCGCAAGTGCAGCAGGAAGACGTGCGGGTCAACTCGTACAAAACTTTGATGCTGCTTCAAAAAGTAGTAGGGGGGCACGTATCGCTCGGGGTGTATTAAATACAGCTACTTTAGGAGCAACGTCTAACAGCGCATTAAGGACTGTAACTGACAAAGTAGCTGGAGCAAGTATTGCTGGATCATTGACACGCGAGCAATATATAAAACAGGAACGTGAACGAGCAAAAACTAATGCTCGTATTACTACTAAGGCGCAAGATGAGGCGGACATTAAAGCTGCTGAGGGAATCGATCCAAATGCATTAAATCTAACTGACACACAGAAGAAACTTCTTGACAAGCGTGAAGCTGCAATAAACAACTATAGCCCAACTGAACTCGAAGAAATGGGTGAGAAAAAGCGTAATAAACTGGTTGGTATGCTTAAAGCAGGCACTGTTTCCAAGCTACTAGATAGTGATAACTTATCCTCTACTGAGAAAGTAAGTCTTCAGGCTAAATATCGTGAGACCGTAGAAGCAAAAGTACTTGATTCTAATAAACGAGTAATCACTGAGGAATTAACAAAGCTTTCAGAGAAGCAACTTGATATTTTGGGCACTGAATTTGCTGATTTATATGCTGGCTCATTCTCTGATAAACAAATGGAGGGTTACAAAAAAAGCGATGCCTTTACCGAACGACAAAAAGATTCTCAAAAAGCTGCTCGAGTTAACCATCAAAAAAGCAGGACAACCACCCAAATGGGACGCAAGACACTTTTCAGAGATACTGAAGCGACCGTACTTAATGGTGTAACACGTGCAGTTCCTAAGAATAAACCTAGAAAACCATCTGAAATTGCCAACTTACCATTTGGCGCATTTGTCGACGAAGGCTCTAATACATTACACGCAGATGCGATTGAATATCTAACTGTCGACACCCTAAAGCAAATGGCTCGTAATGCCAGCCAAGGTAACCCAGCACCGAGTGACGCGCAGCGCCAAAAATTAGGACGATTACTATTGAGTCCTGGTGCAGGTGCATCATCACGGGTTTCGGATTACTTGAGATCAAACAAAGGTAAGGAGGACTTCTTAACATAGTTTTATGAATCACGAACAACGAGAAGAACTATTCGAGTTAGCATCTGATGTACAGAAACATCTATATGAAAGTCATGAAGCAGGCCTTGCTCTTGAGCAGATTGCAATAAAACATTTACTACAAGCAAATCACATTGATTTTGCAATCGCTGTTGGGGATGTTATCTTGGGCCTATTTCCCCAAGAGCAGCTACCCCAACTCCTAATCGAACGCCTCAATCTTAGCCAGGCCAATGCTATGCGGATCACAGCTGATGTGCTTGATTTCCTCGAGCCACTTGATGCGACTAAAACCGCTGTGCCGGTAGCAACTAACATCCCCATCCAAACGCCAACTGCGGTCGCTGACCCTGAACCCATCTCGCTTGCGGACGAGTTGGCTGCAGCTGAAGCTACATTTCATCAACTCCAACCCATCAGGACGATGGCGGGGGATATGCAGACCCTTAAACATGACGTTCCAATCCACCAGGCAGCTAGCCAGGAGACCCTCCTCAACGGTGACGGCAACGGAAAGAAAAACCCCGGGGCACAATGGGGTGAACAATAAACCCGGGCGTAATTACGGTGGTGCAGTGTATACTAGAGTCACACTATGCGGTTTGAAGTACCACAATTTATCGAGATCGAAGACAAGATCTTTGGCCCACTAACCTGGCGACAATTCGTGTACCTGGGTGGAGGGGTAGGGATTGCAGTAGT